>Ga0315330_10003369_pt1 | contig 10978 bp, 13 predicted proteins | sample M140m34915metaG_FD_203453 | JGI IMG/M metagenome (GOLD analysis project Ga0315330, IMG submission 203453) | Ammonia-oxidizing marine archaeal communities from Monterey Bay, California, United States - M1 40m 34915 | ecosystem: Environmental > Aquatic > Marine > Intertidal zone | place: USA... | reverse complement strand
TGACACCACCATTACCTATGCTTGAATATGCCACAGCGATTTTACTGCTGATATGTTCATGGCTGGGTTATCAACTTTGGTTGCTAAAAGGCAAACCTGCTGAAATCGAGATCCGTGAAGTGGTTTTAGAAGTAGAGAACACTGATCGGTTGTTAGAAATGACGCAGACATTGGGTCAAGAGAGGCAAGAACTTCAACACACCAAAGATACGGTAGTAGAATTGAGTCATCAGGTAGCCCAACTACAAACCGAATTAGAATCCACAGTCCAAGAAGCCAAAAAGCAGAAAGGTCGTGCCGCCTCGGCTCATACATCTAAAGGTCAGATCCTTGAGAAGTGGGCACCATTTGTAGACCATCCTGAAATCGATCCTGATTGGGAGCCTGAAAACTGGTCGTTTATGGGAAATCCTATTGATTATATCGTTTGGGACTATCGCCAAGATCGAGAAACCAATCTGGAAGAAGGCATGATCTATATCATGGATGTTAAATCTGCTAAAGCCCAACTAAGCACTAAACAACGTCGTATTCGTGATCTGGTGAAAGCAGGTAGGGTAGAATGGCGAGAAATCAGGCTGGATTAAGTTTAAGTAGTCGGGCGATGCTATCATGGTTATGGGCACTATCACCAACGTCGATCTGATGTTTGATTTCTTTGATAGATTAGGTTTTACATGGAGTGAGAGTAATTCCGATCCTGCTAAAGCCATAGCAGATGGATTATATGTTCCAGATAACTTCGAGTTTGTATTCCATAATAGAATCAATGATAATTTTGATGGAGTTGATATCAGCCCTGAGTGGCTGTATGTTGATGCGGATGATTCCCAAAAAGCAGAATGGATGGAAATCTTTGAAAATGTAGGTCATTATCGTGACCCTCACACTAACGAAGTGAAGAAACGGAAGCCAAGAGGTGAATCTCATAATGTTGTTGGGGCAACTTATTGGGAGCCTAAACCTAACAGGGCTATTTTTTATGATGCTGAAATATATGCCAGCATGGGTAAGGGTAACAACCAAGGTATCTATATCTGGAGTGGTTGGATCGCTTTCGTCAGCGAAGATGGAGGAGTTGGATCTGGAGGCCCTGTTGACAGATTGATTAAAACCCGTATGGAGATACAAGAAGGGAAAACAGCCGGAACCGGGGCGCATTCAAGCAAGCAGTTTCGGCCACAATATAGTAATATGGTATTGTTGGAGTTCCCTTCCGATAGTGCTGAGAATGATAGAACGATTTTCCCTCTGAAACCAGAAGCACAAGGATCTATCCTTTATGGAGAATCTGCTTTCGCCAGATATACCGAGTTGAGAAGAAAGAATAGGATGGGAACTCCTGATGCTATTAACAGGTGGGATGTTTGATGCTTAGCAAGCGGCTAAAGATCGATGACAAATACGGGCAACTGCCCTTACATCATAGTTTAGATTTTAATCTTCGTTACGATGGACGTGGAGCGGGATGGCAAGAAGGACATATCAGACCATGGTCTACTAATGGACCTATATTTGGATCAATGCCTGAAGAACAGGTATGGATGTTAGTTCCCGTTGATCCTACCGCAGATCAGACCTACCAGATAGATTATTACCAAACCACTAATGATCTAATGGGACACACCAACCTGCCATGGAATCCTGAAAACCAATTGATAGAGAGGCAAGTAGTAAAAAACAAGGGTTGGGACGGAACTGTTGACTGGTCCACCAGTGTTACTGATCCAAAATGGCACTCTGTCAATGATATCGCTGCTATCTTTATTCGTCCTGCTTATGTTACTAACATTGTTCAATACGGCCTACCACATTCTAACCATTCAGCACGATCAAAGCAAGATATCGATGAAAGAGAATCTGGTATCTACCCTGTCTGGATGCCTATTATGACTACCCTGCCACCATTTCAAGGATGGTATCAGGATGAAAACAAAGAGGATGATGATGATGTATGGTGGGTAATGGTTTCTATCAATCCTGAAGAATGGAAAGTCGGCGGGGCATGGGAAGTAGGAACTCCTGAACCACACTCCCAAGATCTCAAAAAGATGCTATCGGACTACAATATAACAGGGAGTATCCCCGGTGGTTCGGGTAACGCATGGCTCTGGAACTCTGATCCTAAAAACCCTAATCGTTGGCCCAACATTCAACTGGAGGGTGTTGATCATTCTATCTTCGTAGACGAACGGGCAAGAAACATAATGCTGGGTAATCTTAGCGCAAGTTTCCACGCTGCTATCAACAAAACCATCATTTAGATCGACATCATACCATTCATATCATTTCGGAGAAGTTCTATTTCTTCTCTTACTCGTCTAACAAAGTGTTCCTTCTCTGTGTCGACAACAGTATCGTGACGCCAAACTTTAGATCCTGCAGAAACCATGATTTCTGCGACCCAATACGGCTGTTGGTAGTGCGGTTGGCTTACTTCAGCCCATATTTCTACCATAGAGGATATTAAATTATTGACTATTTGAATGTTTGGGGTAAGGTATAAACAGGTGATATCACCAGAAACAGGTATGCGTTGTCGCAAATGCGGTAATATCAAACCCGGTAAAAAGAGGGAAATGATGGATCGCTTAATGCTTGGTGAGACCCTTACTACTGAAGAACTGCAGGCGATAACTACCGTAGGAGATACTTGCACTTGCACTCAGATCTACGCTTTTTGCCCTCCTGCCATCAACTGGTCGTGCGATTGGCCTCGCTTTTGGTAAACCTATATAAGGGTGGTATCACCCAACTAAAATTGCGAAGAACCGCATAAGGTGATAATATGGTAAAGATTGATGTAACATGCAAAGAAGGATACACGGCTAAGGAATGGACAAGGGACGATACCCTTGCTTATTTCATCAAGGGCCCAACAACAGTAGGCAACGATAAGGGCGACATCGGTCGTTTCGATGTTCGTGGCAAGTTTGCTGGCAAGTTCAAGGCAGAATATGGTGCTCGTAAGAGATTCGGTATTTTGGAAGGCAACAAAGCAGCAGATAACGCTGTCGTTACCCTGACAACTCCTGATGGCAACTCGATCCATATCGGTGATGTGGATGCAGGTAAAATGACTACTCAACAGCGTATTACGCTGGGAATGTGTCTTAACAATGCTACTTCATTGGTAGCAGCCCAGATGGATTCAGAGAATGCACCGCAGAACCTCGTGCAGACCGTCTTCGATCTCGCTGATCAACTGTATGAAGAATACACCAAGCGATACACTGAGGAATGAGCATGGAGATTCGTCTGGATCTCGGCGGAAGCCGTGTATTAGTCTTTAGCGACTATTCCGATACGGCTTATATGAAAGTTACTGTGGAAGAAACCAATGGGGCTTCGACCATTACTTTAGGACTCATTAAGCGTGATGATATCAAGCGAATGGGTAAATCCGTCTAAGTGAGAAGATATAAGTAGGTGTCATCACCAATCTAAAGGTATGATGGAACTTATGCAGTTCGCTCGTCAACAGGGTTTGGAGGTTTCTCCTGATCACCTGATCGACAATCCAGTGGCTGTATCTATCGACGAGGCTCGTATTCTCAAGGCTAAGTGGGCCCTACGATGGACTCTACGCAGATGCCGGGGTTGTGATGTCGCATTTAATATCAGTGAAGGTGGATTATACTACTTATGTCATCAATGTGTTGAGGAGGCAAAAGAATGAAGGCTATTAAAGACGTCAAATTAGGATTCAAGGATCAAGAAGTATTAGTAACTGCTGATATCGATATGGAAACTGGCGATCTGGATGATCTTTACTTCGTTATGTTTAACATCTTAGACAACCCTCTTAGATTCGTGGTAGCAGTAGCAGGTAATTTCGTAGATTTCTTAGTAGAAAAGGGATATCAGCGATCCGAACTAAGGACATGGTTGAGCAAGAACCCTCAAAAGTATCTGGAGGCTATCGTTCAGCACCAAGTAGAAATCATGCAATCCGCCAAAGAAAGAGTTAAGGTAACATTGGATACCCAAGCCAATGCGGATCAGGCTCGTCTGGTAGTAACCTCTATGTTGGCTAAAGGCCACTTCAATCAAATTACTACCTATCGTTTCCCAGATGGAACGGATGATGCCAAACTACAAAAAGTTCCTACTAAAGATATGGAAAGAGATCTCTCGGTGATGTTAGAAGTGATAAAAGACTGGGAGAACTTCGATTACGATACCTTTATGGCAAGGATGGTGGCACAACATGGATGAAGCAGCACAACCAGTGGAATTAGCAGATGCGTTAGCATCAATGAAAGAGAACAATCAGATCCCAGATGGATTTTTATATCGGGTGATCGTAACTGAAGGTGAGGATATGAGTCCTTTCTCTACGTCCTTGTATGGATTAAGTGTTACCCATGATATGGAATTAGTTCGTCAGCAGGCTCAGAAAGGGGAAGTTACCTATGAAATCTTTGACTTAGTATGCTTTCTACCTTTTAATTCTATGGAACAAAAAATGAAGGATACTGATACCATTCTCCACCAGATCGTCAAGCAAAGTAGAGAGTCCAACCACATCGGTAGCCTATCATTAGCAGTGCATTTCGTTAACCGTCCTCCCGAAGAAGAGGAATAAGTATATAAGGGTGCTACCTGTAAGTAGGTATACAACTGTCCTAACTGGCAGCATAAACGGTGATTAAATGACTGACTTTGACCCAATACAGAACTATATTTATAGCAAGCGAAACGGCGGAGTGCGAATAAGTCTGGGTGGACTAAACCCAACTGGCGCATCCTGTGAAATTACACAAGAAAACGGAAACAAGAAACTGGTGGGCAAGTGCCACCGACAAGTATGGTATTCCAAGAAAAAGGTTGCTCGAACCAATGAAACCGATGATCTGAGTTTTGTTCGCTTCGGGATCGGTGATGCTTATGAAGAAGAACTGCAACAACACTGGCAGAAGCAAGGTATTCTCTTAGCCTCTAATCTCAAAATCAAAGCCCCTATCGGCGTTTGTTCTGATGGTGAAACGATCGAGATGAGCGGAGAAATTGACGCTGTTCTAAGAATGTGTGAGATGGATGAGTATGGTCGAGTAACATCTATGAATATGGATGAAGCCGTGGCTATTGAAGTTAAATCAACTCGTGGTTACTTTAGTGAAAAGATGCTCATGGGCAAAGGCAATAAGGTGTATCCTATTGGTTATCCTAAGTTAGAACACTTGATGCAGACAGGAATGTATTTGCATACTCGCAAGTTAGTGGAAGATACTTACGGTGTCAAGATCCCTTATGCGGTGCTGGTCTATGGCTTAGTCGATTCTTGTAGAACTAATCAATTTCGGATTGAACTCAGTAATGATTACGATGGTGAGATCTTAGTTAAAACCATGGATGGCAAGTTGATTCTACCTCAAACCGATCCTATGGAACAATTAAAAGACCCTAATGGTAAGACCAATCAACCTATTGGTGGCCTAACTATTGAAAACATTCTGGCTCGTTATGTAGAATCCTATGAGAAACTCAAGGAAGATACGCCACCTGAGCGTGATTTCAGTCTGCGCTTTAGTGATGAACTGTTTGAAGAACTCAAAGCCAAAGGTGAACTGACTAAAACCAAGATCGCTGCTTTTGAAAAGAATGCTACTAACCCTGTTGGGGATTGGCAGTGCTCTTATTGTGATTGGGCTGACGAATGCTATCCTTTCGGTGTGCTAACTGACAAAGTAGAAAGCGGAGAGTTATCTGTTGAAGATGCTATGCGTGAGTTAGGATTCTGACACCAGCCAATGGTTGATCGCAGTATCTCTCAAAAGCCTCGTGGGGAAAGATTAGTAGACAGTGCCAACAATAACGGCGATGTCATCACCTTTGCCACCTAACCATTGTGTTAAGGGAGCAGGTTCTGATTCCCAATCTACGTCCTCGGGATTACGATCCGCATACAATGATTCTACGGCTTTCTGACCGAATGGTGCCCAGCGTTTATCATCGTTAGATGCTTGGTAAGCGGCTATGGTAATACGTTCTGCCATTTCTTGGGCATCCACAGCGGATGATAACAGTTTAGCAATTTCTACATGATAGAGATTGTCCCACAACCCGTCGGATGCTACCACGATGATGTCACCTGCTTTGAGTGGAACACTACCACGATCTGCGTCCTGTGGGGTCTCGGCATTATCTGAAGATAGTTGATATGGATAGTTGAATCCCAGTGATTGTTCATTGGTTTCGAAGAACAGCCTTCCATTACGATAAATAGATACGCCAGAATCTCCTAAGTTAGCATATTGGAGTGTGTTTCCTCCACCACCTACTAAGGAAGGTCCCAAATGTTTGACTACAATGGCGGTGCAAGATCCCTGAATACCTGCGTTAAGGGTTTCCTGATACGCTGTATCGAGGGCTGATATAATGCCCGGTTCTGTGATCAGAGCATCTCGAGTATGAACAGCCATGCTTTCGGCCCATATCCTTGGATCAACTCCTTCCTCATTCCATCCGCCGACACCATCGAAGACGGCTGCGGCAGACATTCCTTCTGATTCCAGATAAAAATAAGCATCCTCTCCTCCCTTTTCAGCCTTGGACGGATGTGGGATGTAAAACGCAGCCCAATCAATGCTCACCATAGTAGTTACTCGGGACTCTTGCTATTTATAGATTGGCAAAGTATATGAGGGTGGTGATACTAATAGATATTATGTTCGTTCCCGTGTCGGTCAAGGGTAATTGTTATCCATATCGTGATATTTTAGCAGGGACTTATGGCATGAAATGGAACAAAGCCCGTAGATGCTATCAGGGTCAGATGGAGATCCGTGGAAGAAAGATAGAAAATCTGGAACAGTTTTGTAATCACTTCAATCTATCGATGTGGGTTTCAGGAACTCCTGTTAACTTTCTGGATGAGGAGATCGAAGAAGATGATTTCATTGAGCAGAGTGATTTCGATGATTCTGCTTTAGGCAAGATAGGTGGATATCAGATTCCTGAGACGGCTAATGCTCACGGTTACAAAGAGATCATGGTGACAGAAGATTTTGAAGCACAATGGGATGTTGATGATTGGTTTGCAGGAACACGTTTCCAAAACCCTCGTCCTGAACAACGACAAGTTATCCCAGAGATAGTAGAGGCAGTTAACGCTGGTTACAAGAACATTGTGGTAGAAAGCCCTGTTGGATCGGGAAAGTCGGCTATGGCGATGGTAGTTCCCAAAATGTTCGATAGCAGAGCCTATGTGGTAACTCCCTTGAAAGGATTGCAGAAACAGTATCTTGATGAGATGCCTTTTATGAGATCGGTGATGGGCAAAGGTAACTATGAATGTGCCTTAAGCATTGAATCTAATTGCCGAAGCGAGGCAGATGCTGAAAGAGCATGGGAAGCCAAGCAAATCGGAAATGCGAAAGCAGTATCGTGTCAGGCTGATCTGGCTCCATGTAGCACTATCGGTTTTAAGTGTGGTATGAAACTCCCGATCAAGAACCAACAAGTCGATTGGTCGGTATCAGAAGACAGGCTGTGCGAATACTACGAAGCACTCCATAAGGCTCATCACAATCGTTATTTCGTGGGCAACACCAGTTATCTAATGCGTATGAACTCCAGCGGTATGTATCTGATGCCTCGTGATTTCATTATTTTCGATGAAGCACACACTCTACCATCTACACTATCTGATTACTATGCTTTCACTGTTTCGATCCGTAAACTGGAGATGCTATTAGATGTGCCAAGTTTCAATGATATCATGGCAGCCCCAGAGGTTAATCAAAGTGGTTTGGCTAAACAAAGAGAAAATATGCTAACACCATGGCACCCTGTGAGTTCTAAAGATACATGGGGCTTCCCTCGGATTGGTAGTATCAGAACAGATACTCCACCTGATCGACAGCAGATGGGTGCTAAAGTATGGACTATGTATTTGGAACGCCTCCGAGATGCTATCGTGCAACGTCTCAAGAGTTACGATGAGAAGACAGTCCGTATGGCCACTAACACTAAGAATTACCTTTCTCGTCTGATCCAAAGTCTGAAAACAGAGCCTGATAACATCATTTGGCAATATGATGACGAAAAAGAACCTATCTTTGTCAGTTTCAAACCAATGGATATCACCGACAGATCGGAAGAACTACTATTGAACTTGGGTAAGCACAGGATCTTTTTATCAGGAACTATTTCTGATATCGATATTTACTGCCGTGAGATGGGTCTAAAGAAATCGGAAACCTGTTATATCAAGATAGAATACAGTTCCTTCCCTGTGGATAACCGTCCTATCTTTACTACCTTTAAGGGTGGAGATCTGAGTAGAAGGGGTCGTCGAGAAGAACACTATGAAGCCACGGCTAAAAGAATTGTCGAGATTGCTAATCAATTCCCAGACCAAAAGGGATTGATACTACCGTATACGAATGAGTTGGAGAAAAATATATTGGAAGCAGTTGCCAAAGTTGATAGAAACGTGGCAGATAGAATGATGACACATACTAAAAACCCCAACGAGCGTGATCAAGTCTTCGATAACTTTACTAAGTCCAAAGGGAATCCTATTCTGGTATCTACCTATGCTAACCAAGGCTATGATGGTGGTTCCGTGGGATTCTTGGTGATTCCCAAACTTCCTTTCCCCAGTCTGGGAGATGTGCGTATTGCTAAAAAGTTAAACGACAACCCTGATTGGTATACTATGCAAACTGGTGTCATGCTAACGCAGATGCTGGGACGCATCGTGAGAAGTCCCAAGGATCGGGGCAAGATGTATATTATTGATCCTTCGTTTGACTACCATCTGCGAGCGCAGCGTGATGGTAGAAAACCTCTGAAATCGTTCCTTCCCGAATACTTCCAAGATGCTATGCAGGCCAATCGTGGTTCGCAACAGAAGAAGTTATATTAAGGTAGCCACCAGAGTGATTATTATGAACATAGCGATCGCTGGTAAAATGGCCTCTGGGAAAACAACTTTAGCCAACCACTTAGTCGAAAGAGGATATCAAAAGGTATCATTAGCAGGCAAAGTAAAAGAGATTGCTCGTGATCTATTCCAGATGGAAGAGAAGGATAGACCTCTCTTACAACAGATTGGAATGAAAATGAGAGAGATCCGACCGTCAGTTTGGATTGACTATATCATTCATTTGGGCGAACAACATGATAACTTGGTTATCGATGATGTCAGGTTCGTTAATGAAGCCCGTGTTCTACAAGAAGCAGGGTGGATCGTTATCCGCCTCAACATTGAGGATAAGTTACAAAAGGAAAGGCTTCAGAATACTTATGATGATTGGGAAGTGCATTGGAACAATCGTAGCGACTCTTCAGAAACAGAAGTTATGCAGATCTTAGCCAGCGATGTGAATCTGGAATTGGAATCTGGCCCTGATGCTATCGAAGAAATGATGGCTTATCTGGATCAAAGATCCAGTTGATGGAATGAAACATAATTTTCACTTCGTCCTGTGTTGGGACATTCGGTTTCAGGTATCCACTGATGTGTGACAATATCGGCAAAGCCACATTTACTACATTTAACAGTGATATCTCCTGCGATTTCATCTCCTCGTGACCACCTGTTGGTTAAGTATCTCACAATTTGGAAATCATGTCGAGGGCAAATAGCAGGTTCCCACTCCTCTTCTTCGGGATTCCAGATCTTATACTTATGATCAACATGAGGGCGGTCGAACTCTGCCCATGATTGATATGATTCATCTCCTAAGTTATGGCTGGTGAAATCACAGTTACGACACTTGATCCTAATCTTGGCATTACTACTATAATCATAATCACTAACGCCGGGGTTATAGTCGACAATTTCTAAATCATGCTCTAATGGAGGGCTGATATAATAATCATCAGGTCCATAATCTATTCCTTCATAGTGTCCACGGCACTGGTTACCACAAAAAGATCTCATTCCGACGGCAGTCATGACCTCAATCTTAGAAGGTTTGGAACATAGATAACACTGTGGGTAGGACTCTGCAGACATACCTAAGGTTTCCTTGGTAATCATGGGCCCGGTGACAGGTAAATAATCTCCTTCTACTTGGATACTCCAATCGGTAGCAGGATCAACGGTTTGCCACTGGAATCTGAGAGTGTCGCTACTAACGGATCTGGGAAGTTCTTGTAAATCATAATCTGCTAACATCATGTCTTCCCATCTTTTCTTAGCACCACCTGTGCCATACATATCGATATCACTACCGTTGGCGATGACAACAATGTGGTTACCTACAAAAGCGTCTTCTAAATAAGCAGCACCTAATTCAAATTGGTAAGGTATTCCTTGTTGATCCAGATCGGAAGCGATAGCATCAGCGGCTTTGCCACACCCACCTCGTAACCAATAGTTGTCTTCTCCTTCCGCATTCATAGAAGCAGATTTCTTCTTAGCCCAATTGACTCCCGAAGTTCCACCCCAGAGATTCCATGCTATTGTTCCAGCAGTAGGGCCACCATCGGGCATCTTTTTATCAGGACGGTTATTCTTTCGATGGCGATTAAAGGCAGACATTCTGCGAACATCGTGACGACTCACTTTTCCTGAAGCAATCTTACGAGCCCGAGTAACTCCTGAATCGATCCCTTGAGACTTAGCCTCAGCAGGGGAAAGACCGCCACGCCCCCACTCTTTTCTTTGAGCCAGACCCTTTTTAGCGGCCTTGATAGCAGCAGCAGGTGGTTTATATGATTCAGCACTTAATGATTTATCTACCTGAGGCACGAAATGGTAGTTTATGGTCTCCCAATATGGAGAAAATGCAGCGATCCTCTTGGTAAATCGACTTAAGTAGTATTTAGGATTTGTTCCTGCGGTAGCATCAAATAGATCTGTAAGAGGGAAGGTATCATAGGTTCCTGTTCTACCATCACTAAAAATATAGTTACCATCCAAGACCACGCCATCAAATGCACCACCCTCGTCTGAGGTGTTAATGGGGAAAACCCAGAAGGTGTTATCATGATCTCCTTTCCAAAGTATGTCTCTTAGCAT
>Ga0315330_10003366_pt1 | contig 10980 bp, 8 predicted proteins | sample M140m34915metaG_FD_203453 | JGI IMG/M metagenome (GOLD analysis project Ga0315330, IMG submission 203453) | Ammonia-oxidizing marine archaeal communities from Monterey Bay, California, United States - M1 40m 34915 | ecosystem: Environmental > Aquatic > Marine > Intertidal zone | place: USA... | reverse complement strand
ATGTCGGAGTACTCGCTATTGACTCAGGCACATCGTGCCAGAAACTGACCCAGCATAGCGTGGCCGTGTTCGGAGAGAATCGACTCGGGGTGAAACTGAACGCCCTCAATATCGAGCTCGCGGTGGCGGAGCCCCATAATCGCCTCTTGATTGCCCGATTCATCCTCGGTCCAGGCAGTGACTTCAAGACACTCTGGTAGGGTCTCGGCATCGACGATGAGACTGTGATACCGCGTCGCCGTAAGCGGGCTGGGCAGCGCCGTGAAAACGCCGGCCCCGCCGTGATGAATTGGGCTGGTCTTGCCATGCATCACCTGGCGTGCTCGGACAATCTGCCCACCAAATACGGCACCAATGCTCTGCTGGCCAAGGCAAATACCAAAGATCGGCACCTTGCCCGCAAAGCGCTCAATCACCGACATGGAGATGCCGGCCTCTTTAGGCGAGCATGGACCGGGCGAAATACAAATCCCCGCGGGCGCCCTCTCCTCTATTTCCTCGAGACTGATGGCGTCGTTGCGGTGAACCTCTACCTCTGCGCCCAGTTCCCAAAGGTACTGAACGACATTCCAGGTAAAGGAATCATAGTTGTCGATCATCAAAATCATGGCGATATCAGAGTGGGCTCACAAATTGGCGACGAGAACGCGGTTTTACGCTAATTGCCGCCAAAAAGCATCAGTAATCCAGCAAAACGCCAAAATGTGGCTAAAAGCACCAAAAAGAGTCAATCTGCGTCGAAAAATAGCAATAAGACATTTAAATGTTATTGGTTGCTCTTTTTTGGATACAAACAATTGGCTCGTCGCCTGTCCCAAGCTACCTCCGGAAAACCATTAATCGGCCAGTCTTCGTCCCAGACTCCAGTCAAACGGCGTAAAATTACCGGCCTGAGGCTGGCTCTGAAATTGATTAATGGGAATAAAGGGCATAGCTGTGGCGTCAACATAAGCAAAGCAAACGCTGGTGAACGGCACGAACAAGTGCTAGTGTCCTCAGCCTTTTTTCACCCTGCAAGGGCCTCTGAAATGAAGAGAACCATCGCTGCTCTCGCGAAAACCGCGACAGCTATAGCGACTGCGACGGCCGCGCTGGCGCTGCTCCCTGCAGGTGCCCACGCTGATCTGATCTTTGAGCATGGCGGACACACATACAAGTTAGTCGCGTCGCCTGCCAGCTGGAACGCCGCCGCCGCCGCCGCAGAGACCATGAGCTTAGGCGGGGAAAAAGGCTATCTGGCGCGCATTGACTCTAATGCCGAAAACGATGCCATTCTGGCGGCAGTCAGCGCGCACCTAAGTCCTTCACAGCTGGCCAATACGATTGCCAACGATGGATCCGAGGCTGCGTTTGTCTGGCTTGGCGGCTCAGATGCGGATTACGAGGGCCAATGGATCTGGACGAATAACGGCGACCTTTTTTGGCAGGGAGACTATAACGGCTCTCCCTCAGGCGGGCTTTACACCAACTGGGGTATTCAGCCCGACAACGCGGGCGGTGCCGAAAATAATCTAGCAATGGCGCTCGCTGCTTGGCCAGAGCCTTTCAATGACCTTGGCGTAGCCGGGCAGTGGAACGACCTAGAGGCGGGTAACAGCCTGGCCTATGTGATCGAGTTTGACTCACTGGCAGAACCGCTCAAAGTTTCGCTGGATGAGCCAGTCAAAAACGGTGTGCATAGCGGTGTTGGCATGATCCGGGGATGGGCGCTTTCAGAGGAGGGTGTGGAGCGTATTGAGGTTCATATTGACGGCCAGTACGCCTTTGACGTTCCCTACGGTGATCCTCGTGCGGATGTGGGTAAGGCTTTCCCCGATAATGATGCGGCCGCCACCTCCGGTTTCTCTGTGCCCTTCCGGTATAGCGCTTTAAGCGCGGGCGAACACACTGTCTCGGTAGTAGTAACCGATCAATTTGGTGATCAAATAGAGCGCAGCGCTACCTTTGAGGTGGTGCGGTTCGACAAAGCCTACCTAGGCAGGTCCGATACGCCCAGCTTGAACTGGTCGTTCACATCGGGTTTCGCCGATTACATTACCGTGCGCGGCGCTCAGGTTGGAAACAAGTCGTACACGATTCAGCTGCAATGGCAGACCCGAACGCAGACCTTCGAGATCGTCGATATAGCGGCCGAATGAGCACCAACAATGCTTTGATGATGCTCCTGTCCTAGTCTGGACGCCGCTAGGGTAGCAGCGGAGTCATTGAGAGCACATTCTGACAGCCCGCATCATCCCTTCGGCCTTGCTGAGCGTTTCCTCCCATTCCGAGGTCGGCACTGAATCCGCGACAATCCCTGCCCCAGCCTGAAGAATGGCCTCTCCGTCTTTGACCACTACTGTGCGGATGGCGATCGCCGTATCCATATTTCCCGACCAAGACAGGTACCCTACGGCACCACCATAAACACCGCGCTTCACGGGTTCGAGCTCGTCAATAATTTCCATCGCTCTCACTTTGGGCGCCCCGCTCAACGTGCCCGCCGGTAAAGCCGCTCGCAGCGCATCCATTGCGGACATTCCCAATCGCGCCTTGCCAGTCACATTGGACACAATGTGCATCACGTGAGAGTAGCGCTCGATCACCATGTTTTCAGTTAGCGTCACACTGCCCGGCTCGCTGACACGACCCACATCATTGCGACCAAGGTCGATCAGCATTAAATGCTCAGCAATCTCTTTTTGATCCGCCAACAATTCGGCCTCGAGCGCCTGGTCTTCCTCTTCCGTTGCTCCGCGCTTTCGGGTGCCGGCGATCGGCCGTACCGTCATAAGGCCATCCTCCAGTCGCACCAGAATCTCGGGCGATGAACCGATCACTTCAAACCCGTCCAAATCCAGGAAGTACATGTAAGGCGAGGGATTCAGATTTCTCAATGCCCGGTAAAGAGACAGCGGTGGCGCTTTTAGGGGCATCGACAGTCGCTGCGAGGGGACGACTTGCAATACCTCACCCTCAAGAATGTACTCGCGAATGCGGTCCACCCAGGCCTCATATTCGGACTGCTGGGTTCGGTAGTGAATAGTTTCTGCATTTTGATCTATAGGCGGCGGATCCAGATTGATCGCGCCGAATTGAGTCTGTGCACCCGCCAGCGTCGCCTCTATTTCATCGAGGCGCTCAAGCGCTTGATCAAGGGCACCCTCTTCGTTCGCGTCAGCGTTGATCACCAAGGTCAGCGTGCCGCGCAAGTTATCAAAAATCAGCACCTCTTCGGCGAGCACCAACAGAATATCGGGAACGCCCAACTCGTCAGGCGGGCACGAGCTCATTAACTTTTGCTCGCTGTACCGGACCGTGTCGTAACCAAAGTAGCCCACCATCCCGCCATGAAAAACGGGCAGTTCCGGGGCGGGCGCGCTGCGGAATTGCTGCTGGTAACGCTCAATTTCGTCTAAGGGGTCGGCAACCTCACGGCTTTCGACCCGCTCGCCCGCCACATAAAGGCTGAGTTGATAACCCTCAACGGCGAGCCATGTCTTGGCGGGCAATCCGATAATGGAGTAGCGACCCCAGCGCTCCCCTCCCTCCACCGATTCAAATAGGAAAGAACGCGGACCCTGTGCCAGCTTGGCATAGGCAGAGAGCGGCGTTTCGGTATCGGCGAGAACAGTGCGCGCCACCGGTATACGGTTAAAACCCTCCGCCTTCCTCTCGGAGAAGACGGTCTGTGTGATGGTGGGGATCACGGGCGCGAAACGGTCGCCAGATTGGCACGCATCTGATCAACCACCTCTCGGTAATCACCTGTCTTGAAGATGGCCGAGCCCGCCACAAAAGTATCTGCTCCGGCAGCAGCGACATCAGCAATATTCTCGACCCCGACACCACCGTCGACCTCCAGGCGAACATCGCGCCCCGAGTTATCGATCAGTGCCCGTGCGGCCTTTAGCTTATCGAGTGTAGAAGGGATAAATGCCTGTCCGCCGAAGCCCGGGTTGACCGACATCAGTAACACCATATCGATGTTATCGAGCGCGTACTCCAGCGCGCCGAGAGACTCTCCAGGATTGAATACCAGACCGGGCTTGCAACCCAGATCACGGATCAGCTGAATGGAACGGTGCACATGATGGGAAGCATCGGGGTGAAAAGTAATATAAGTGGCGCCCGCTTCGGCGAACATCTGAATCAAGGTATCGACCGGCTGCACCATCAGATGCACATCGATTGGCGCGGTGACACCGTGATCGCGGAGCGCCTGACACACCATCGGTCCCACCGTCAGGTTAGGGACATAGTGGTTATCCATAACATCGAAATGCACCATATCCGCCCCAGCCTCGAGCACGGCATCTACTTCATCCCCCAACCGGGCAAAGTTAGCCGCCAAAATAGAAGGGGCGATCAGATAATCAGACACGTGGTCGGCGCTCCGCAGTGTTTTGAATCTCTAGTTTACTGGCTGGCAGAACCCGAGGGAAATCGCTCATTGAGGTCCGTCAGTCGTTCGGGGGTGCCGACATCTTCCCAGATGCCTTGGTAAAGCTCTCCCGAGAGGATCTTGCTTGCCATCGCGGCGTCGAGCAGGGGTTTTAAGGGCTGTTTTCCCGCTGGCCAGGAAGCAAAGAAAGCGGCGGCATACACCCCCATACCGCTATAGGTGGCACCACAGGCAGCCATGCTCGACGCAGCGCTTTGTTCCGATGCGATTGCATCGGCTGAAGTGAGCGCGAGCTCTCGGGATTCCAGACAAGATTCCGTCAATGCGAAATCGCCTGCTGGGTTGTGAGTCGGGTTAGGGACCAACACGATGTGAGCGCCCGCATTCAGCACTTTGCGTTCAGATAGTTGGGCAAAGGGATAATCGGTATAAATATCGCCATTGACCAACAGAAACGGCGCTTCGCCCAGAAGAGGCAAAGCTTGAATAATCCCGCCCGCAGTTTCGAGGGGCACCGGCTCTTCTGAAATCGTGATGGCGATGCCCCAACGACTGCCGTCCCCCAGAAAATCGATCAATTGCTGGCCCAGGTATGACACGTTGATCACAAGCTCGGTAAATCCGGCCTCTGCGAGCCGCATAATGTGGTGCTCAATGAGTGGGCGCCCCAAAACGCGGAGGAGGGGTTTAGGGGTCTTGTCGGTCAGCGGCTGCATCCGCCGGCCCTCCCCTGCAGCAAGAATCATCGCCTTCATTTGATCCACCCGTCCGGATCAATGGGTCGGTACCAAGACTGCCGCGCAATCACGGGCATTAACTCTGATTCAAACCATTCGCGAAAGTCAGCCACACTGTCGTGGAAACCCGAGGTCAGAAGCAATGCCTCGCGGACGTATTCGATCACCAGTGGGAGATCTTTGAGATATTCCGATTTTTGATCTCGCAAGTGAAGCCGGGCAAAGACACCCAACACTCTCAGATGTCTTTGCAAACCGGTTAAATCGAACCACTGATGGAACTGCTCTGCACTCACATCCGCCAGCTGACCCGCTATTCCTCCAGCATGAGACGGCGGCTCTTCGGCAAACAATTTGATCTGCTCAAAATACGCATCAAGCCATTGAAGCTGCTGACTCCTCGGCCATCGGATATAGCAATCCTTCAGAAGCGATACCGGATCATAAGTGATCGGTCCGATCACGGCGTCCTGAAAATCAATCACGCCGAGCTCACCTTCCTCCAATACCATCAGGTTGCGACTGTGAAAATCACGATGCACCCATACCGAGGGCTGCTCAATCACAGACCCGATCAAGTATTCAGACAGAGCGGAAAAACGCTGCCGGATTGACTCATCGATTTCGACGCGAAGCAGGCCGGCCAGAAACCATTCCGGAAAAACTTCCAGCTCAGCTCTCAGTCGCGGCGCATCGTACTGAGGAATGCCCGCTCTCTCGCACGGCATACTAATCTGGCGCAAAAGCGCAGCAAAAGCAGCGGTATAAAATAAGGGTGCAGTGGCCGATGACAACGAGGACAGTAACTGCTGGTCACCAAAATCCTCGAGTAAAAACCAGCCCTGCTGGGCAGATTGCGCCCATACCAAGGGGGTTTTCACACCGGCTTCAGACAATCGAGACGCCACATGGAGAAATGCTGCATTGTTCTCCGAGGCAGGTGACACCATAGCAATACAGGAAGTGATCTCCCGCGCATCGAAGGCCATTACGCCGTCCGAGTGGATCACGCGATAGTAGCGCCGTGGGCTCGCATCACCGGCGACCAGCTGCAGTGAGACCTCATCCGGCGCACATCTGAGCTGTTGCGCGATCCACTGCGCAAGCCCATCTGGTTGACGCGTTATTTCCGGCTCAATTAGCCCCATATTCCCACACCCAACGGCCCCTAAAAGTGTCTAAAAGCCTGTTTATACTGATTGAGACGCCCTCTTCACTCTCTCTTCTATCGTCCCTGCAGGGATCATTAGCAGTAGAATAGAAAATGCTGCAAACCCTTGGCCTCCTGAGTCAACACCAAAATCTCTCGGGCATCGACTAGCACCTTGCATTATGATGCCTACCCAGCAGTTTATACCGTCAATGTGGACCGTTTAGCCTCCGTGACAAGAATGTTTTATCCGTCAATTACACGTCCGAAATTGCTGATACTGGCAGTTGCGGCAGCACTGTCTTCGCGAGCCCTCGGCACTGAGGGATTGCTGGAAGAGACGGTGATCGCAGACATGGACTGGCAACCCATGAAAGCGATCCCACTCGATGAGCAGGATCTTGAGTGCCGGCAATGTGGCGGCCGGTTTCTTGATCCGCTTGCCAAGGCAGACCTGTCGCAGTCTCCCACTGAAGCTGATCTTGAAGTCTACGCCGACGATACGGAAGTCACCGAGGGCGAGCTGCTGTTTCGAGGGAATGTATCCCTAAAACAAGGCTATCGACAGGTGACTGCCGACCAGGTAACCGCCGACCGGGCACAGGAAACGGCGACCGCCACGGGCAATGTGGTTTTTCGTGAGCCGGGCATTCTCATCCGCGGCTCGCAAATCGATTACGACAGCCAGTCGGAAGAGGCCGTCGTCAGTGACGCACATTATGTGATCCACGACCGACGCATGGTTGGCGCGGCTGACAAACTTACGCGATCTGGGAATGGAGAGATTGCTATCGAGGACGGCCGCATGACCTACTGCGCGCCCGACGATCCAGATTGGGTGCTTCATGCCGACGCGCTTAAAATTGACCCGATCAGTGGAGACGCGCAGGCCTGGGGCGCCAAGCTGAAGGTTGGCAATGTACCCGTACTCTACTTACCGTGGCTGCGTTTCCCCGTGGACTCGCGTCGCAAAACCGGGCTGCTATTCCCCGATATTGGCAGCGACACCCGCGGCGGTATCGATATCACTGCTCCGGTCTATTTTAATCTCGCAGCCAACTACGATTTGCTCTATCGACCCCGCTACATTCAGGAGCGGGGTTTTTTGCATCAGGGTAAGTTCCGATGGCTTAGCGAAGAGGCCGGCTATTGGGAGTTTGATGGCGGCTGGATTGGCGATGACAGCAAGTACGAGGACGAATTCCCGCTTGAAGATGGCTCTCGCTGGCTGGTGGGCACCAAGCACAATGGACGATTTGGGGATCATTGGCACACCTACGTCAACTACACCCGGGTAAGCGATACCGAATATCTGCGAGACCTCAATAACAGCAACCTCAGCGCGCAACGCGAGACCGCACTGCAGCAGCTAGCGCGCCTAGCGTGGATTAACGACCAATGGCAGGTCTCTCTTGATTTCGAGCAGTTCCAATCGATCGCCGAGGACATCGCCGAGGATTATCGCAAGCTGCCGCAGATGACCGCCCGCTGGACAGGTGACAAGGAATGGATGGGGCTGACGCCCGTTTTCCTAAGTCAGCTATCGCATTTTGACAGCGACATTCAACGGGTCACCGGTCAGCGACTGTATAACGAGTTTGGGCTTACCAAGCCCATGAACTGGACAGCAGGGTTCTTCACACCCACGGTGAAATACCGCTCGGTTAACTATGAGCTGGATCGCCCGTTTACCGATGTCGACACTTCGCCCAGCGCTGGCTCCCTGATGGCAAGCCTCGACGGTGGACTGATATTCGAGCGGCAAACTAGCTTGTTTGGCCAGTCCATGACCCAGACTCTGGAGCCACGGGTCTATTACCTCTACAGCCAATTCGAGGAGCAGGCTTTTCAACCCGACTTTGATAGTGCCGAGCTCACCTTTAGCTACGGGCAATTATTTCGCGATACTCGATTTTCTGGCAACGACCGACTCGACGATGCAAATCAACTCTCGGTCGGTGTCACCAGTCGCTATTTTGACAACGAAACCGGCGAAGAAAAACTGAGCGCCAGCCTCGGACAAATCTACTATTTTCGAGATCGCGAGGTGCGTCTTAACGCTTTAGACCCGGTGCTAGCAGAGAATACATCGCCGTTGGCAGGAGAGTTCTCCTGGTCGCCCAGTCAGCATTGGAAATTGCGAGCCAGCGCGCTGTATGACACTAACGACAATACCTTTGATGCGGCGAGTGCACAGGCGACCTACTTCCCCCGGCCCGGAGCCGTCTTGAGCGCTGGCTACACGTTGCGCGAGCCACCGCCCTCTCTGCTGGAACGGCCCGTAACGGAACAGGCTAACGTATCGGCTTACGTGCCTATTACCGATGACTGGAGCCTTTTTGGCGCGCTCGAATATTCACTCGAGGGATCTACCGCGGTGGAAGACATGGTCGGCTTTGAGTACGACAACTGCTGCTGGCGTATTCGCATTCTTTATATGCGCTACATCGACACTGAACGTGGCGAGATCCCTGACTTCAATGACCCTAACTTAGACCGTGAAAACGCCATTCAGGTGCAGTTTCTGCTCAAAGGGATGGGCGGCTTTGGTGGCCGGGTCGATAATCTCTTAGACGACATGATTCGCGGATTTTCTGAGCGCTGACAGGATCACTCAAACGCGTCGCCGAGACTCGCTGCATCCATAGGCAATAGTTACACTCGGATCGCAGACTCAGCAGGTTTATGGTGGGGAACTGCAGAGATAACCGCACGAGGCCCGATTTTCGCCCTTGCACCGTTCTCTAGAACCCTTTTTTAACGCACAATTCCGGACTTGAGCATAAGTTGAGTACCAATATGTCATTGCACATCCTTTATCAGGCTTGGCGAGCACTGCCCCGACTGGTCACTGGCTTTTTGGTCGTTGCTGGCCCCATGCTGTGGTCCCCTCATATAGCGGCACAGATTGAAGTGCTCGACCAGGTCGTGGCTATTGTGGATGACGACATCATCCTTGCCAGTGAGCTGCGCGAGAGAGTACAGGGTGTAAAGAGCAATATGGAGTCTCGGGGGGTCGAGATACCCTCCGACGATGTGCTGATCCGAGAGACATTGGATCGGCTCATTCTCGACAGCATCCAGTTGCAGCTCGCCAGCCGATACGGAGTGCGCATCCCTGATCAGCAACTAGACGAGGCGATGACGCGGCTGGCTCGCCAAAATGGCCTTTCACTGGAACAGTTCCGCATAGCTTTGGAGCAATCTGGCCAAAGCTACCCCGCCGCTCGCGAGGGACTGCGCGATGATCTGGCCATCCAGCGGGTCCAGCAAGGTAACGTCATGCGCAACATCAACATCTCCGAGCAAGAGATCGATAACTTTCTCGCCACCGAGGAAGGTGAAACGATGACTCAGCCGGAGTACCGGGTAGTGCAGGCGCTGCTCGCCTCCGGCCGAGGTGAAGACACGAATGAGGTCAACGCTAAAGAAGCCTATGTTGATCAAGTGCTGACAGCAATTGAATCGGGCACTGCTTTTGAGGAGGCCGTCAGCCCAGTACAGCCCTATGCCTTTACTGGCGGCGATCTCGGATGGCGAAAACTCGGCGACATTCCCAGCATGTTTGCAGAGGTGGTCCCTACACTGGCGGTTGGTGAGGTCGCGAAAGTGCGGTCATCCTCCGGATTTCATCTGGTGTACCTCGCAGATGCGGTTGGCGGTGAGCAGCTCGTGCGCCAGACCAATGTGCGCCATATTCTTATCAAACCAACTGAAGTGTTGAGCGAACAAGCAGCTGAAGCCCTGACGGGAGAGCTTAAGGGTCGTATTGAGGCGGGTGAAGCATTTGCTGATCTCGCGCGACAGTACTCTGACGATATTGGGTCGGCCGCCGAGGGCGGAGAGCTGGGTTGGACTAACCCGGGACAGATGGTGCCCGAGTTTGAAGCAACCATGGCGGGCGCGCAGGAAGGCACGATCAGCGAGCCTTTTCGTAGCGAGTTTGGCTGGCATATTCTGGAAGTGAAGGAGCGGCGCGACAAAGACTTTTCATCCGAGATGCGCCGGAATCAAGTCGCGGGCTACATTCGGGAGCAGAAATATCAGGAGGAGCTCGACGCCTGGCTGCGCAAAATTCGCGAAGAAGCCTTTGTCGATATCAAGTGACACCCCGACTTGTTCTCACTACTGGCGAACCCGCGGGCGTTGGTCCAGATATTCTCCTGAACGTTGCAACGCAGGAACACCGGGCCCAACTGATAGCGGTCGGCAGTAAAACCGTCTTGGCCGAGCGCGCGAGCGCATTGGGCCTAGACATTACTTTTATGCCCTATACCAGCAGTGATCCGATTACACCGCACCTGCCTGGCACACTACCACTCATTGATATTCCGATATCAGGTGCGGTGGCGGCAGGAACACTGGACACTCGAAACGCAGGGCATGTGCTGGCGGTACTCGATCAAGCGTTGTCACTTTGCACCGCAGGTGAATGCCATGGAATGGTGACGGCCCCCATCCATAAAGGCGTCATTAACGAAGCAGGTATTCCCTTTTTCGGGCATACCGAATATCTGGCTTCCGCAACCGCAACCGATCATGTTGTGATGCTGCTGACCAACGACGTCTTGCGCGTCGCCCTGGCAACCACCCATCTACCACTCAGCCGCGTACCTGCTGCGATTACCGCCGAGAGTTTGAGCTCGACAATTTGCGTCTTAGAAAAAGACTTACGGCAAAGCTTTGGTATCGCCCAACCCCGAATTACG
>Ga0315330_10003364_pt1 | contig 10984 bp, 15 predicted proteins | sample M140m34915metaG_FD_203453 | JGI IMG/M metagenome (GOLD analysis project Ga0315330, IMG submission 203453) | Ammonia-oxidizing marine archaeal communities from Monterey Bay, California, United States - M1 40m 34915 | ecosystem: Environmental > Aquatic > Marine > Intertidal zone | place: USA... | reverse complement strand
CAGCGTACTTGTTTGTAGAATCTATTGAACTGACATCAATTTCAGCTACAACTGTTTTAGCAGCTAATTTATCTGGTGTTACAAGAGAACTTGTTGCTGTACCAGCAATTACCGCAGCTCCACTGGCAATAGATAAATTGCCTGTAGGTAGAGTACCTGTAACATGATCAGCTGCAGCTGTTAAATCAATAGCCGCCATTGTTATTGCTTGACCACTTATAGTTAAGTAATCTTTACCAGTAAGTGAAACATTAGTAGAATTATCAGTTCCAGCCGCATCAACTCCTAAATTAGTTCTTGCACCTGACGCGTTTGAAGCACCGGTACCACCTTCAGTTACTGGTAAATCACCAGTTACATCAGCCGTAAGATCAATAGCACCTAAAGTTACTGCTTGACCAGATATTGATAAGTAATCGTGTGAAGTAGTTACTAAAGTTACATTGGTTGAATTATCAGTACCAGCAGCGTCAACACCTAATGTTGTTCTACCAGCAGAAGCGTTAGCGTCATCTAGTAAACTACCACCAAAAGCAGTAGCAGCACCTAAATATCCCCATTGTGATGCTGATATAGTAGTTGAGCCAATGTTTTCTAACTGAGCACCTTCAACAGCTGTTAAGTTAGATATTTCAGTTACCTGAGAAGCAGCTATTGTTTTGTTACTAAGTGTTTGCGTAGCGTCAGCTAAAACTATAGTACCAGTAGCATCTGGTAGAGTAGCTGTTCTATCCGCTGTTACTGTGCCAGCTAATAAAGTTACTTCGTGATCATCAGCATTACTACCTTCAAATATTACACCGTTTGAAGTAGATACAGTCTCAACATTATTTGTAGTTGTTGTTCCTGTTACAACTAAATCACCAGCTATTGTTGTTGTTGTGCTAGCGTCACCAAGTGCAAGTGTGTTACTTGGCATTGCTGAACCAGCAGCTGATTTAAAGTTTGCTACAGAGACATCGTTAACTGTTGTGTTACCAGCTAAAGCATCGCCTGAACCAGTACCAACTTGTACCGTTGATACCGAACCACCTAATGAAATAGCAGAACCATTTATTGTAATTGAGCTATTTGATAAGTCGTTATTTGCAATTGGTCCTAATGTAATAGCTTGACCGGAAATTGATAAATAATCATGTGATGTTGTTACTAATGTAACGTTTGTAGAGTTGTCAGTACCTGCAGCATCTACGCCTAGGTTTGTTCTTGCTCCACCAGCTGTACTAGAACCAGTACCACCCTCTGCAACCGGTAGATCACCAGTTACATCATTTGCTAAATCAATTTTGTTTCTTGTTATTACTTGTCCACTAATTGTTATATAATCAGGTGTACCAGTTAAACTTACGTTTGTTGAATTATCTGTTCCAGCAGCATCTACACCAATTGATGTTCTTAATGTTGCTCCACTTTCATAAGCAAAAGCACCAGCGCCTGTTGCTACAATTACTTCACCGTCTGCAGAAGCAGCTCCTAGTGTATCTAGATCTTCAAGTACTCCATCAACACCTACAGTTACTGAAGAACCAAGTGATACAGATCCCATAGATGCCATACCAGCACCTTGAGTAAGTGATATAGATGAGTTTGAAAGTTTATCGTTACCAATTCCACTTAATCCTAATGTTATAGTACCACTAGATGTTATTGGTGAACCAGAATCAACCTGTATACCATCTGTACCCGATACAGCTACTGAGGTTACAGTACCAGATCCAGTTCCAGTTCCAAGAGAAACCCAACCTGATCCATTATAGAACTTTATTGTTCCTGAGTCATAAATTATCTGCCCCGTACCTGGGCTCGTGACACTACCTGAACCGGTGGCGTGTAGTAGTACGTTTCGAATTTCCCCGCACTTTTGGAAATCCATGTGATTTAAAATAGGTATTGCCATAGTTTTTTATTTGTTGTTTAAGTTGTTTATTTTTTTATGTAAGCATAACCACTCTCGGATTTTGCTAAGTTTATTTTTAATGAGTTGTTATTAACGTATGTAACAACTCCTTGTGCTTGAACATTTGCGTATGTTCCACCACCAGAAAGCTTTATAGTTACACTTGGTAAATAATCTGTTAAATTAAGATTATGTGTTATAACCCATTCAGCAGATGCACTGTTCTGATGATGCTTATAGCTATCAGTTCCTTCCTCTATTACAAAGTTCGTAATTTGTTCTAAAGTGTAGTTTCTTGTTGCACCTGACGAATCACTGCCTAATAATTTATCTGTTTTTGTAAGAGTAGAATCTTGTTGTATATTCTTAATTCTAGGCATATCATTTCTTTTTTATTTGGTTATACTTTTCGACGCTTCGTCCACCGAAATAGGCACCAATCGTAGTCATAAGAACAAGTTGTAAAAGATCAACCCATTTGTCTTCTACCTCAAAGGATAGAGAACCACTGTCAATAAATACCATTAAAACTGTGCACACAATTAGAAATACTAAGACTAACGGGCGAACTGATCTTGTTAACCAGTTACCGTGTTGAAGATCCGCTTGCCAACGTTCTGTTACGTTTTTTTGCATAGCTGCTTCAGCTTCAATTAAAATCTCCGTCATTTGCTTTTCAAACTCCGCTTTCTCGTCTTTTGTTCTAATAAATCTATCAGCAACACCAGCGAGTTTATCTACAACTCCACCTCCAGCATTGCCAAAAATTTTGGCTAATAATTTACTCATTATGCGTTTCGACCGCTATATCCAGGTCTAGATGTATTACCGAATTGACCTTTTGCTTTCTTATCCTTTAAGTTATACCCTGTTGGATTAGATGGACTTGATACGTTCATATTAGTTATAGATGAATCATAAGTTTTACCACCAAAGGTTTTTCTTAACATTCCACCAACTAATGTTGGATTAGCTCGTCTTAAATTTCGTCTTTGTTGTTTATTAGCTAGCTTCATATTCTTTCTAGCTTGTCTGCCCTCAGCTTTAGTCATTCTATCAGCTTGTCTTTGAGAAACAGTATTAGATAAATTTCCACCAGGACCTTTAACTGGACCAGTAGGTTTTTTTACCATTGTACCTTCAACAACTCCAGTAACCGGTGTTCCACCACCACTTGGCGTTACAGGTGTAGGTTTAACAGGTGTAGGTTTAACAGGATCAGGTTTAACAGGTGGTTTAACAGGATCAGGATTAATAGGGCCAGGAGTAACAGGTGCAGGTGAATCATCACCTTGCATCATAGATCTTCCAAGATAACCAGCGGCACCAACACCAGCTATATATCTTTTCTTAATTCCAAGTGGTCTATATTTTCCGCCTGTCTTAGCAGCATCACCACCAATTTTTGCACCAGTTTTAGCAACTTTTGCACTAGATCCAGCAGCATCATCAAAAGATTTTAGATAATCTGAATATCCTTTACCACTATTTTTTACACCGTATTTACTTTTAGTATTAGGATTTGTACCACCTAATTTCTTATACTGTGCTTTTGTTTTAGGTGTTTTAGGTTTTACAGGTTCTTTGTAAGTTCCTCTACCTTTATCAAATTCATCACCAAGTTCTTTTACATACTTCTTAGTATTGTCAACAACTCCCGTAGCAGATTTTTTAATACTAGCGGTAGCATCTCCAACACCTTTTACTCCTTTTCCAATACCTTTGAAAAGTCCTTTAAATTTTATTGGAGATTCTGTCATAGGAGTTGCAGAAGGTTTTTCCTCTTTTGGCTTTGGAGGAGCAGCCGCACCTACACCTTCACTTGGTTTAACTTTTTTAGCTCCTTTTGCTATAGCTTTTCTTTGATTTAATGGTGTTTTCATTTTTATTCCTTTAGTTTTATTTTTTTCATACATAGCGATACCTTCTTCTTTCTCCTCTTTTTTTGGTTCATCAACAATATTATGTCTTGTTTTAAGAGAATCATCTCCAGTATTTGTATAATTTTTTGAATGTGTAGTACCAGCTTTGTCTTGATTAATATTACCAGCAATTTCGAAATTCATTCCTGCTATTTGTTTAGCAACATCAGTATTAGCTAATCTTTCTTTTCTACTTAGTTTGTTTCCATCATCATCATGTGTTCCAACACCAGCCATCTTTTTAAGTTTAGCCTCTTTTTTCATAGCTTTTCTAGCTGCTCTAAAGTTTTGGCCTACTTGGAATTGAGTCATTCTTTTATATTCTGATGGAACATCTTCAGTAACACTCTTCATAACCTCAACTTGTTCTGTTGCTCCGCTAGGATCATCAATCATTATAGGGTTACCATCAGCATCGACCTTACCAACATCATAAGTATTATCTGTTTTACCTTCAGCTGTAGGATTATGAGTTTGATATTTACTTTCGTTATACTCTTTAGCTTGCTGAACAATTCCTTGAGCATCTTCAGCTGATGAACCAGCAGCTATACTGTCATTATATAAATCATCATATGAGTAAGTTTTCTTCTCACTATCTTGTATTTGTTTTACTTTATTTTCTAGTACAGGTTTTTCCGTGACTGAAACAACAGCTCCATATTGATCATCTGCGTATACAGGTGGCTTTTTGTTATCACCTTCTAATCCATCATCTTGCTTAATAGCTGATGATTTCATATGCAATGCACTTTGTACTCTGTTTGTTATTGGTGAGTTTTTGCTCATAATTATTCGTTGTTTAGGTTTATTAATTCCCCAGCTACCGCTCCTTCAACTTCGTTGTTTGGATCTAAATCTGTTGGAGGTTTATCATTCATATTTTCTCCATCTCCTCCGCCTTCTTCAGTCGGATCTGTTATTTCAACTTCTGGTTCTATTTCTAGTTCTTCCTTTAATTTACTTTTAGGTTTCATACCTTCTTTTAAATCAGAACCGGTATCTTGAAAACCTTTAGCTGAACTGTAAGCTCCTGAGACTAATGCTGAGTTATACGCCATTTTAGTAGCGGAACTAGATTTAAAAGTTATAGGGGTTGCTTTCATTTGTTTTCTTTTTTAAATTCTTCGTTTGCTTTCCATGCTTCTTGTTCCCATGGTAATTTCTTATCTCCCTCTTTCATTTCGTCTCTTGAATATGTTTTACCTTTCCAATACACGTTATCATCATCATACTGTAAATCACCACGCTCCATTTGATTCATATGGACTTTTTCATGTTCAACCGCTTCTTCTTTCTTTTTATCAGAAACATCGGCATCTACAAATATAGTGCCATCATTGTTTGCTTCAGCAACAACTCCAGGCTCTAGATCATCTTTTTCAATAACTGGATATTCACTTTTGTTATTTTGGAATGTCTTAGCTTTTTGTGTTATTGGTAAATTCATTATATTTATAGGTTACACTATTATTACTATTTTTACTTATCTCTGTAATAGCCCCTAGATTCTTGTATTTCCCTCAATTTCTTTTGATTAACATTAGGTTTGTTAATCACCTCAGGTTTTTCATTTGAATCAGGTGTATCGGAACTTTCTTCTACCTCATTATTACTTGTATCATTATTAGGAGATGTTCCACCATCACCCTTCCACCAGCTTTTTACAGATGCAATATCTTCACCTACTTGTTGACCAACAGCCTCACCAACTTTGCCCATGATTGATTCTCGATCAGTATCAGCTAAAGGATTAAGGTTACTATTCGCATAATCAACTCCCATAGCACCTTCAGCTATACTTGCTATCGGACGATTAGTAATTGCTGTAATTGGGTTTGAATTAGGTATTAACTTTTTAGCTCTATTAAGTTTGCTTAAACCTTTACCAGCAGCAGCTGCGTAATCTAAACCAGGAACTGCCGCAATAGCACTTAATGCTGCTCTTCCATAATCTCCTCTAGCAACCGATATACCAGCATTTGCTAAATCAGCTACAACACCAATACCAGGAACGAAACCAACAATATCTAAAGCATTCTGTCCCCAATCCATTGCTGATTTCCACCAAGGTTTACTTTCAGCTTTTTTGTTTTGTTGATCATTACTATATTGATTAGTTTGTCTTAATGGAGATAAACCCATTAAACCAGTATTCCTAGTCAAAGCGCTACTTATATTTATAGCACCTGTTGATGTTCTACCTGTATTCATTATACTATATCTTCCTTAGGAGCAACTGGTTCTTTTCTAGCGTTAGCAACTCTTTCTCTTTTTGCTACTCTTTTAGCTTTATTACCAGCTCTCTTTTCCATTCTCTTTTTTCTATTACTTAATCTTTTTGCTTTTGCTTGATTTTTATCAGAAGTAGTTCCATCTTCTTGATCACCTACAGTTTCTGATATTTTCTTATCCATGTTTGCTATTCTCTTAGCTCTACCTTTTGGTGCGGCAGTAACTTCTACTTCATCTAACATAACAGCATTTCCTCCGTCTCCTTCAACCACGTCTCCAGCAGTGCCATCTTCAACAGGTACTACTGCTGATTCTTCAACGTTTGCCGTAGCAGGATCTACTTTAGGTTGGAAAGCACCTTCATGGTCACCAGCTATAGTATGATCATATGCCCATTTTTTTGCATCATACTCACTTTTCCTAAGATCAGAACCCATTGCGCCTGTAATTCCACCGCCACTCCCTACTCCTGGTAAAGCAGCAGCTGCACTATCTGCAGGACCACCCTTAAATTGAAGAGGAGATTTTGATGCATCGCTCATGTATACGTTTTCTGAACTTTGCTCACCCATATTACCAATACCTGGTACTATAGCTTCAGAGCTTTGTTTTTCGTAGTTATAATTAGGAACTCTTTTAAATATGTTACTAATACTACTTTGATTTTTGTTTCCTGGTTTTCCCATAATTTATCTGTGTTTGTCTCTTATCATATCACTAATAGATTTATTATACACCTTATCAGTATATGACTTGTTATTAAAAAATATATTTCTTTCTGAAGTTGGAATATCCTCTTCACCCAATAAGATTCTGTATATTCGGGATATAAGTTGACTGCATTTAAATGAGGTTTTGAATATACTGTATTTAATTGTTTTTCTATTTCGATGTCTCCAGGTTTCGATCCAACCTTCACGTTTTAAGCGTTCCCAACGGTTTTTATCCCAAGAATAGGTATAAACACCATTAATAAAGTCATTACGTGTGAATCGACCTTTACAATCTAAATAGATTAAAAGTTCTAAGTCTGCATCTTTTAAATCATAGGTTTTACAGGCCCATTTTCTAACAAGCCTGTAATATTTAAATAAATTTAATTCCCTAAGATCTTGTGCGCTTAATTTCATTCTACTATAACTATGTCTTGTATTCTTATAACATAGTATAGTTTATTTTTCCATTGTATACCATGACCAGCATGTTTATCATAATGAACTGTGTCATTTATGTTAACACCTTCTACAAGGTTGCCAATTGATATTATTTTAGCTTTTAAATACCTATTGTCAGTATCTAACTTTTCTGTAAGCTCTAAACCTGCAACAGTAGTAGGTTTTTGCTTAATCTTTTCTACTATTATATAGTTATTTACCGCTTTCATGATTTACTCTTATATTAGATATTACACAATCTGCGGAAATTATAGTAGAAATTACAGAAATTGCGTTTTTTAACGCTGTTTTTGTAACTAAGGTGGGGTCTACGATGCCAGATTTAACCATATCGACGATTTTTCCGGTAGTAACGTCGTATCCAATACCTTTTTTGGAAGGTACCTCGTAGTTTTCTATACCAGCGTTGGCCATTATGGTAAAAAATGGAGATTTTATGGCTTCTACTAGTATTTTCTCCCCTATATTTTCAGGTTTTATACTATCTGCAGCGTTTAGTAGCGCAATTCCGCCACCTGAGACTATACCTTCTTGTAAAGCCGCTTTAACTGCGTAGATAGCATCTTCAACTCGATCTTTTTTCTCCTTTAATTCGATCTTTGAGTTTGCACCCACTTTAATTATGCCAACATAACCTGTTAACATTGCTAATCTCTCTTGTAATTTTTTCTTAAAAAACGGTTCTTTCTCGTTTTTAATAGCTTTTTTAACTTTATCGATCCTTTTTTGTAGATCTGCTTTATTTACACCAGTTGTCAGGACTGTAGTTCTGTTATTTGTTACAGATGTCACTACTTCACCTAGACAATCTGGCTGGATCAGATCTAAATCATCTCCTAGTTCTTCGTTCATAACCGTAGCGCCAGTTAAAAATGCTAAATCTTCCATCGTATCTGATTTATTAGCACCAAAACCTGGTGGATCTACGATGTTAACATTAATATTACCTTTAACTTTATTCATCAAAAGTGCCGATTTTACTTGAGGATCGACATCTGCTATAATTAATAAAGACCTTTTGTCTTTTATTACATACTCTAGTATACTTTGTATCTTTCTTATACTAGGTATTGTTGATGAAACAATTAAAACTACAGGATTTTGAAGTTCTGCTATTTGTTTATCTTTGTTTGTTGCAAAGTGTGGTGATATTAACGGACTGTCAAATTGTACACCATCAACTACTTCTGCAAAAGTTTCTTCAGTATCGCTCTCTTCCATGAGAACAACACCATCTTTACCTACTTTTTCGTAAGCTGACGCAATAATGCCACCAAGTTCCCGATCATTATTACATGAAATCGCTGAAACATCGGATAGCTGAGTGCCAGATACTGTTTTGGAGTGTTTTGAAAGGTACTCCATAACCTTTTCACCTGCTGATTTAATTCCATTTTTAATATTTCTTATTGACTCGCCCGTAAACTCTGGGTTATCAACTGTTTTTAATAGTGATTCAGCAAGGACGATAGCTGTAGTAGTACCGTCACCTGCTTCCTTCACTGTATTTTTAGATGCCTCTTTAATAAGCGTAGCGCCTATGTTTTCAACGGGATCAAGCAAGACAACAGATTCTGCTACTGTTACACCGTCTTTTGTGATCACTGGTTTTCCAAGTCCGTCTTCATATATTACACACTTACCAGAAGCTCCAAGAGTAGATTTAACTGCCTTAGCTAGTTTTTCTACCCCACTAATAACTTTTGTTTTAGCGTCTAAGCCAAAACTCAGATCTTTAACGATCTGACTAGGTTGATTAAATTCCATTTTATTTTATTTATCTGTATTCCTAATCTACTTATTCAAATGTCTTAACTACTTTAGGTCCTTTTACGAACTCTAGTTTCTTAACATAATGCTCAATGCTTCCATCAATAGCTGCTTCCGCAGATTCTATTGTTTCTCTTCTTGTTACATCGTGCCATACATCTTCATTGTCGATGTTTCGGTGTTCGGTTTGGTAATAGCCATTTGGTAATTGGCTTATTCTCCAATTCTTCTTATCAGCTAAATGTTTCCAAAAAGCTATAGTTTCCTCATTAATTTGAGGCTGCCCACTCCATGAGTTGGTCTTGTAATAAAAATATGTCATAATATTTGGTTTTTGGTTAAACTATGCCGTACGTTCGTTCTTATCCCAAACGTTACGGTTATTTGCGATGTCCATTTTAACTACTGTGCCATCCGGTTTGTGGTGTAAATCGTACTCTGACGATTGCCCTATTCTTTGGTTTTCAGCTTTACGTGCTTTACGTTTAGCTGTTTTAGCGGCTCTAATATCACGTCTCTTTTTTTTCCTTGCTGCACGCTTAGATAGCTCCTGATGAAAGGGCGAAGATCCTGATCGTAGTTTAAATGGTGTCGTCATATAAAGATAATCACATAGTTAATAGAAAATTTAATAGTGTGACACTAGCCTATTACTAGGGTACTCTATATAGCTAATGTCATAAAAAAAAGTTGTAAGAAATATAGAAGTAAGGTACTATACCCCCTCCCGTATCCACTCCGTGTTTTTACAAAGTCAATTTATTTTGCCGGGCCCCACTCTTTACCACGTTTTACCATGATTAAACATGATTAAACGATAGTAACTATTTTTATTTATATTCATTTATAATATAATTTCGTATAGATATTTCACAATCTCACTACGAATACATATAGATAATATAATATAAGTTAAATAAGTAAAATGAATTATAATACTTTAGAAATTAAGAGACAGTGCGGTATACATACTACACAATAATAATAACTAAACAATTAATATACTTTTACACAATGTAAATACGACTTAACAAAGATAATATAATATAAGTAAATAAATTAATAATTAAATATAAATAACTATGAGTAACTTAATCACAAAAAGATTTGTTGTAAGACAATCACTAATCGGTAAAAATGTAACATTCGAATTCACTAACAAAAAAGGTGACAAGATAACTTACAATCATGACAAAGTTTTCACTATCATGAAAGAAACATTAACTAACTTACCATGTTGGTTAAAGTATAAATCTTACACCGCGACTAATAATATACCTTTAGTATTAAGAGATAAAGAGTTAGTTTAATAACTAATTCTTACTCTTACAGTAACAGAAGTGGGCGTTGAGGTGTGTTCTCTCCACTCTAAATAAAGTTGAACAGACGTGACATCTTGGAGTAAAGGTGGGTTCGATTCCCACTGTGTCAACTATGAATAGATTAATAAAACAAATAGAACAGAGGTTTCCATTTAATAAAGAAACTGACTGTAGAGAAAAGTACAATGAAACTATACAAGATTATTTGTACGAAGAAATAATAACTAAATTAAATAAATAATTATGGCACACTTAAATACATACAAATTAAAAGTAGCGTTCAGATTATATGGAAAACATTTTAATCTACTAACTACTGAAGAGAAATCTCATGTAACACAAGTAGTATACGAAAACTATTAATAACTAAATAAATAACTATGAGTAAAATTAAATTCACGTATAATAAAGCGTACAACTACGTAACTAACACTCACCCAATACATATCTTCTTTGATACTATTGCAGTAAGTTTAGGAGCACTAGCGTTTACTGGTATCAGTTTCATGATATTCATGTTAGTGACAGGTCAAGTAGATCAAGTTAACATTAACTGTGGAATCTGCTACTAATGAGAAGAATAATAAAAACTATAGGAGTCATAGTGGACTTCGTAATGGTAGCAATAATATTTGCTATGCTATACATTGCGCTGATCATCGG
>Ga0315330_10003362_pt1 | contig 10985 bp, 6 predicted proteins | sample M140m34915metaG_FD_203453 | JGI IMG/M metagenome (GOLD analysis project Ga0315330, IMG submission 203453) | Ammonia-oxidizing marine archaeal communities from Monterey Bay, California, United States - M1 40m 34915 | ecosystem: Environmental > Aquatic > Marine > Intertidal zone | place: USA... | reverse complement strand
GCGATCGAGCGCTCCTGCGCGCCCGGCGGCCGGCAGCGCCTCGAGGACCTGGAGGCGTACGCGACGGACTCGGTGCTTGAGGGACTGACGTAGGTTGTGAGTGTGCGTGTGTGTGTGTGTGTGTGTGTAGTGTCGGTGCTTAAAAGCGCGATATAACCGTTGACAAGCGCCCCCCAGTTGTGGGCAGCCGCTCCCGCACTCGCGACAAGGGTCTCGACAACAACACTCCTCGCTCGACAACAACATGTCGAGCCAGTGCGGGCCGATTGAGCCGCTCCCTCTTGACGCGCACGCCCCCAACGTGGACATGGGCAAGTGGCTCGACGACGAGGGCCAGTGGAAGCGCCAGGTGCCCTACGAGGTGCTGGAGGCCTTCGGCCAGGACGAGCTGCGCCGCAGGTGCGAGGCGGTCGACGCGTTCGTGGCGGAGCACAGCGCGACGACCGATCCGGAGCGGGGCATCCTCAACCTGACCGACGACGACGGCGAGCCGCGCAAGCTCTACCTGCACCAGGTGGTGGCGGCCAACCACCTGCTGGGCAAGGACCAGGAGCATGGCTGGGACAGCCGCAACGCGAGCCTGCTCGCCAACCACGTGGTCGGCGCGGGCAAGACGGTCACGGCCCTGCTGGCCGTGGCGGGCGTGCACCGCCTCACGCCGTACCCCGAGTACAACAAGACGTTCGTCATCGTGCCCAAGGCCGTGCTGGAGGTCTGGTACGAGCACTTCCAGGCGTGGACCACGCTCGGCGCGCGCGTGCTCAAGGTGGCCAAGCAGAAGGAGGTCACCCTCGAGGACGTGCGGGGGGCGGCGGTAATCCTCACCACGCCCGACGTGCTGCTCGCCGCGTACAAGACCTTCCACTACAAGAGCAAGAAGCCGGAGGACAAGGCCGACCCCTACAAGCGGAAGGAGGGCGTGCCGGACCACCCGCTCTTTGATGTGCTGGATCCGGGTGCGGAGGGCATGATCGGCCTGGCGATCATTGACGAGCTCCACCGCGTCGCCAAGCCGACCAACATCGGCGCGAAAGTCGTGCGCATGTTCACGACGAAGGCGAGGTACAAGTTCGGGCTCACGGGCACGCCCGTCTCCAGGAGCCCCACGCAGGTCGCGCACCTGGCTTGGGCGCTCAACGCGCTGACGCCCGATGGGAAGAAGTGGCTGCAGAAGCCCGAGTCCTTCCAGCCGGGCAAGGGCAGCGGCCAGACGATCATGGAGGGCAGGCACGCAAAGTTCAACGAGTACCTGGTCGACCGCGTCGACAAGGCCTTCCTCAAGCTGCCGGAGAAGACGGAGGTGACGCTCTACTTCGACCCGTTTGTGGGCCTCAGGGCGGACGGCACGGTGCACGAGCCCGCGATCTTGGCGCACAACAAGCTGCTCAAGGCGGCCAAGAAGAAGATCGTCGAGGCGGAGTTGCAGAAGCAGCGGCAGGCGGCCGGCGCCAAAGCCGGGGCGTCGGCGGCGGCGCCGGCGCCGGCCGACGACGACGGCGACGACGACGCGCCCGAGGCGGAGCAGGACGAGGAGCTGCCCGAGGCGCCGACCGGCAAGAAGTGGGACAAGGTGCAGACCGTCGTCTTCGCCGCGATGGTGGGGATGGGCAACTTTGAGTTCCACTCCGAGCTGGGCATGAAGGGCGCGACGGCGCTGAGCGAGGACAAGCACGGCCGGATCCTGGCCAACGCGGTCGCCGAGCCGAGCCAGGCGATGCGGCTCATCGCGCGCGTGATCCGCGACCGGCAAGCGGCGGGGCACCACCGGATCGCGGTGTTCTGCCAGTCGGTGGCGCAGCTCAAGATCCTGTTCGTGTACCTGTACGCCACGGACATGGGCGAGGTGTTCCTCTACGACAGCAGCCTGTCGGCCAAGCAGCGCAACGAGATGGTCAAGGCGTTCCTCAAGTGCGACAAGGGCGTGCTGCTCTTCTCGGGCGCGGGCGGCATCGGCATCACGCTGTGCCCGGGCTGCGAGGTGCTGCTCTCCATAGGCTCGCTGCCGTGGAACGCCACGGACATTGACCAGGCGTTCGGCCGCGTGTACCGCATCGGCCAGGACCAGCCGGTCGAGATCATCAAGGTCGTCGCGCGGCGCTCGATCTCGGCCGCCAAGCTGAAGCTGCACGACGACAAGCGCGATCGGCTCCAGCGGGCGGTGGAGGACGAGGACTACTCGCACTTTGCCGACGAGGACCGCACGTGGCGGTGGTCGGCGAACATGCTCAAGAGCTGCGAGCTGCTCGACAGGGTGGGCAACTACCAGGTCTTGCCGGAGCAGCTCGACGCGCTGCGCGCGCACATTGAGCGGCTCAAGGTGGACCGCGCGCACGTCGCGGATCCCAACGACCCGGCGTCGGTCCTGCCGCCCGCGCTGGCCGACGACGCGCGGCTGCCGCCCGTCACGTACCCGCTCCACCTGATGGCGGACGAGGTGATGGAGCCGGCGACCCCCACGGGCGCGCTGGTCGCGCGTGTGTAGGCAGTGGGTGTGCGTGTGCGTGTGTGTTAACAAACGTTTCAATAACGCGCGCGGTCCGGGTCCCCAAGTGGGGGCACGCGTCGTAGCGGGCCGCCATGCTGCCCGACTTGGGCAGGCTCAGCCTGCTCGGCGCGCCCAGGATGACGAGCGCGCCCTTGTCGACCGCCACGGACGCCCGCACTCGTGAGTCGACAAGCGACGGGCCCGAGCCGCCGAAGCCGAAGCCGAGGGCGAAGAAGCAGAAGGTGGACCCCAACGAGCCGTCCGCGGAGGAGAAGCAGGCGGCGTACGCGGCGCAGCACGCCAAGGTTGAGCACGACGCGCGCATCGCGGCGACGAAGGAGGCGCTCGAGGAGGCCCAGAAGGCGCATTTTGATCTGATTGCGGAGTTGTCAAGTGGCAGCATGGCCGAAGACCTTGAGGAGCGGATGGAAGCGGCGGAGGCGAAGGTCAACGCGCTGAAGGCCGAGCTGGAGGCCCTTGAGCAGGCGGAGGCACCGGCCGGTGTGGAGCCGGAGCGCATGCCGTGGCAGACCGAGGCGCAGCAGCGGATCCGGGTGCTGCAGGCGAAGCGCGACCGGAACGAGGAGGAGGACGCGGAGCTGGAGGCGCTGCGCGGTGCGGGGAAGAAGCAGCTCATTGACAAGCAGCAGGCGAAGAAGGACGCCCAGGCGCTGGCGCGGGCCGAAAACAAGATGGCGAACCGCCAGGAGGCGATCGACAACCCCAGCAGGGCCGAGAAGCTGTTTGCGAAGAACGAGGGGGAGATGAAGTGGTGGAAGACGATGGGGCGGCACTTGTCGAGCCAGAAGGCGAAGCACATCCGGGACGGCCGCGTGGAGGAGCTGGCCGTGGCCATGGGGCGCGCGCCGCCACCGGCGCCGCCGCCCGCCCGCCGCGGCATCGTCTGGCCGTCGGTGGACGAGGACACGCCCGACAACCTGTTGCTTCAGCTGGTGAACGCGCAGCTCGAGTCGTTGGGCTTGGCGGCCGTGGAGGCGCGGCGACGCGAGCACGTCGCCGAGGAGGCGCGGTTGGCGCCGGTGCGGGAGCAGCTTGACCAAGACGACGCGGACGCGAAGCAGGCGGCCAAGGAGGCCAAGGTCAAGAAGGCTAACAGCGCGAGGGATGCGAAGGCGCAGGCGGCGGCGGCGGCGGCGAAGGAGGTGTCGGAGAGCCGGGCGGGGGCCATCGCCCAGGGCGCCAAGGACGCGCAGGCCAGGAGCGCGGAACTGGCGCGGCAGGACGCCCTGGCGCAGGCGGCGCTCCACCGGGGGACGTGGCAAACGTAGCGGCGCGTGTCAGCCGTGGACGGGGGGTGTGTGGGTGTGTGGGTGTCGTGTGTGCGTCTAACAATCAGATTCGGCTTGTCCGCCGCCCCCAAACCAATTCTCCCAGCCTCGACAAGCCGCCCGATCCCGCGCTCGTGAGATGGCCACCCGCCCCGCTTGTCGACCAGGTGTGCGCGTGCATTGTCAAACGATGTCGACAATCCTGGGCATTGAAGCGCCGGAGGACGTGCGCCTGAAGCGGCAGCGCGGGCTCGTCGTGCTGACGCCGGAGGCGCAGGCGATCGCCGACGCGGCGCTGCCGCGCATGGAGCGGCTGCGCACGTGCTCGATCAGGGCGATGACGGCCATGGGCCACGTGCTGGAAGCGCAGGGCGAGACGGACACGCCCACGCTGTTTGACGGCTGGGCGCGGCTCTTCTTCTCAAAGGTCGCGTCCAAGCGCGAGGCGGCGATCCAGGCGTTTGACGCGGCGATGGAACGCTGGACGCAGGAGGCGGCGGTGCGCAAGCGCTCGCTCCCGCAGGAGGACTTGCACGACGTCCCCTTCCAGTTTGGCGCGGTGCCGCGCCGCCCGTACCCGGTCGGCACGATCGTGTACCACTGGATGGCGGGCTCCAACTACAACCAGCGGGCGGCCGTCGTCCACGACGACGGCGGTACCTTCATGAAGCTCCGCAGGGACGGCGGGCAGGGCCTCTGCTATGACGGGATCGCAGAGATCTGGTCCGACCACGTGAGCGTCACGCCGTGGACGGAGGACAACCCACCGGTCCCCTACAGCTCAAACTTCCCCGCCCGCGGGTGCACGTACAAGTCGTACATGCCGTCAAACCTCCTCGGCTACGAGATCTGGGTGGACGCGCGCCCCGGTGTGGACGCCGAGTACGACGGCGACCTGGAGCGCGCGCGCGTGCTGGCGGACGACTGCGAGCGCATCAGGATCAAGTACAGCACCCCTCTCAACGGCGACGACGCGGAGGAGCGGTGGCTCCTGCGCGAGAACGTGGTGTCCTGGACGAGCACGGAGGCGGACCGGCTGGAGCGCTGCGAGCTGGAGCGGGTGACGAGGCAGCGTGCGCGGGATGCGCGGCCGTTTGCGGCCTGGGCCAAGGAGGCGGAGGAGCGAAAGGAGGAGGAGAACTTGGACCGGTTTGCACAGGCCGCCGCGGCGTTCGCGGCCATGGACAAGGAGGAGCGGGAGCGGCGGGAGGACCTCGCCGTCCAAAGGGTCGAGCTTGACGAGCAGTCCAAGGTCAAGATGGCGGCGGTGGTGGAGCGGGCGGAGGCGGCGGCGGCGCCGCCGCCGCCGCCGCTGCCACGCATCCCGCGCATAGGGGCCTTCCACCCGGTCAACGGCGCGAACCTGACGGCGCCGCCGCCGTCGCCGGAGGACAAGTGACCTGGTTCTGGCCGCCCGGCCGCGGCCGGATAATTCAGAATCTAATTAATTAACATTCGGTCGTGCGTGTGGGACTCTTTGTGACCGGTAGGCCAAGTGGTCACAAAAGTCATCTACTACTTTTTTGTAGAGGACGCATTAATTACTCCGCGTGGTGGTTACGTGGTTATCACCCCTCGCCATGGTCGGCGCGCCGCTGAAGCGGCGGCTTGTCGAGGCCAAACTCCCGCACTCGCGAGGCCGGCCGCTCCGTCGAGCCCCCCACCCGCTTGTCGATCTGCCGACCGACGTCCTGGGCTTGGTAGTGCAGTTGGCCGGGCTTCCTGGCGCCTGCGCGCTGCGCCAGACGTGCTGGGCGCTGTCGCAGCTGCAGCTCCCCGTGGCGATGCAGCTCGCGCTCAAGCTGCAGCGCGCCAAGGCCAACTTGCCGCCCGGTCTCCGCAAGGACGTGCGGCGCGCGCCCCTGATCACGACCCTCACCAAGAATTGGTCGATGGAGACGTACAAGCGCTCCCGCTTGTGGCGGCAAGAGTGGGCGGAGCTGGCGTTCCTCACCGACTCCATGCCGATCAGGCTGCTGCTGGACGCGTACTACCAGATGCCGGCGTACTCTGACACCTTGGAGGGCTACCGGAGCCTTCGGACTCCCTTGGTGCGCAACGCGATCCAGGATCGCCTTTGGGACGTCTGCTGCGGCAAGGACCGCTACAAGGGCGCCCACGGGTGCTGGATCACCAAGGAGCTGAGCCACGAGGAGGTGGTGGGCGTCGTGGCGAGCATGCTGCAGGGCGTGGGCCTGTGGTGGGGCTCGACCGCGTTCTTCCACACCGAGCACGGACGGTTAGGGTACACGGTCTTCCTGCTCGCGGCGGAGCAGCACAACCTGTCGCTGGTCAAGTACCTGCACCAGCACTGGGGCTCCTCGACCACCATCCACGCTCGGTCGCGCGAAGGCAACACGGCCTACGCGCTCTGCAAGGACCACCTGGAGCGCATGGGACACTCGGAGGAGCAGGTGCGCGAGTCGAGCGTCCTGAAGTACCTGGCCGAGTGTGGCGTTGAGCCGGCGCCGCTGGTCATCACGAACGACGCTCTGGAATTCTGAGCGCGTCTGTGTGTGCGTGTGTGTGCGTGTGCGTGTGCGTGCGTGCGTGTGCGTGTGCAATTGACAAGTTGACAATCAAGGATTTTGGCCGTTGAGCCCCACGGCGGGTTGTCGGTTTGCAACTCGTGAGCACCCCGCCAAACGGCCAGCGGAGACCGGGTTGACACTCGACACTCGCCACCCTCAACCGCACTCGCGAGATCGACAATCATGGCTACGCGCGGGTCGACAATGGCCGACGAGAGTGTCCAACTGGCCCGCTCGCTGGTTGACCAACTGGCTGCGTCCCACGAGGATCTGCAGCGCCAGCTGAAGGAGGCGCTGCAGAAGCTGGAGGAGTCGGAGGCGCGCGCCACCGAGGCCACCCAGGTCGTCCAGGACACGGGCAAGCAGCTGGATCTGGAGGAGGCCAAGGAGCGCGCCGAGGCGGAGGCGGGGTACCTCCACAAGTTCCTCCTCCAGAAGAAGGAGGAGCTCGCGCTGCTGCACGACGAGTACAAGCAGGAGAAGTCGCACCACATTCGGTACAACCTGCTGAAGGTGCACATCAAGGAGCACGACATCACGACCGATGCAAAGGAACTGGAGGTGAAGAAGAAGGTGCACGCCCAGGCCAAGGCGATGATGAGGGACTTTGGCACGGAGGAGGACCAGCGGCTCGCGAAGCGCGACCAGAAGGAGGCGAGCGTGCGGGCCGCGTTTGAAGAGGGCGAGCTCGCGGACATCGCGAAGAAGTTCGCCGCGAAGCGTCGCAACGGGTCGCAGGTCGCGTCCTCCTCCTCGTCGGGGCCCTCCTCGTCCGGAATCGCCAAGAAGAAGGCCCCCAAGGCGGCGGCCGCCCCCAAGGCGGCGAGCGCCGGCGGCAAGTCGGCGGCGGGGGCGGCCGCCGCCCAGGCGGCCGAACAGCGCGTCGCGGCGCTCCCCAAGGGCCAGACCGGCGCCAAGCGCCCGGCCCCGGCCCCCAAGGACAAGGACGAGGCCGAGGCCGAGGCCGGGGGCGAGGCGGCACCGGAGGCGGCTCCGCCGCCGGCGAAGAAGCAGCGGCTGAGTGGCCGCCAGCACTTCCAGAACAGCCAGAAGGGGGCGCACCAGCGGGCCAAGAAGCAGGCCGGCCGCAAGGTTGGCTTCCCCGACCTGCGCAAGTGGGCCAGCGAGCGGTGGCAGAAGATGTCGCAGAAGCAGCGGGACGAGTGGCAGGCCCAGGCGGACGCGGAGTCGCTGCCGCCCCGGGCGGAGGTGGAGGAGGGCGATGCCGACGACGAGGAGGCGGCGACGGCGACGGAGGAGGCGACGGAGGAGGTGGCGGGCCAGGAGGTGCCGGAGGCGGAGGCGGAGGCGGAGGAGGCGGAAGCGGTGGAGCGGGTGGGTGAGGCGGAGGAGAACGGGGGAGAGGAGGCGGCGGCGGCGGCGGCGGCGGGGGCGGCGGCGGGCGACGCGCCCGCGAGCGACGACGACGACAAGGAGGAGGACGCGGAGGAGGACGCGAAGGAGCGCGAGGCGGCCGCCGAAAAGGAGCTGATGGCGGACTCGGACGACGACAAGGAGGAGGAGGAGGAGGACACGGAGAAGGAGCGGCAGGCGCGCCTCGACAAGGCGCGCGCGGACAGGCTCGCCCTCAAGAAGGCGGGCGAGTCGATCAAGAAGGCCCAGGCGGCCAAGAAGGCGGAGGCCGAGCCGGAGACGACGCCGCAGGCGGCGTCGGGCCTTGACCGCCCCCGTGCCGCCGAGGGCGACGACGCCGAATCGTCGGACGACGAGTGAGCGCCGCCGGGGACTCGGAGATCGGAGGGGGCGCGCGCGCGTGTGTGTGGCGTGTGGCGTGGGCGGCGCTTTGCAACTTGTAAGCGCGTGGTTGGGTGGGCGGGCATGACGCTCGTTGTAAAGTTTTTGAAGTGCGGGGACGGTTCAAAAAACAAGATAGACCACGCGTCCCTTGAGACGTCCGCCAACGTGTGGGAAACGATCACGGGGGCGGCCGCCACGGCCAGCACGTTCCCGCAGAGCGCGCTGTGGCGCGCCCTCGACCCCAACCTGCCCGAGAAGTCGTCGGCCGTCAAGGTGGCCGTGCAGGCGCACTGCCTGGCGCTGCTCGACCTGGGCGCGCTCAACGAGTGGCGGCGCCTCTCGCGCGTCGTGGCGCGCGGCGCGCACGCGCTCTTCCAGGCAGGCACCGCCGGGTGGGACGATCCCGACGGCCCGTACGAGCCCTTCCGGACGGTGGGCAACCGGAGCGAGGTGGTCGTCACCGAGGAGGCGCGCGCGCCGTGGGAGGACGGGCTGGCCGCGCATGCGCGGATGCTGCAGGTCGAGCGCTTTGAGTCGCTCACGCCGGCGCAGATCGGCGGCCTCTTCCTGCTCACGCACACTCCCGACAACTGGGTGAAGGCGACGCGGTCGTTCGGGTACGACTACTGGTGGCTGCGCGTGCTGCACTTGTCGATCGAGCGCAACGTGGACCTGAAGGTGTGCGACTTCGCGCTCGTCGGGCCGCGGCCGTGCGACCGCGGCGAGGCGGCGCTGCGGATGGCGCAGCGGCAGGTCGCGACGATCGTCGCGCTCCGGGTGGCCATCTTCTACAAGAAGCGGCACGGCGCCGACGCGCCGGAGCTGCGCGTGACGCGGCACGACCTGGAGCAGGCGAAGCGCAAGTGGCTGCAGCGGCCGCAGGCGCCGAAGAAGCGCGCGCGCGCCGAGGGCGTGGCCGACGTGGTCAGCGCGGCGATGAACTCCGCGAGCCTGCAGGCGCTGCGCCCCGTGCGCGAGGTGCTGCGGCTCGCCAGCGAGCAGCGCAGCGCCATCCTGCGGCGCGTCGCCGAGCTGGATCGGCGCGCGTGCACGGCGCGCGCGTGGCAGCGCGCCGTCGCCGAGGAGTCGACGGCGCTCCAGACGCAGCTCATGGAGGAGATCGCGGCGCTCACGCGCGCCGGCAAGGACGCGACGCAGCTGCGCGAGCGCTCCACGGCCGCAGTGGTGCAGAAGGGCGCGATCGCGCGCGCGCGATCGGCGGCGGCCACGACGGGGCTGCGGCTCGAGCCGGCCGACAGCATCTGGGCGAGCGCGCACGCCTCGGTCGCGAAGCTGGTCGCCGTCGGCGCGGGCGCGCAGGCGCGCGCGCCGCAGACGGTGTACGTGCGCGACGCGCCCGAGTTCAAGCGGCTGTTCGGCGGCGGCGGCGCGGGCGGCGCGTGCGGCCACCACGCCGCCGCGTCCGGCGCGACCGCGGAGATGGAGGCCCTCGCGGACCGGCTGCTCGCGCTGCTCGCGCTGGAGTTCCGGCTGCGCTCGTCGACCGCCACGCGCTGCCCGCTGCCGCTCGAGCTGCGCGCCGGGTTGGAGGGGTGCGGCGAGGCGTCCAAGGAGGCCAAGAAGCAGCGCGCCGCCACGCTGCGGCACGCGGAGGTGTTTGCGACGGCCGTGTCGCGCGCCGTGTGCCACGCGATCGAGGCGGCCTTTGGCGGCTGCCTGCGCCTCGTCTCGAGCGCGGGCAGCGGCTACGCCGACGCGGCGCGCAGCCCGCGCCAGTGGGCCGCGCTCGACGTCGTCAACCGCATGCTCACGATCGCCGCGTGCCACGACGGGCTCGTGCCCTCGGACGACGACGGCGACGAGGCGGGCATCGTCGCGTACGACCGCGAGACGCACGCGCTCACGCTGCTCGACCTGGAGCGCGTCGTCGTGCAGAAGTGGCCGGCGGCGCGCGCGCTCGCCGACGTGGCCACCGAGTGCGAGGCGTGGCTGCGCAACCCGCGCAAGCTCGTGCCGTCGCCCGCGCCGCGCGGGCCGTGGTGGGTCGGCTGCTCGCCCTCGGGTCTCGCCGTCGCGCCCGAGCACAAGCAGGCGGCGCTGGACGCGCTCGGCGCGGACGCGCGCAACGAGCGCTGGTGGGACGCGTGGCCGCCCACGCGCGAGCAGGTCACCACGCGCGAGACCACCGCCACCGCCATCAAGTGGGGCAGCCGCGCGTCGCCCGCCTTCCTGGGGATCGACAAGCCCGATCAGTTCCTGGGCACGCCGCCGTTTTACGGCTTTGTCGAGGGCACGTAGTAGCGCCAGCGGTTCGCCTAGGCTGTGTGTGCGTGTGTGCGTGTCAAAGGTGTGTGGATTGACAATTAACAACAGAGTTTGGGACTTGTGACTCCCCCCGCCACCCCCAACCGCACTCGCGAGCTCGACACGCACCACCACCACGCGCGGGATGTCCGACCTGCGGCTGGCCGACGACTTCACCGAGCCCACGGCGCGCATGCCCGTCGGAACGCTGAAGCGCCTGGCGGCCGACGCCGGCGTTCGCGACCTGCGCGGCCTGGAGAAGGGGCAGCTGCCCGAGGTCATCAAGCGCGCGCGGCTCGACACGCACGGTGTCGACTGGCGCGTGGACGTGAAGGACCTGTCGGTCAGCGTTGAGACCAGGGTTGAGGAGCTGCCGCGCGAGGACCGCGTCTACCACCTGCGCTGGAACGTGCTCAACCCGCTGCGCGACAAGAAGCGGTACGCGAAGGTCAAGGCCGCGTCCAAGAAGGCCTTCCTGGGGCTGGCCGGCTTCCGCAAGGAGCGCCAGGCGGTGGAGGCGCTGCTCGACGACGAGGACGCGGGCGCGATCATGGCGGCGCAGGCCGACGCCTACGGGATGGCCGCGCCCGTGTCCGTCAAGGTGGTGGGCCCGCGCCGCGTGGGCCTGTACCTGCCCGACGTGGAGCCGGACGAGAA
>Ga0315330_10003359_pt1 | contig 10986 bp, 10 predicted proteins | sample M140m34915metaG_FD_203453 | JGI IMG/M metagenome (GOLD analysis project Ga0315330, IMG submission 203453) | Ammonia-oxidizing marine archaeal communities from Monterey Bay, California, United States - M1 40m 34915 | ecosystem: Environmental > Aquatic > Marine > Intertidal zone | place: USA... | reverse complement strand
AAATGGATTAGTATCACTAATTCCAAATAACATTTTAAATACCTCTGCCCCCTCCAGTCTTGGATTATTTTTTAATTTATATAAATCAATTACGACAAGAGTTCCGTGACAAGTTCTTCCCCGCACAATAATATTGTTTTGTTTTTCAACATCTGTGATGACATCATTCAAACAACGACAGATTTCCATGGTGATTATATTTAATTCATATAATTAAGTATTTATATGAATTCAATTTTATCTTTTACGTCTCCTAGTTCTCTTTTTTCGGTTTTTTCTCCTTCTTCTTGTTCTCTTTTTTCTCCCTCCTCCTTGTGCGTCTCTCATTTCTACGTCTACGTCTGCATCTTCTTTATCCCAACCGACACCTGTATATCCTTCTATGCGCAACATCTTCCACGCTTCTTTTCGTTGCGCTTCTTGTCCAGGGACCGGTAATGACCGTTTTATGTCCCATAATCGTATTTCATAATTATACGGTAATAAACCATATTTTTTTATTGATTTTGATGCCCCGGGGTTTTTCAAAAAATTATTATAATTATACTCTATTATACCTCTAAGACGATTTGTTGGGTCTGAATTAGCACCCACAGCAAATGCGCAAAACATTTCTGGAAAAAAGAGAATTTCACCATTACTTTCTTTAACCCTTTTAATATAATTCCCCATTATAGTATAAAATTCGTGTTTATCATCGCTTCCCATAATTGTAATCCCTTTGTGTTCTTTCCATTGTGGAACATAAGATGCGTTTCCATGAACACGCCCCATCATACTTCTTAACATACACCAAGTATCTCTACCACAACCTTGATTAATAGCTCTTATAATTACATTCGCCCATGAGTGATAAGCATGTCTTGGAATATGTTGTCCTCTTATTCTTTTAGTCTCTGCACTTGGAGCGCAAGATGAGAAAAAAGTAATACCGGGTCTACCTCGTCTGGCTGTATAGTGTAACAACCCAATATCATATGTGGTCGAAAATGTTTTACTAGTTTCATTTTTGAGCCCTTTTGGTGTGTTGTCCCATCCTAATCTATCTGTTCTGTCACCATATCCCCAACCGGTTGGTATATTGTTAAAATCCCCTTCTACATTTGGTCTATATTGAGAGCCATTATTAAACCAAGGACATATATAATTGATACTTGATGTGAAACTCTTCGTTGTATCAATATCATAAATGTCTCCTTGCCATTTTCTATATGTTGTTCTTGCCCATAAACTTCTTCTATCATCATCTATATCATATTTATTACCAATTAATTGTACTCCGCCGAAATTTAGTTTAGTAATATTTTCTCCACGGCAGAGTCTATTAAATACCTCATCTCCATATATTAGTAATAATCTGTCTGGTTGCACGAATGTTTTTGCCTTTGTATTAGGTTCGACTAACCAAGCGTTATTACGAAAAGCGTCTGATGGGGTAGATTTTCCTTCTGATAACATCTCTTGGGTAATGAATTGCTGCCAGTTCCAAGTTCCATCCACACCACCTTTACTTGTAGTAACGGCATTTGAATAATCTTCACTATTTAAATTAAAGGTATATACTTTGCCGTCCTGTGAAAATGATTCCGTAAATGTTATTTCATCTGAAGGACCTAAGAGAAGTATATTAGTTTGTTCTTTAACATATGGATTTTCAAAAGGAACTGCGTGTGGTTGTCCATTTAAATGTTCAAGAAGAATACCAATAGGTGCTTCTGTCAAGGAATGCGCCAGCGTAGGTCTGGCTGGACCTAATTGATAATTTTGAAACATTTGGTCCCAGACAGCATAACGTCCATTCTGTGTTATTTCAAATTGATGATGTTGATTATACATCCAATCGCCATCATACCCTGGGAGTGGAGTATTAGTATCATTATCCCATAATGCTGGATTTCCTCCAAAATATAATTGCATATCCCATAGTATTTCTTTCCCATCACTTGCAATATTATCTCGATTTCTAATAGTTCCTGCTGCTGTTGATTTAAACTCATCCCAATCCCATACATCAAGTTTCATTGCGGTATTTTCAGCCATGTTCACTGCTTGTTGTTGAATAGCGTCCTTTAATCTTTCTTCTTCAACCTTTCTATCTATCGTCCTCATCCCAGCTACACCTTCAGCTCCTGATTTTTTTGCTGCTTTTTTTGCTTCTTTTGCCAAATCCAACTCTGATTTTTCCTCATCATTGTACTTTTCCTTGCCTTGTAAAACACCTGGTATTTGACCAGGTAAATCTGAATTATAACAAGTACGTTCATCTCCCATAGCAGCTGCTGTGGGCCATAATGGATCTTTACACATTAACCAAGTGCGTTTATCATGAAGTACATCTCCCCTTACAACAGTACCAAATGGTGAATATGCTACAAAAACCTGATTAGGAGGAACTTGAAAAGCAGCCGGTTTATTCCTATATCTGGGTTGGCTAAAATCAATAGGTCCGCCATGCATTGAATTAAATCTACCACCCATAACCGGGATTCCGTCGTCCATTACAGTATCTGCTAAGTTTTTATATGCTGCGTTAAATAAATCCATATTTCTTTGATGATTAGGAACTCTAGTTCGTACAGGCTGATTCGAGCTTTCTTCCAATCTTCTTTTTAAATGATTCAAAAATTTTTCCCCATCGGCGCTTCGAATCCAAGTTCCACCGTGTTCTTCTTTTATTTTATCCCAAATAGTTTGTTCTTGTTGTTTTGATGCCATTTAATATATATAATATAAAGATTAATATATATTAAAATAAATGGGGTCGCATATTTTTACTATCTAACATTCCTTCACCAGTTCCAGTTATAAATCTCATAAAGAAATAAACAACTATTCCTGATAAAGTGGATAATACTAAAGTTGCGGCTATTTTATGTGGAATATCTGGTAATTCAGCAGTAAATTCATGTCTATCAACCATTCTGCGAAATTCAACACTTAAAGCTGCTATAAATCCTACAAAAAAAGCGTTTAATAGAAATGCTTTTAAAAAAGTTGTTCCTCTAAATTTTATAAGTGGTTTAAATGCCATATATATTATATGAATATATTATCTAGCATGCATTAATCCAACTCTACCTCCTTGGATTACCATAATATTATATCGTTCTTCGAATATTCTTAAATCAAAACTGTATTCGTTTAATTGTGCAACTGTTTTACGGAAACCAATGGCATTCCCGTTTAAATCACAAATATATTCAATATTACTACCGCTAAGGTCTAAAGGTGCTTCTATGGTATTGAATTCGAAGAAAACTTTTTTAAATTTGTTAACATTCATAGCACCACTTGGTTGATAAGTTCTTCTATTACTATCGAGGCAAAAATTATAAAGATATAGACCATCTTTTGCGCCACCTGTGCTTCTCATATATTTTTCCATATATTCATAAACACCAGATGGTAATACCGACTCTCTATATACTCCGTCCATAGTAATTCCCAAATTAACCATTATCTCCTTTAAATTAATAGGATATTGTGTTGTTGAACCGGGTAATCCTATATTACCTGTTATAGCAAAATTGGACGGATTTGGCATAGACAATATGTTAAAATCTTGTAAAGATTGTGGTATAATATTGTTATAAGGCCAATTTGTATAATTTGACCATTCATTTCTTAAATACGCATCACTTCTACGGAATCTCCACATATAATTGCTTATCATATCCTTACTTTCTATTTCAACTATTCTAGAACCATTAACATCTAAAAAATCATATGTATAAACTTGTTTAATTAATATTTTATGTTCTTGTGCGGCAAAAATGCGAAGTTCATCTTGTCCCAAAAACACATATGTACCCATTAGATGAACATCTGCTTTCCAATCAAATATATTTTGATTATAATTTGTTGTATCAGCAAATTTATCCTTTGGTGGTTGTAAAAATCTCCAGAGTTCATGGTCAATAACATTTTTGTTAGGACGCATTCTATAAGATAACCCATTGTCCCCTGGAGTTTCTTGAACATTATTAATAGTGTATAAATCCATAATAGGTTTTAGAGAAATACGAATATTAATTTCTTGGTATTGTAATGCTACAAGTGGTAAAGCCATTTTACTTGATTCACAAAAAAAAGCATCTAACGGAATATATAATTGTCTTCCTCTTATAGATGGTTCAATATCTAAAGCATCGGTAGACCATTGCGCATTTGGATATGTATTTATATTTCCATTAGCATTGCCAGGATTATTTAACTCCGGTATATTTCCTGTCATTCTATTCCATAATTTTTTTTTAACATTATTAAAATCTCTTTCTTTCATGCAATTTAAATATTCCCCACTATATTTTGCCAAACTAACTCCACCACTATAAATTTCTATCTCATCAATCATATTTGTTCCTAACTCTTCTATCCATCTAAATTCATATGGAGCAAATTCATGTCCATTTAATGGTGTTGAGGATATGTTTTCCGTTGAATAATGAAAAAAAGGACTATAAATATTAGGCAATGTAACTACCAAATAACTATCATATAATAATTCAGCATATCTTGGTATTTTAAAATCTAATATTGTATTCGTTTTTGGATTTAAAATTTTAGTTCCTTCATAATCAATTCTAAACCGTTGAAGACCGAAATTGGTATATTTTTTATATACTGCCTTAAAAAAAGTTTTTGAAGGATTGCCATTAAATAATAAATTTTCACTACCATATGCTACTAGATTCATTAATCCACCTGTCATATTGATATATACTAATAATATATTTATTTTAAATATAAGACAAAATATATAATTTAGCATTCAAATAATATTATTATATTAATATATACCAGATGGCAGAACCCGTTCAAGCAATTCCTATAGTTCAAGCATTTAATGTAGATGAAACTATGAATAATATGAATGAAGCTAAAGAGGCATTTCAAAAAATGTTAAAAGATAAAAATAAATGGGGTTTTTTATTTTTAATTTTAGTAATATTATTTGTAATATGGTTATTATTTTTGTATATAAGAGAAAAATTAAATTTACAAGTATGGAATAATAATACTATGGTAAATAGTTATAATGTTTTGGATGGTCCTTCTATTGGACCAATCGGTAATAATCATAAATTTTTATTAAGAGATTATTATGTAGCAAGTAGTTATAATTCTTGTTGTGGAGGAAATATTGAAAAGGATTTTGTTGATATGACACCATTAAGAACAGTAATATCACAAGGAGCTAGATTATTAGATTTTGAAATTTATTCAAAAAATGGTGAACCAATCGTAGCAGCAGGTCCAGGACCTAACCCAAATGGGAAATATTGTTTAAAAGGAACATATAATAGCATTCCATTTCAAAAGGCTATGAATGGTGTTTCCATGTTTGCTTTTAACGGAGCATATAGTCCAAATGCTACAGACCCATTGTTTTTAAGTTTTAGAATAAAAACAAATAATGGAAATATTTATCCTATTATGGCTAATATAATAAAGAAAGTATTTACTGGAAGATTTCTTGGACCAAAATATAGCAATAACGGTTTATATAATAAATCAGGTAGTGATATTATTGCTAATATACCTTTATTAAATTTGAGAGAAAAAGTAATAATTATTATACAAGATTCTACGGGTAATTATAAAGGCTCACCATTCGAAGAATATATAAATATATCAGGTAAAGGTGCTGATGGTAATGGTATGCCTTTTGCTACAATATATAGTAATACAGATATTGTTGAAGCATATGACCCATCATCTGTAATAGAACAAAATAAAAAGTTTTTAGGAATAAGTATGCCTCCTTATAGTCCAAAGGATAACACACCTGGTGCTATACATCACAAATTAGGTGTTCAATGTGTTATGATGAAATATAATTTAATAGACGCACAAATGTTGGCTTATAGAAATTTCTTCATGAATAGAGGAACTGCTTTTAGATTGAAAGATGACCATCTTAGATACTTTGATACAAAAATTGCAGACCCAAAACCACAGAAAAAGGAGTTATCATATGGTCCAAGACAAATTGCTATGCTTGGAGGAGCTTACAAACCCTCGCTTTAAATTTAGTAAATTAATATATATTTTTTTTACCAATATATATTAAGTAATGTCTTGTGATAAAACTATGACTTTTGAAGAATGTGAATTAGCTGTATTGCGTTCAGCTGTAGATAAAATGGAAAAAAAATCAGGTTCGAAAATGATTAATGACCCTGATATTAAAGATATTATTAGAATAGTAGAAGATTTCTTGAAAGTAACAAAAAGAATTTGTTATGGTGGAACCGCTATTAATAATATTTTACCGTTAGAAGACCAATTTTATGATAAATCGGTTGAATTACCGGATTATGATTTTTTCTCTCCAGAACCATTAAAAGATGCTAAGAACCTAGCAGATATTTATTATAAAAAGGGTTATACAGAAGTTGAAGCAAAATCAGGTATGCATCCGGGAACGTTTAAAGTTTTTGTAAATTTCATACCAATAGCAGATATTACATATCTTGTTCCGGAATTATATAGAAACATTCACAAACAATCTATACAAGTAGCCAATATATATTATACGCCTCCCAATTATCTTAGAATGGCAATGTATTTGGAATTAAGTCGTCCAGATGGAGATGTAAGTAGATGGGAAAAAGTTTTAAAAAGATTAACTCTTTTAAATAAACACTATCCATTAAGAGGTAAAAATTGTAGAGTGGAAGATATACAGCGATTATTTCAATATGGAACTAAAGATGATTTAATGAAAGGTGGAAAAAAAAAATTAAGACAACCAGATGATTATAATGAAGAAGATGAATTTTTAGAAGATATAGAAGAAAGAATATTTATGACTACACGAAATGTATTAATTGGACAAGGTTGTGTATTTTTTGGAGCATTTGCGAATAGATTATATTTAAAAGATTTGAAATATTTAAAAAAAAGACAAATCCCAAAAATTCCTGATTTTGACGTATTATCTGATGACCCTGAAACAGCAGCAAGAATATTAAAAGAACGCTTAGATGATTTAGATATTAAAAAAGTAAAAGTTACCAAAAAACCAGGAGTAGGAGAGATAATAGCTGCGCATTATGAAGTTAGTGTTGGTCCAGAAACTGTCGCCTTTATTTATGAACCGTTAGCTTGTCATAGTTATAATGAAATACAAATGGGAAAACAAAAAATGAGAATTGCTACTTTGGATACAATGCTTAGCTTTTATTTAGCTTTTATTTATGTTAATAGACCATATTATGATGCTAATCGTATTTTATGTATGAGTCAATTTCTTTTCAAAGTTCAACAAAAAAATAGATTGAGACAAAAAGGATTGTTAAGACGATTTAGCCCAGATTGTTATGGTGTTCAAACTACAAAAGAAAAAATGAGAGAAGAAAAAGCAGAAATGTATAGAAAATTAAAGGGGGCTAAGAGAGATTCAAAAGAATTTGAATGGTATTTTCTAAGATATGTTCCTAGTGAAAAAGATAAAAATAATAAACCACCAAAAAGAAAAAAAAAGAGAAAGAAGAAAAAAAGAAAAACAAAGAAAAAAGGTTTATTAAGTAGAATAGGACTTGGTGGAAAACGTAGAAAGACCAAGAAACGCAAAACAAAACGTAAAAGACGATAACTAATAAACATCGTTATGACAATATACATTGGATAATGTTTTTCCACAACAACACGGACTCCACGCCATTCCAACCCACACTATTCCAACTAGAGCTGATACCCAATATAAATGTGGATTATCTTTCCAAATATCGCCCGATGTAAATATAAATACAGTAAACATTCCAAGCACATATACAATCATACACGCAGCAAAGATATAGAATATTGTAAATATAGTATTTTTTATTTTATAGCAAGTATCACAACAAGCTTGTATTTTTTCTTCCCTATCTATTTGTGGTAATACTTCTGAGGATTCTTTCTCTTCTTTTTGTGCTGTCTTGAACTTTAAAATTATTTTTGGCATTACTTGTGTTTTCTTTGGCTGTTTCCAATTTGGTTGCCTACATACTGGACACTTACCGCATAATCCTTTCTCACATAAATTAAGACAACAATCTTGACAAATCATAGTGTCCGTGCATATTTTACATTTTGTAGTAAGCTTTTTTTCTTGAAGACAAATGGGGCATTCCTTTTTGGGTTTATTATACAAGCACATTGTTCATGTTATGTTAATAACTTAACTTATAAGTTATTAATTTAAATCAATTTTCCAAATGAACCTTCAATATAATGATGACTTACGAAGGATATAAATCCTAATATAACATCATATAACAAAGGAATATATGCCTCATTATTTCTTGATAAAGCAAGTGAAGCAAATATTAAATAAAATATGGAATGAATAGGACGCAAATCATTCCACCAAGCTATTTGATTGAAAGTACCTCCTCTTTTTTTAGTAAATATAAAATTATACATAAATCCTAACCCTATAATTAACCCAATATAACCTAGATACGGTAAATATTTTTTATCACTTGATTTTGCTATAAAAACGAACGCGATTCTTAAAGGTATACATAAGAGTAAAAAAGCTAAAAACCTTTTTTGAAGTGTATTCATATATATTTACCAAAGATAAACATGACTTAATATTTTGGCATTATATTTTCCTCTTGATTTTCTTTTTTCCTTTTTAATTGCTTTACCCCTTTTTTTTGTTCCTGAATGTCTGCTAAAATAATTTTGCATGCGTTTCCTGGTATTATGATTCTTCTTTTTATATAATTTCAAATTAGTTCTATCTTTATATTGTTGATATCTTCTGTCACCAAAATGAATTTTTCTAGTTTTTTTTGTTTTTTTATTTTTTACTATTGCTGTATATTTTTTGGGAAAAGGTCCTTTTTTGAATTTTACAATTGTTTCTTTCATTCTACGCCCACCTATTTTTACTTGTTTTACTCTTTTTGTACCTTTTTTATATTTTTTATAAGCCTTCTTTGCTAATTTATATGCTCTACTATTTTTCTTACAGTTTTCTTTTATGATTTTAAAATCAACAGCAGATGCTTTACCCCCTGTAATAGCACTTGCCATTCTAGCATATCCCCAAGAATGTCCTGTTTGATTTGGTCTACTTCCACTTGAAAAGTATGCTCCTTGTCCCTTTTGAAACATTTTTTTCAATCCTTTTAATTTACACTTAGTTGCCTTTGCTAATTTTCTTGTTGGGCGAATTTTTTCTATTTTATACATTTTACGCGCCTTAAGTATATGAGGTGATACCTTTGACTTAAAAGATTTTACTTTTTTTCTAGTATAATATTTACCTTTCTTATACGCTTTTCTAGATTTTTTTAGTTCTTTTTTTTGTTTTTTCTTATCTCTTTTTGATAATTTTTTGGGTACATATCGTTGTGGAACGTTTGTCATATATAAACTATTAAGATTTTTATATATAACTTACCATATTTTCGCAGACTTGGGAGTATAACCTTTACATTTCTTTACACCAAATATAAATTTCCAAGTTTTAAAGTCTGTTTTGTATTCGCGTTTTTTCTCAAAATAATAAATAGAACAACCAACTAATATTATTAATATCATTGTCGCAAATATTAATTCTTGAGTTAATTTCAAAGTATTATCCATGCTTTCTAAATTTTTCAAATCTTTTGTAGATTTTTTCTTTTTATTGTCAATATAATGTCTATAATTTGAAATGAAAAATAGAATCATTAATAACACGCCCACTATAAAGGTAGGGATAATATTCATATGTGTAAATAAATGAAATAAAATCCATACGCAAATTGCTTTAAACACATTTATAAACGGATTAATAGTATCTTGGTCTCGTTGTGTGAAATCAATTGTAAAATAAATCATAAATAATATCAAAACGTGCTTAACAATCATATTTCCCAATACTTTTTGACTTTGACAACCTAAAGTTTCTGCTAAAAAATTACCAGAAACAGATAATACTAATAATAATGTGGCTTTCAATACTGTTTCAAAGGCTTCATTAGAGTATTTAAAACTTAATATATCATTTACAATAGTCATATATATTTTACAAACAATAAAATAATAATGTATCTCTATAAAAATTATACACAATTGGAGAGAAAAAATGTATTATTCTAAAATTGGATACAAACGGATAAAATTTTTTTATTATATATCCACAAACAACTGCATTATAAAATAAAATTTTGAATACAAGTTGTTTTAATCGTAATTTTAAAAAATCCTTCATTGTCCAATCATTTATAATACTACAAAATTTACCTTTTGTATTGTGTAAAAAGAATTGATGAGTATCAAGCGCCGCTTCTAATATTCTTTCATGTGGATTTAATTCTTTTTTAATAGAAAATATACATTTTAATTTATCTAATTGACTAACATTTATATAAATTAGTTTATTGTCTGTTTGTGTTCTTTCAGGAAAAATATAAGGCATTCCGCCATCAAAAAATTCCTTTTCATCTTCTATATAAAACATACTATTTTGGGTAAAAAAGGGGACATGACAACTTTTTAACAAAGAATGTAATAGGTCCTTTTTTTCAGCAAATGTATTAATCATTATTTGTTCTCTTTTTTCCACATCATGAAATGTAATGTGTAATTTATTATTTAAACTATCAAAATCATCATCTGTTAATTTATTAATTTTTTCATCCAATATATCCTTTAGAACGCAAACATTTAGGTTTTTTTTGAAACATTCTCTAAATTTTTTATAGTCTTCTAAAAACTCATGGAGAGAATTTGTGAGATAATAAAATCCTGATACAGCTCCAATACTAGCACCAGAAATTCTATTGACTTTTACTATATTTTTTTGTTCCAAGGCTTTGATATATGAAAGACAACCTATATGATATCCTCCGTTTGCCGCACCAGATTCTAATATTAAATCAACATCTTCACAGTTATCGTTTGATTTTGGGTGATTAACTATTAAATTTTGTATATAATCCATATTATATATTAAAAGTATTTAAACTTTAAACGTTACACGCAATTATAATGGCTGCG
>Ga0315330_10003358_pt1 | contig 10987 bp, 12 predicted proteins | sample M140m34915metaG_FD_203453 | JGI IMG/M metagenome (GOLD analysis project Ga0315330, IMG submission 203453) | Ammonia-oxidizing marine archaeal communities from Monterey Bay, California, United States - M1 40m 34915 | ecosystem: Environmental > Aquatic > Marine > Intertidal zone | place: USA... | reverse complement strand
TGCAACAAATTTAGTTTCAAACCCAATACTAGAAAGCTTGAAAGTGTTTTTAGAGGAACTAACAAGTAGTTTAAATTCTCCCTTAAAATTTGAAACAGCGCCTGTTAAAGAAGTAGTATCTAAAACGTTTACATAAGGAATGGGTTGGTTTTGTTGGTCAACAACCAAGCCAGACAACTCATAAGACTGAGCAGAACTTTTATTAGTACAAAAAAATAGCAAGAACAGCACCCCTACAAAACTCCTAAGACAAATTACACGTTTCAAGCTACTCTAAATTAATTTTTTGACAAAACTAAACATATTTTTTAGACAAGACTAAAAAATAGTATATTTGGGCTTTAATTATGAGAAGCAGCTCCGAAGAAGATTATCTAAAAGCCATCTACAGCTTGAGCATTAAGGGGGACACAATATCTACCAATGATATTGCTCGGTCATTATCCATGAAAGCTTCTAGTGTTACAGACATGCTTAAAAAGCTAGCCGATAAAAAATGGGTGAATTACATCAAATATAAGGGGGTATCTCTTTCAAAGGAAGGAGAAATGATTGCTCTTCTAATAATAAGAAAACACCGCCTTTGGGAAACTTTTTTGGTGAACCAACTCAATTTCAAATGGGATCAAGTTCATGAAATAGCAGAACAGCTAGAGCACATAGATTCTATAGAACTGATCAACAGATTAGATAAACATTTAGGGTTTCCAAAGTTTGACCCTCATGGCGACCCCATTCCAAATGAAAAAGGAGAAATCAAAGATCTAAGAAAATCTCAACCCCTTTCATCATTAAGAAAAGGAGATCGAGGCATTATTATTGGTGTTATCGATGGAACTCCAGTATTTCTAAGATATCTAGATAATGAGGGTTTAAATCTTGGAACTGAAATTTTAGTAGAAGACATCTATGACTTCGACTCTAGCTATAAGCTGAAAATAAAAGGGAAAAACTTAACAGTTTCAGATAGAGTATCTCAAAATTTATTAATACAATTTTAAATGTGGAATGATTTAGTCACTTGGTTTAGTACTATTGACCCTGTAAAAGCTGCATTAATTGCCACAATATTTACTTGGCTAGTAACTGCCTCAGGGGCGTCACTTGTATTCTTTTTCAAAAAAATGCATAGAGGTGCTTTGGACGGAATGTTAGGTTTTACTGGAGGTGTAATGATTGCTGCTAGCTGCTTCGGTTTGCTTGGTCCTGCAATAGACCAAAGCGCTGGAGAGGGCTTCATCAAAGTTATTCCTGCCGCTTCTGGGTTTATCCTTGGTGCCTTATTTTTATTTTTATTGGATAAATACTTACCTCACCTACATATTAATTTTAAAGAAAATGAATCTGAAGGAATAAAAACAGATTGGCACCGAACAACCTTACTTGTTCTAGCCATTACCATGCACAACATTCCTGAAGGATTAGCTGTAGGAGTCATGTTTGGTGCTGCTTTAGGAGATTCCCACATGATAGCAGAAGCGTTAATTGTTGCCATAGGAATTGGAATTCAAAACTTCCCTGAAGGAATTGCAGTATCCATGCCGCTTAGAAGACAAGGAGTATCTAGATTTAAAAGCTTTTGGTATGGACAGCTATCTGCAATTGTTGAACCGATTGCTGGTGTTATTGGAGCTATTGCCGTAACTCAATTTGAGCCTTTGCTTCCCTATGGTCTAGCCTTCGCTGCAGGAGCTATGATTTATGTTGTAGTTGAAGAAGTAATTCCAGAAACACAAAGAGACAAATATACAGACATTGCTACTTTAGGGTTTATTATAGGGTTTGTGGTGATGATGTCATTGGATGTTGCTTTAGGATAGCTTACTGAAGCTGAATGTCTTCTAAAAAATCATTTCCCAATTCTTGATTGATCATGGCTATTAGCTTGGTTTTCTCCATACTAAGTTCTTGTCTCAAAGGAGCGCTTGACAATTTCAAAACTAGCTTCTTATTAAAAACATAAGCATTAGTTACCTTCTTCATTATAACTGGGCCCATAATTTTACTAAAAGCCTCCACAACTTCATATTCATTAAATTTTGATGAATATCCATAAGATTTTATAAGACGCTTAACTACATCATCTAACTTCTCTTCATTTTTTTGTCTTTTATAGCTCATTTTTATAATGAAGTTGCATTACCCTCGCTAATTTCAAATGCTTTAAAATTAATATTCATGTTTGTTAAAATTGAAGGCACTTTTTCTAAATCTGTATCGGTAATAAAAGTTTGTCCTAAATCCTCATTTTTCAATAGGTCAAGTAAATAATTTACTCGTTCTCTGTCTAATTTATCAAAGATATCATCTAAAAGTAAAATTGGAGCAAAACCTTTTTGAATTTTTATAAATTGAAATTTAGCCAATTTAAGGGCGATTAAAAATGACTTTTGTTGTCCCTGTGATCCATATTTTTTAAGCGGATAATCATGGATTTTAAAAACTAAATCATCTTTATGAATACCAACAGAGGTATAAGTGAGACTTCTATCTTTACTAAGATTTTTCTCCAAAATAGTAGCAAAATCTTCTGAATGTAAAGAAGATTCATAGATTAAATCTACCTGCTCATTAGAATTGGATATTTTCTTGTAAAAGTTATTGAATTCAGGTATGAAATCTTTTAAGAAAGACACTCTATTGTTGTAGATTATATTTCCCTTTTCAACCAGCTGATGATCGATTACGGCCAAGAGGTCTTCTTGAAAAGAATTCGTTTCTGCCCATTTTTTTAGGAGCTTATTTCTTTGTGCTAATAACTTATTATAAGAAATGAGTACTTCGAGGTACGTTTTATTAAACTGACTAATGAGCACATCTACAAACTTCCTACGCATATCACTTCCACCAAGAACGAGATTAATATCATAAGGAGTAATCATCACAACTGGCATCAATCCAATATGTTCAGATAATTTCTTATAGGCTTTTTTATTTTTACGAAAAACCTTTTTATCGCCTTTTTTCATGCCACAATGCAAATCAAAAGAATCCTCTTTTATAACACAACTTGTCTGTAAAGTGAAAAACGGACTGCCAAAAAGAATGTTCTGACTATCAATAGCATTAAAAAAACTTTTAGTATAACTTAAATAATGAATGGCATCTAAAATATTTGTTTTACCCTGACCATTTTTACCTAAAAAGCAGTTAACTTTATCTGAAAAGTCAAGCTTTAATTCCTGGATATTTTTAAAATTTAATAGTGCTAAATTGGAAAGATGCATAAAACAAAAATACTACTATGAAGAAAGGTTATGCAATTTATTGTAAAAAAACTATTTTTGCAGACTAATAAAATAATTACAATGTCTGAAGTAGAAGATAAAACCCCTGAAGTTGTTGAAGAAGATCAAACAACAAAAAAAATAAATTTTGAAGACTTTTTAGGAGATGATAGCGCTGAATTCATCGATAAAAACAGATCAACTATTAAAATAGCTTCCATTGCATTAGCTGTTGTTATTATAGGTTGGTTTTGCTACTCAGTTGTTTATCAAAATTATGTTGTAGCTCCAAAAAATGAAAAATCACTTGCTGCTATATGGCGTCAAGAAGCGGCTGCATTTGACAACAACGACTGGAACAGCTTAATTGCAGGAGACTCAATGCAAACATTTAAAAGTCTTACCAAGGCAATAAACGAATATTCTGGCTCTGTAGGTGGTAAAATTGCTGTATATGATTTAGGCATTGCTTATCTCAATACTGGTGATTACGATAACGCTATAAAAACACTTTCTGATGTTGATTTTAATGATGAAATAATAGCAACAATTGCTCTTGGAGCTATTGGGGATGCACATCTTCAAAAAGGAGACATAAAAAAAGCAGGAGAATTCTATGAACAAGCATATAGAAGAAGAGATAATGAGCTTACCGCTCCTATTTACATGATGAAATCTGCTTTCACCCATGAAATGAATGAAGATTATTCCTCTGCTCAACAGGTATATCAAGAACTAGTAGAAAAGTATCCTACATCTCCACTATCGCTTACGGCTGAGAAATACCTAGAGTCTCTAAAATTAGGAAGTCCTGTTTACCAACCTGTATATCAGGAAGAATAAATGGCTACAGTAGAAAAAAATCTATCTCATTTTGATAAAGCAAACATTCCTAACACCAAAGGAATGTCTATTGGAATTGTAGTATCCAAATGGAATGATAAAATAACAAGCAACCTTTTACTTGGAGCTAAACAAACACTTTTAGATCTTAATGTTGAATTGCATAACATTCACATTCATTATGTTCCTGGAACTTTTGAGCTTCCGCTCGGAGCTCAGTATTTGTTAGAACACACCAATGTAAATGGAGTTATTGCTCTTGGAAGTGTAATTCAAGGAGAAACAAAGCATTTTGATTTTGTTTGTGAGGGAGCTACCAATGGAATAATGAAGGTAAGTCTTAAGTACAATAAGCCGGTGATTTTAGGTGTACTAACAGACAACACCATGCAGCAAGCCATTGACCGATCAGGTGGAAAGCACGGTAATAAAGGAATTGAGTGTGCTGTTGCTTGTGTTGAAATGATTGCCCTAAAAAAAGAAATAGTAAGCCCAAAAGGTAAAATTGGGTTTTAGAGCTTATTCTACAATTGATTTTATATTGGGCTTAAAATATTTATTAGACTTTAGAATTTTACCGTCTTGTCTATAAATGGGCTTCCCGTTTTCATCTAGCTTGCTCATGTTACTTTTTTGAATTTCTTGAAAAACTTCATCAATTTTATCCTGCATTCCATGCTTTAAAATGGTTCCACAAAGAATATAGAGCATGTCTCCTAATGCATCGGCAACTTCAACTAAGTCACCGTCTTTAGCTGCAGCTAAATACTCATCGTTTTCTTCCATCATTAAGCGGTGCCTTAATAAATAATCTTTTTCAGCTATAGCAGCTACAGGAGCATCTTGATTTTCTATTAAAAATGCATCATGAAATTCCCTAACAGATTGGATACAATCTTGAACTAATAATTCTTTTTTTATCATACAATAAAAATAAAACTTTATAGAGTTGAGGGAATATTCAATAGAACTATTTTCAAACTATCCTTAACATTTATTAACAACATATTTAATGAAATAAAATCAATATTTAACATTTTTGAATCGTTATTAAAAATATTGATTAATTAACCATAAACTATGGAAGAAGACAAAGCTACTATTCCTAGCTCACCTACAACACCAAACTCATTATCAACAGATATAAGGGAACTCAATGAGCTGATTCAAAAAGAGAGTGCATTTATAGATTTACTGAATCTAGAAATCAAAAAAGTCATTGTTGGACAACAGCACATGATTGAAAGTCTTATGATTGGTTTACTTTCTAATGGTCATATTTTACTTGAAGGTGTTCCTGGACTTGCTAAAACATTAGCCATTAGCACGCTATCTCAAACAATTGCTGCTGATTTCAAAAGAATTCAGTTTACACCAGACCTTTTACCTGCAGATTTATTGGGAACAATGATTTACAATCAAAAGAAAGAAGAATTTATTTCCAAAAAAGGCCCGTTGTTTTCCAATTTCATATTGGCTGATGAGATTAACAGAGCACCTGCAAAAGTACAAAGTGCACTTCTTGAAGCCATGCAAGAAAGACAAGTAACCATTGGTGAAAATACTTACCAACTTCCTGAACCTTTCTTGGTGATGGCCACACAAAACCCAATTGAACAAGAAGGCACCTACCCTCTTCCGGAAGCTCAAGTAGATCGATTTATGCTTAAAGTGGTATTACCTTACCCCAAAAGAGAAGAAGAAAAATTAATTATTAGGGCCAATGTTTCTGAAAAAGGAATGGCTAAACCAAATAAAGCCGTAAGTCCTGAACAAATAATTAAAGCAAGAAAAGTAGTCAAGAAAATCTACATGGATGAAAAAATAGAACAGTACATAGTAGACATTGTTTTTGCGACAAGAGAACCTTCAGAATTTCAACTCAATGACATTGAGCCGCTTATAGCTTTTGGCGGATCTCCAAGAGCGAGTATTGCTCTAGCAAATGCTTCAAAAGCTTATGCCTTTATCAAAAGAAGAGGATACGTAATCCCTGAGGATGTAAGAGCAGTAGCACACGATGTATTGCGACACAGAATTGGACTAAGCTATGAAGCTGAAGCTGAAAACATTACAAGCGAAGAAATAATAAACACCATTCTCAACAAAGTTGATGTCCCTTAAAAAGTAAATAGTTAAACAATGGACACTAAAGAATTACTTAAAAAAGTAAGGAAAATAGAAATTAAAACAAAGGGGCTTTCCAATCAAGTTTTTTCTGGTGAGTACCACTCTGCTTTTAAGGGAAAAGGCATGGCATTTTCTGAAGTAAGAGAATACATGCCTGGTGATGAAATTAGAACCATTGATTGGAATGTTACTGCTAGGTTTAACCATCCTTACGTTAAAGTATTCCATGAAGAAAGAGAATTAACAGTTATGTTGCTAGTAGATATTTCTTCATCAGAAATGTTTGGTTCTACCAATCAATTAAAAAAAGAAGTTATAGCAGAGTTATCTGCAGTTATTGCCTTTTCTGCCACACAAAATAATGATAAAATTGGGGCTATTCTTTTTTCGGACATTACCGAATTATATATCCCTCCTAAAAAGGGAAAAAAACACATCTTACGAATCATTAGAGAGCTTATAGAGTTTCAACCTAAAAGAAAAAAAACTGACATTGGTGCTGCCATCAAGTATTTCAATAACATGATTAAGAAAAGAAGCATTGCTTTCATCATTTCTGACTTTATTGCTGATGATTATGAGCAAGATTTAAAAATAGCCAATAAAAAACATGACGTGGTTGCTCTTAAGGTATTTGACTCAAGAGAGAAGATCCTCCCAAATATTGGATATGCACATTTTAAAGATGCTGAGACTGGTCAAAAAAAATGGGTGAATACTAGTAGTAAGAAAAATCAACTTAAATACAAAAACAATGCATTAAGTAGAGAACACAAAACCTTAGCAACCTTTAAAAAATCAAATGTCGATTTTGCCAACATCAACATTCAACAAGGATACATAAAACCGCTAATGAATCTATTTAAAAGAAGATGAGAAAGCTATTTTACATATTGCTACTTTTCTCTTCTTGTGTTTTTTCACAACAGCAAGAATTTACAGCAAAATCCAATCAGCTTGATTTATTAATTGGAGAGCCAGCTGAGCTGAAATTCGAACTCACGTTCTCTTCCTCTATCTCAATTGATGAAATTTCATTTCCACAATTTAAATTAAAAGATACTTTAGGAAACAATTGGGAATTATGGGCTATAGACAGCTTAAAGACTTCAAATTATGAAGCTGAAAATGGAGAATTTATCACAAAAATTTCGCAAAATATTCAAATTGCCAATTTCGATACAGGCAGGTATGAATTCCCTCCGATATATGCGTTAATTAATGATGAGAAAATATTTACTGAATCCCTAAATTTTACAGTTAAATCCATCGAAATTTCTGAAGATGAAAGCATAAAAAAAATAAAGGAACTTAAAATCGATCCCCTTTCATTTTTTGAACGGACAATTATTTGGTTAAAAAAGTATGGAATCTACCTATTACTAATCATTATCCTACTTATAATTTTACTTTTACTAGTAAACAAACTTAAATCTAAAAAGCAAGAGAATAGTATAACTGCTCCTTCGATTCCAATTCCGGTAATATTATTAGAAAAACTCCACCAAATTGAACAAAAAAAACTTTGGCAGAATGGCAAACACAAACAGTATTTCACAGAAATTACTGATGTAACAAAAGAGTTTATTGAATACAGATATCAAGTGCCAACTTTTGAAAAAACAAGTATTGAAATAATAAACGCTTTAAAGCTCACATTGATCGACCAACAATGGATAGTAAAGTTGGAAAAGCTATTTACCATATCGGACCTAGTAAAATTCGCCAAACTCCTTCCCACAAATCAAGAAAATAGCTATGCAATAGAAACAACAAAAGCTTTTATTGAAAATGAAAGAGATGATCTAACACTTAACAATAGTGAGGAAAAAGAATGACTAGCTTAACTACATATCAATTTCATGATCCAAATCTATTGTGGCTACTATTAGTTATTCCATTTATTTTGATTGGCTATTTTTGGCAATCAGCTAAAAGAACATCAACTTTAAAAATCCCATCTTTAGAATTTACTTTAGGGACAAGTAACAATAAAATCAGCTGGTTTAAACATGTGATTTTTGGCTTAAAACTCTTCACTTTAGCTTTTTTGATTTTAGGACTTGCTAGACCTCAATTAAGTGTTGAATCTCAGTCTGTAAAAAAACTTCATAAAGAAGGAATTGATATTATAATTTCAATGGATGCTTCCGGCAGTATGCTTGCTCAAGATTTCAAACCAGATCGATTCGAAGCATCAAAAGATTTAGCTGCTGATTTTGTAAAAGACCGAGTTAACGACCGAATAGGCTTAGTTATTTTTGAAGGGGAAGCTTACACCCAATGTCCATTAACATCAGATGTTAATATATTAACTGATTTAATTTCAACAGCTCAACAAGGAGTTGTTGGTCAAGGAACAGCAATAGGAATGGGATTAGCAACAGCTATAAATAGACTTAGAGAGTCAAAGTCTCCTAGCAAAGTCATTATTCTTCTTACTGATGGGGTAAATACACACGGAAAAATTCATCCATTAAATGCCGCAGAAATGGCTACAAAACTTGGAATTAGAGTTTACACAATTGGAGTAGGCACCAATGGAAAAGCTAGAACACCAATAGCTATTGACCCTTATAGCGGAAACTATATTTACGACTATCAAGCGGTTGAAATAGATGAAAAAACATTAACTAAAATAGCCGACAACACTGGAGGGAAGTACTTTAGGGCAACCAACAACAACAAGCTAAAAGAAATATATCAAGAGATTAATGCGCTTGAAACTGCTAAAATTGAAACCATTGAATATGAAGTTGATTTACCTGAAATGGCCTACCTATTTATTATTGCAGGGATAATCACTTTTCTAATGGCTTTTATATGTAACACGATTATTTTCAAAACAATAAATTGAAAGAAAAAAATCCTTCATATCTCTTTAATACTATTAAAAGTAGTATCATCCTACTTGTTGTAGAGCTTTTATTTTGGAGCATCTCATTAGGGGTTTACTACATCACCATAACTAACATCAAAGAGTTTCGCTTTGAGCGTCCTGAAGCATTGTGGGCATTTTTATTAATTCCTTTTATTATTGTCTGTTGGCAAATAAATAGAAATTGGAAAAATAAAGCCATTTTAAGCTATTCATCCATTAAACTCCTCCCCTTTTTACATCAAGGAGTTTCCAACAACAAGTCAATTCTAAAATTTCTCTTTTTAAGATTAGGTTTAGGATTTATAATAATAGCCCTTTCCAATCCACAATATGGTGAAAATGAAAGACAGGTAACCTCAAAAGGTATTGACATTATGATTGCTCTTGATGTTAGTAAAAGCATGTTAGCTGAAGATTTAATTAAAGGATATAGTCGTTTAGATGTTGCTAAAAAAGGGATATCTAGTTTATTTCAAAATCTAAAAGGAGATCACATTGGAATTGTGGTATTCGCAGGTGATGCCTACAAGCAACTTCCAATTACTCCAGATTACAAAGTAGCCAATATGTTTCTCTCAAATATAGAAACGCAAATGATTTCTTCTCAAGGAACAGATATTGGCAATGCTATTGACAAATGCATCTCCTCATTTAAACAAGAAAGAGAAACCAATAAAACCATTATTATTCTTTCTGACGGAGAAGATCATCAAGAAAATGCGATAACAGCAGCCAAAAATGCTTATGATAAAGGAATCATCATCAACACAATTGGAATGGGAACAACTAAAGGAGTTCCAATTCCCATATTAAAGAACGGCAAACAAACAGGAGTAAAAAAAGATGAAAACAACCAAACAGTACTTACTAAATTAAATGAGCAAATGCTTGTGGATATAGCCAATGCAGGTGACGGAGTATATTCAAGAGCACGTGGAATGAATATTGGTTTAAATAATATTATTAATAGAATTAACAAAATTGAAAAATCCACTTTAGAAACCAACAAGTATTCCTCTTATGATGATAAATTTCAAATCTACTTATTTGTTGGTCTGTTGTTTTTATTGCTTGAACTTTCTATAACTGATAAAAAATCTAATTTTTGGAGCAATATTGAATTATTTAAAAGCTATGAAAAAAACAATTAGTATTATCTTTTTCTCTTTAACTGCATTAGGTTGTTTAGCTCAATTAACAGCAAAACAAGAGCTAAACAAAGGAGTTAAATCCTATGAGGATGGGAACTACAAAAAAGCAGAACAACATTTTATAAATGCTTACAGTGAAAATTCAAACTATAATAAGGCCATTTATAATGCTGGTAATGCGGCATATTTAAATGGTGATTTTGACCAAGCTAGATCTCATTACAACAAGTATATCCAAGGTATTGAAGGCAATATTGAAAAAGCAGAAGCTCTTCATAACATAGGAAACAGTTACCTGAAAAATTTCAAAGAGAAACAGGATAAACAAAGTTTAATTGAAAGCATTAATTACTTTAAAAATTCGCTTAGAGCAAACCCAAAAGATGAAGAGACAAGGTATAATTTAGCTTTTGCGTTAAGTCACTTAAAGCAAAATGAAGATCAACAAGACAAAGATCAGCAAAACAAAGACCAACAAGACAAAGATCAACAAGACAAAGACCAGCAAAACAAAGACCAGCAAAACAAAGACCAACAAGACAAAGACCAGCAAAACAAAGACCAGCAAAACAAAGACCAGCAAAACAAAGACCAACAAGACAAAGATCAGCAAAACAAAGACCAACAAGACAAAGACCAACAAGACAAAGACCAACAAGACAAAGACCAGCAAAACAAAGACCAACAAGACAAAGACCAAAAGGAAAAAAAGGGGGAAATGTCTCAAAAACAAATTGAAAAAAACTTAGATGCCA
>Ga0315330_10003357_pt1 | contig 10988 bp, 12 predicted proteins | sample M140m34915metaG_FD_203453 | JGI IMG/M metagenome (GOLD analysis project Ga0315330, IMG submission 203453) | Ammonia-oxidizing marine archaeal communities from Monterey Bay, California, United States - M1 40m 34915 | ecosystem: Environmental > Aquatic > Marine > Intertidal zone | place: USA... | reverse complement strand
TTATCCACTTATCAGAATAAATATTCCATCTCATAGATTTTTTCCAATTTATAGATCGTAATATAGTTGGAATATTTTTCTCGAGAATTTTCTCAACTTTTAATGGTCCTGTTTTGTTTGTAAAAAAGAAATACTCTTTATTTTTAATGGTTTTTTTTTTAAGGTTGCTAAATTCAATATTATTTTTTTTTAAAAAACCGTTAATGGCTACTTGTTGTGCATTTGTAGCTGGACCTCTAATTTCTTCAATATCCTCTTTAGTCTCTTTTTCTAAATTATTAACTATTAATGCAACTCTTCTAGATGAAGAATATGAAAAAATTTTAGAATACTTGACTTTATGTGTTGAAAATAAATTACTAAATAACTTAACTAATTCGCTTTCAACTAATGTTTGAGCTGATGAAGGTAATTCTTCTCCATATATTTCTAACAAAAAATTATTCATCATTAATTATTACACAACATTCATGGACCAACCTTCTTATTCTCAAAATAAAAGCTTGTCTTTCTGTAGCAGATATTAGGCCACGGGAATCTAGTAAATTGAAACAGTGACTGGCTTTGATACAAAGTTCATAGGCTGGAATTGGTAAGTTTTTTTTTAGAAGTTTTTCCGAAGTTTCTTCATAACTATCAAATGAATCTAATAAATAATTCGCTGAAGCATATGTAAAATTATATTCTGACATTTGCTTTTCATTTTTAGCGTAGATATCTCCATATTTTATTCCAGATTTATCCCAAACAATATCAAATATATTGTCAATATTCTGTACATAGGTTGCCAACCTCTCCAAACCATAAGTTATTTCTAGGCTTACTGGGTTACAGTCAATGCCACCAATTTGTTGGAAATAGGTGAATTGACTTATTTCCATTCCGTTACACTGAACTTCCCATCCTAATCCAGCTGCTCCAAGAGTCGGACTTTCCCAATCATCTTCGATAAACTTTATATCATTATCATCTGGTTGAATTTGAACATGTTTTAAGCTCTCAAGATATAAACTTTGAGAATCTAGAGGGCTAGGCTTCATTACTACCTGAAGTTGAAAATAATGTTGAAGTCTATTAGGGTTTTTACCATATCGCCCATCTGTTGGGCGTCTACAAGGTTGTACAAATACAGCGTTCCATGGCTTTGTTCCAAGAGCTTTAATTGATGTAAAGGGATGGAATGTCGCAGCGCCCATTTCTATATCATATGACTGTGCAATCAAGCACCCTTTTTCACTCCAATATTTTTGGAGATTATAAATTATTTGTTGAAAAGTAAGCATTGTTAATTCTAAATACTATATTAAATTATTTAAATACACTATATATTATAATTGCTTATTAATAATTTAAATACGCCTAACATATGAACGTAATCAAACTTCAGAAAAGTAATAAAAATTATTTTGAAACCTTTACCGAGTGGTTAGATACAGATATCAATGAAGTAAATAAGTTTATACTCGAAAATTTAGCTGGAAGTATTTCTCTTGTTAATAAACTCTCTAATCATATAGTCAACTCTGGTGGGAAAAGAATAAGGCCATTACTAACTATAGCTTGCTCAAAACTTTGTGGTTACTCTGGTTCTCGACATATACTTCATGCTGCAGTCATAGAGTTTATTCACACAGCGACATTACTTCATGATGATGTTGTTGATAACAGCAAGAAAAGAAGAGGAAGAAGAACTGCTAATTATGTATGGGACAACAAATCTAGTATTCTTGTTGGAGATTATCTTCTTAGTAAAGCTTTCAAATTGCTTACATGCGATGGCTCAATGAAGTGTATAAAAATAATTTCTGATGTTTCTGTTAATCTGTCACACGGCGAAGTAAAGCAGTTAATCCATGTAAACAATTTAGAAACCACTGAAAGTCAATATTTAGATATTGTGTCAGATAAAACTGCTCAGTTATTTTCAGCTGCCTGCAAAATAAGTGCAGAAATTTGTGAAATTAATGAAGCTAAAAAAAATGCTTTATCTGATTTTGGCAAGTTTGTTGGTTTGGCTTACCAGATAGTTGATGACACACTAGATTATTTTTATAGTTCCAAACAATCTGGGAAAGAAATAGGGAATGATCTAAAAGAAAAGAAAATGTCCTTGCCATTAATCTTGTGTTACAAAAGAAGTAATACTAAACAGAAAAGAATAATTGAATACATACTATCCAAAACAAGCATAACAAGAAATGATTTTGATAAAATTGTCAAAATAATGAATAACTATTCAGTAAAAGAAGATTGCTTAAATAAAGCTAAACACTTTTCAATAATGGCCAAAGATAGCCTAGGTATATTTGAAGATAGCCTGGAAAAAGATAAGATGATAAAGCTTGTAAATTATTTAATTGAGAGACATAACTAAGATTGGAATAAATTTTGCTACAATCAATTATGTTTGATTACAAAGATTCTTCTTCAATACAGTATATGAAAATTAAATTATTAGAGTTTTTCTCAAAATATTACATTTTTTTCTTACTTATTTTTATTGTAATGACTTTTTTTATTTAAATTTACACATTAATTAATTAACTTATTAAATATGGATGAGATTAATAAGTTTTCGAAAAGATTTAAGAGATATACTGACTTAGGTTCCTCAGCTGGAACTTTGGCTTTTAAATTTCTTGGAACAAAAATATTTGGAGATGAAAAAGGTAAAAATGCTGAAAATTTAACAGACATTCTTGGAAATCTTAAGGGGCCAATTATGAAAATTGCCCAGTTAGCCTCAACTGTACCAGATCTTCTACCCCCTGAATACGCAAATGAATTAACTAAATTGCAATCCAACGCGCCTCCCATGGGATGGAACTTTGTAAAAAGAAGAATGAAGAACGAACTTGGGATTGCATGGCAAGGCAGATTTGATTATTTCGAAAAAGAACCATTTGCAGCAGCTTCACTTGGACAGGTGCATAAAGCAATAATTAATAAAAATGAAATTGTATGTAAGCTCCAATACCCTGATATGATGTCTATAGTTGAGGCAGATATCAATCAACTAAAACTTATTTTCTCAATATATAAAAGAATTGATAGCACAATTAATACATCTGAGATAGAAGAGGAAATAACCACAAGAGTTAGGGAAGAACTTGATTATGAGTTAGAGAAGAAGCATTTAAATATTTTTAGAACAATATTTGATAAATTTAATTTTGTAAATGTCCCAGATGTTATCGATGACTTGTCAACAAACAGATTGTTAACAATGAAGTTTCTTGAAGGTAAAAAATTGCTCGAATTTAAAAATAATAAGCATGATGATAGAGTTAGAGTGGCAACTAATATGTTCAAAGCTTGGTATCTACCGTTTTATAAATACGGTATTATTCATGGTGATCCACACCTTGGTAATTATTCAGCAAATAATAACTTTAAAATTAACTTACTCGATTTTGGATGTATACGTTTTTTTAAAGCCTCATTTGTTAAAGGTGTGATAGATTTATATCATGCAATCAAAAATAATGATGAAGACCTAGCTGTTAATGCATACGAGAGTTGGGGGTTTGAAAATATTTCTAAACAGTTAATTGAGACTCTTAATATATGGGCAAAATTTCTTTACTCACCTTTGCTTGAAGACAAGTCTATAAAAATGCACGATACAAATTCCTCTGTATATGGGGCTGAAGCCGCCTCAAAAGTTCATAATGAATTAAAAAAAATAGGAGGTGTAAAACCTCCGAGAGAATTCGTTTTTATGGATAGAGCAGCTATTGGAATGGGTTCAGTTTTTTTACATCTAGATGCAAAGATTAATTGGTATAGAGAATTCAATAACTTAATTGAAAATTTCTCTATGCAAGACCTTCACGATAGACAACATAACATATTAAAAAATGCTAAAATAAAGAAAGATCTTTAGTTTTTCTTGAGAATTTTTCTGAAATTGTTAGCAATCTATCAAGCTCTGACATTGTTGGAGACAGATCATTAGAGTTGTCTTTAAGCCATATTTTAAAACAATACGCATATATCAGGAGAAAAGTTTTCTTTTTAAAAGAATCAATAAAAGTTCCATCGTAAGCTCCAGAAAATTCTAAATAAAAATCAAGGGTATCCATTACGTTGCACGTAATAACCTTAACTAATATTGGATCTTTACCTGACTCAATTATCTTTTGTAATGCTTTTTTATATTTGTTCATTGACTCAAATCTACACATTAAAAGTTCAAATAGATTATCTTTTACACTAGAATCTTTAAAATCTTCAATATCTATAAGTGCATCGACATCTTGATCGATCATTTTTGAATATTCACTTAATATATTGTTTTTTGATACCATTAAATCTTTAAGTTCACCTAAAGAAATTTTCTCCAGATTAGACAATTTCTCTAATGAAAAATCATTCCATCCAATCTTTTCGATTAGTTTAAATGATAGTTGAATTACCTTTTTTTTTGTTAATTTATTCATATATTGAGGTTGTAATTACTATATATATATATATTCTATGTATTTGTTAATATAAAAATGGAGAAGGAATATGTTAAGGAATTTTTTTTATATGGCTCTTTTAGTTTCTTTTAGTTTAGGCTTTAACAGCTCATTTGCCGGAGATGCCACAAGTGGCAAAAAAATATTTAAAAAGTGTGCAGCATGTCATAATGTTTCAGCGGGAGCAAAACATAAAACAGGACCAAATTTATGGGGTGTTTATGGCGCTAAAGCAGGTGTTGCAGATGGTTATAAATATTCTGATTGGCTTAAAGGTTCAGGAATAGTCTGGAATGATGAAGAGCTAGTGGCATGGGTTTCTGCTAAAAAGGTAAAAGCTGCTAAATTTGGTAAAGATGTAAAGAAAAGCAAGATGATTTTTGGTGGCCTTAGAAAAGAAAAACAAATCAGTGATATGGTTGCTTATCTTAAAACCTTAAAATAACTTTCTAAATGGAAATTAATGAGATTGAATCATATATAAGCAAGATACCAGATTTTCCAAAACCTGGTATTTTGTTTTACGATATCTCAACCCTACTATCTAATGCAGATGCGTTTAAATCTTCTATAGATTTAATTGGTGAAGCTGCATCAAAATTCAACTTCGACTTAATCGGAGGTGTAGATGCAAGAGGATTTATTTTCTCCGCAGCACTTAGCTATAGTCTTAATATCCCTATGTTAATGATAAGAAAAAAAAATAAATTACCAGGAAAAACTTATTCTATTGAGTATGATCTTGAGTATGGACAAGATACTCTGGAAATAAATATTAATGTAAATAAAAAAAAAGTCCTCTTAATTGATGATCTTCTCGCGACTGGAGGTACCATTAATGCAGCAGCTAGCTTACTACAAAAATCAGGTGCAGAAGTTTGTTGCTTTATTTCATTAATTGAACTTACATTTCTTAATGGGAGAGAAAAACTTAATTTTCCATATCAAACACTTATTAAATATTAATTATGACACGATTCCACAAACTTTTTTTAAATTGGTTATTACAGTATAGTTTGATAATTTTTTTTATATACTTCTTAAGTGATCAGGGTGTTATTTTCAAAATTATATCATCAGATAAGAGTTATATAACAACCTTAATAATACTTTTCTTTTTAATTGTAAGTTTTCACTGTGTTTATCATACATTTGTAATTTCTAGCGAGTTAAATAAAGCGCATGTAATTAATAAAAGTCTAATAAAAGAAAATGTTAAATTAAAAATAATTGAGGAGAGCTTAATTTTAACATCAAAAGGATTAATAACTTCTGGAATTGTTTGTGATTATTTTAAGGATTTAATTGGGCTAAAAAAGAATGGAGCCACTAGTCATGTTCAAATTTTAGATAGTTATAGAAAAAAGACGGTTAGTTTTTATGAGTTTGGTTGGTTTTGTTCAGACGTCATGCTTAAATTAGGTCTAATCGGAACAGTAATAGGTTTTATAATAATGCTTAGCTCTCTTTCAGATATCACAACATTTGATGTGACTCTTTTACAAGGCGTTTTAACAACAATGGGTAGTGGAATGGGAGTTGCTTTATACACAACCCTTTCAGCATTAGTTGGTGGTGTTTTAATAGCAGTACAATACTATAATTTAGAAAGTGGATGCGAAGAATTATTTTCCTTATTAAACCAAATTTCTGAAGTCAGCATAGATAATAGTCTGTAATGTCATATTCTGGAAGAAGATTAAGAGCTGATCCGTTCACTGACTTACTATTTAACGTACTACTTTCCTTTACTTTATTAATGTTTTTAGCAATTATTTTTATGAATCCCATCCCTAAAACTGGGGTCATCAATCCAAAAGCTGAGTATATAATAACAGTAAGTTGGAAAGATAATAACCCTGATGATATTGATACATATGTTCAAAGCCCTACTGGAGACCTTGTGTGGTTTAGGGGGAAAGAGGCAGGTTTTGTGCACCTAGATAGGGATGATAGGGGCTTATTAAATGATACGATTGAAATAGAAGGAAAAAAAGTCCAAAACCCTCTAAATCAAGAGGTTGTTACTGTAAGAGCAGTTGTACCAGGTGAGTATATAGTTAATGTTCATTATTACGCTACCAAAACAAATGAACCTATAGACGTTAATGTTAAGGTTGAAAAAGTTAACCCACAACTCGAAGTAATATATTATGGTACAATAAGTCTTGAAAAAAAAGGGGTAGAAAAAACCGCCACAAGATTTAATATTACTCAAGGTGGAAACGTAACCGTTTCTGGGAATCTATATAAAAGATTAGTTCCAGAAAACTAAAGAAAGGGAAGAGAATGACTGCAGAAGTAATTTTAATAATAACATCCTATATCCTAATTGGTTTTTTACTGTTGTTGTTTAACTTAAGGACTAGTTTTCATTGGGTATTAAAATCATCAATGATAATTGTTACATCCATGTTCTACATACTCACATATACATCATTTAAAAATATTTTAGGCTGGCCATCTAATGACACTTTACCTGAGAGGTTTAGACTAGTATCGGCACAAATATATGAACCAAATGCGCTTATTAATTCAGAGGGTTCAATTTTTGTATGGGTCACTAATATGGAGGAACTTGCAGGATTGGGTACACCAAGATCGTTTAGTTTACCATACAATAAAGAAATACATGAAAAGATTTCAAAAGCTCTAGTTAACCTTAAGAATGGCATTCCTCAAATGGGAGAAAAGTCTGAAGAAAAAGAAGAAAGTATAATTTCCTCAATAGCAAAAAAAGAGAAGGTTATAAACGCTAGCTCAAAGTTAAATTTCTTTGATATGCCAAATCAACTTCTACCTGAAAAGTGATGAAATATTTTTTCATAGTCCTTTTGTTTTTTCTTTTGGGTTGCAAGTCAAATGATATAACTTACTTTCCGGTTGATAAATTAAAAAGATGGTCATATGGGATAACAATAACGCCAGAAATTGACAAACCAACAACATATAAGAAAATTAATGTTGCACTAGGAAGAACAAAAATTAATAAGGAAATCTACTATCCATTATTAAGAGAAAATGGTTCTGTATACTATTATCAGAAAAAAAATAGTGGAATATTTAGATATGGTTTTAGTTTTGAAAAGGAAAGAGAGATAAACCGTCATAAAAAGGAAAGACTAGTGTTGCCAAAAAATTTAGAGACTGGGACAAAATGGAATGTTAATAGTAAAACCTTCCTGATCTTAAAAAGATACCCCTACTATGATTATAGAGCAACTACCAACTTCCAAATAAATTATGAAGTTATATCCAAAAATCAAACGGTAACCACACCCCTTGGAAAATTTAGAGATTGTCTTTATCTCAGAGGTGTTGGAAATACAAAGTTTATTGGAGATAGTGAGATTGGGTCAATAGATATAAATATTGTTTCAGAGGAATGGTACGCTAAAAATGTAGGGTTAATAAAAAGTATCAGGACAGAAAAAACAAACTCAGATCTATTTGGAACAACAAAGATGGTTCAAACACTCGAGAGCTATGAATAAATTACATCATCAACAGAACTTTAATTTTTTACTTACCTCTATTCTTTTAGTTTCATTAATTTTATATTATGGAAAATTTTTATTGTTACCTTTACTATTAGCAATATTTATATTTGTTATAATTAAATCATTATCCGAAAAATTAGTTAATTTTTTTGAAAAAAAATTTAATTTACACCTTAATACTTCATTTTCTCTGGTTCTAGTTTTAATATTTTTTTTAGCTATTATATATTTTTTCTGGAAGATATTAGAGCAAAACTTAACTAATGTTGTCCAAAAGGCTGACTATTATCAAAATAATTTAATAAAAATTTCTAATTTCTTTTCTGACTTTGAAGTTAACACATTAGTGGAAGTTAATAACTTCTTTGAATCTGTTAACTTTCTAAATATATTTTCAAAAATTATAAATTATTTAACTGAGTTTACAGGAAATTTTTCATTGATCATAATTTACGTAATTTTCTTTATCATTGAAGAAAAGTTCTTAATTCAAAAAATTAATTTTCTTTTCAAAAAGAATAGAACTATTAAAATATTAAAAAAAATTAATGTTGATATCTTTAGATATTTCCAAATTAAAACTTTGACAAGTATGTTAATTGGATTAGTTACCTATATTGTTCTTTTTTCTATAAATATTGATCTTGCCCCAACATTTGGGATGCTTGCCTTTTTTCTGAACTTCATACCTTTTATTGGATCACTTCTTTCGGTAGTTATACCAAGTTTGTTTTCTTTTATACAATTTCTAGACTTATTTAATACAATTTCAATTTTCATAATTCTTTCTATATTCCAAATACTTATTGGTAATTTTTTAGAAACTAAGCTCATGGGTAAAACACTGAATATAAGTCCAATTGTGATGATTATCTTCTTATCCGTAATGGGTCACATATGGGGGGTTGCAGGAATGTTTTTAAGTGTTCCAATGTTAGTTTTTATGCTAATAGTTTTCAGCAATTTTCAGTCTACAAAGAATTTATCCATTATAATTTCTGAAAAAGTAGATTAATAGCTATTTACCAACCTCTCTATCCATTGCCAATAATAAGCCAAACCCTATAAAATAGGAAATCATAGAGGATCCACCATATGATACTAGTGGAAGTGGTAAACCAACAACTGGTAAAATACCTATAACCATTGACATATTTATCATAGAGGCAAAGAAAAAATTAGATATAACTCCATATCCTATAATTCTATTAAAATTGTTGTATAAAAATCTACTAGTAATAAGGTAGGTAAGGTAAGTAATTAAACAAATTAAACCAATAACAGATATAGTTCCCAAAAATCCAAATTCTTCCCCCAGCATTGAAAAGATAAAATCCGTATGTTTTTCCGGAAGAAAATCTAAGTGAGACTGCGAACCCTTAGCCCAACCTTTTCCAAAAACTCCACCTGACCCAACAGCAATTTGTGATTGAATAATATGATATCCTGTACCAAGTGGATCACTTTCAGGATCAAATAGAGTAAGAATCCTTTGTTTTTGATATTCCTTCAAACCATTCCATATGTAAGGAGCAGTTATTAAAAATATTAATGTTAGACCACCAAAAAATTTGACACTGATTCCAGATACAAAAAAAATCACCATCCCTAATAATAGAATGATCATAGCTGTTCCCAGATCCGGTTGTATTAAAATTAGGGAAAAAGGAGTAAGGATAAGGATTATTGGTAAAATTAAGAAAATATAATCTTTAGTTGATTGTATTTTTTTTTCATCAAAAAATTTAGCTAATGATACAATTACAATTATTTTAATAAGTTCAGATGGCTGAAATACAAAGCCTCCTAGACTGATCCATCTTCTTGAACCTTTTCCAATAATTCCGTAAAAGGTTGCCATTATTAACAATAGAATACCTATAAAATAAAATAAGTACGCATGTCTTTTCCAGAAATCTAAATTTATTAAACTAATTAATATCATTAAAGAAATACCAAGAATTACTTTCATTGAGTGTGATTTAAAAATACTTGTTGTCTCACCATGTGTTGCACTATAAATCATAACCAGACCAACAAATGACAAAAATGAGACTAAAAATATAAACAACCAATTGGAATTTTTTAATTTTGTTATAAGTTCAAACATTTTATAAATATTTCTTCAATGCATATTCAGTTATATTTTTTGCTATAGGTGCTGCTACCTTTGAACCACTTCCCATATGTTCTGCTACAACTGTTAGAGCAATTTTTGGGTTATCAAAAGGTGCAAATGATGTAAATATAGAGTGATCTCTTAACTTATATTCAACTTCCTCATTCTTTAAAACACCATTATCTCTCTCCTCAATACTTATTTTTCTTACCTGGGAAGTACCAGTTTTTCCAGCCATTTTATATTTGGAAGATAGTCTGGATTTAAATGCTGTTCCATCAAAATCATTCACAACATCAAACATTGAACGCCTTATAAAATTGAGATTTTCTTGAGATAAATTAAGTTCTTGAAATAGCATATCATCATTGACGATGCTTGGAAGTATTTTTTTCCCAGTTGCAATTCTTGCTGTCATAAGAGTAATTTGAAGAGGCGTAGAAAGAACATAACCTTGGCCTATCACTGTATTCAATGTTTCTCCTTTGTGCCACCTTTCTCTTCTATTTTTTTTTTTCCATTCTTTATTAGGCATAATACCCTCTAACTCATTAGGGATATCAATACCAGATTTATTACCAAACGAAAAAAGCTTTGAAAATTTTGAAAGTTCATCTATTTCAATACTTTTAGCTAAATTATAAAAATAGCAATCGCATGATTTTTTTATTGCATCTGATAAGTTTACATTTCCGTGACCTTCCTTTTTCCAACAATGAAATTTTCTGTTACCAAAACTTACATATCCTTTGCAATAAAAAGTTTTATTAATATTTACATTCATTTTCTCCAAAGCAAAGAGAGCTGTAACTAATTTATAGGTTGAACCAGGCGAATATAAACCAGCAATAGACCTGTTTAACAAGGGATTGAAATCATCATTAAGCAGTTGATTCCACTTATGAT
>Ga0315330_10003350_pt1 | contig 10996 bp, 9 predicted proteins | sample M140m34915metaG_FD_203453 | JGI IMG/M metagenome (GOLD analysis project Ga0315330, IMG submission 203453) | Ammonia-oxidizing marine archaeal communities from Monterey Bay, California, United States - M1 40m 34915 | ecosystem: Environmental > Aquatic > Marine > Intertidal zone | place: USA... | reverse complement strand
GTTGTGTTTTGTTACTGCTCCATATACCAGATATTTTCAATAATATAGATAAATTTTTATAATGACCCAATTTTAATTTATTTTGATCGAATATTTTTATATATTTATGAGACATTTGTTCCTCAATCCTATAACAAGATTTAGAATTTATATCATCACATTTGTCTACAATACTTTTTTCAATATCAACAATTTTATTTATAATTTGCGAGTTATAAATACTTTCATCATAACAACATTTAATTTTATTAAAATATTTTTCTATTGTAACATTTTTTAAATTAAAATTTAAATATACACCATTCATAACCATTTCATCGTTTGAAAAATATAACCGGTAAAAATCACTATGATTCATAATATTATTTTTTGTTTTTTCGCTGGTAAATATATTATTAATATCGAATTGGTCTAAATTTAGAGTAACATACATTTAATATGTTATAAAATATTATTTTTAAATCAGTTGTTAATTACGTTTAATTATATAAATTATTAAGTATAATTTATGTAAAATGCAGGACCAAAAAATAATTATTCATAAACCAAATATAGTTAGTCAATTATTACATCCATCAGAATATATTATGGGTATGAAAATGAAGGATGATACAAAAGGTTTATTAAATATTAGTGCCCCAATGGGTGCTCGTTATGAAGATATTCTTCTGTGCGAAAGTCTATTAAATGAAAATAGTAATAATATGTCTTTGGTTATTAAAGAATTACCCGATTGTTTGAGATTGCCTGTCGCTTTATTTTATTTATATTATAAAACATTGCAGGTAATTTATGATATACCCTCGCAAACTTTAGAAAATTTCAATAATTTCATAACTACAGATATTTCAAACGATATTATACCTACATCAGAAGAAATAAAACAAAACATGTTATCAAGTTTTTACGAAATATTAGATAGTAATGATCCACCAAATTTTAATACAATTGATACCGGTAAAGAATGTAATAATGATTTGTTATCTAATTTAAAAATAATAAATGGTATATTTGTAACATTACCAGAATATCATCAAGATATTATTAAAGAAACAATTAAAAATATTGGAAATGGCATGGGTGAATATGCTATAAGAGATTTAACGTCAGGAACTCAAGATAGAATTGATTTTGAAAGATATAATAATTTATTGGCTGGAGAATTTGGAATTGGGTTAACAAAACAATTTATAGGAACAAATTTAGAAGCCACTACTATGGATTCAAGTTCTTTCCCTTTAGCCGCGAAATTAGGGTCTTTTATTAGCAAAACCAATATTATACGAGATTATTATAAAGATTTGTTAAAAAATAAATCTTTCTGGCCTAGAGAAGTCTGGTCTTTATATAGAAAAACGTTACCTGAATTAAGATTTGGCGAATCGTCTGATGTTGCTTGTTTAAATCATATGATTACAGACGCTTTAGAAGATATACCACATTGCATGGAATATTTGTGTAAAATTGAAAACCCAAAGGTATTTAGGTTTTGCGCTATTCCACAAATGAAATCTATGGCTATTCTTGCTGAAGCTTATGGTAATAGAAAAGTATTTACAGGTATTATTAATATTCGTAAAGGATTATACGCAAGTATTAGAAATAATTGCAATAATATGAAAGATGTTAATAAATGGTACAAAAAATTCGCTTCACAAATATATGATAAAGTTAATTCTAATGACCCTAATGTATCTCGTATTACCGAAATATTAAGCAATTTAAAGGCTGAAAAAAATTATATACCTTATCAATTCCAAGAACTGGTTAGTATATTATTGATTGTAGGTATTATATTAATAGTAGGAATGTGTGTTTTTTATATTCGCCCCAATTTTAATTTTGAAAATGGTGGATTAACATTTAGAATAACAGCTCCACCAGAAGATTTACCTACAAATTGTGGTACATAAATATATACTAATCAATTCATCTTTTGTAAAATCTTTCTTTTTCTTTTTTATTTCCACCAAAGCATTTTCACATTGTTTCAAAGATTCTTCCATTTTATTTATATGAAATTCTAATATTGACCTATTCATATTTATTAAATTCGGGTATTCGTTTTCTAATTCATCATATTCCATAAATAAATTTTGTATTCTTTCGTTCATTTTATATTATTCTTTAAATTTAATATTAAATATTAATTTTTATTAATATTTAATGAAATATTTATCATCCAGATTTGAAGAGTACATATCTGAATGCGAATCTTCTAATTTACATCCAGAATTAGATAATATACATTCTATTTTAAATAAAGACATTGATAAACAAAATAATATAATCTTTTATGGTCCTTCTGGTGTAGGGAAATATACACAAGCATTACATTATATTAAAAATTTCAGTCCAACCGGTTTAAAATATGAAAGAAAAACGATTATTTCTACAAATTCTAAAAAGTCTTACCAATTTAAAGTCAGTGATATACACTTTGAAATCGATATTGAATTACTTGGTTGTAACGCAAAAGTATTGTTCAATGAAATATATAACAATATTACTGATATTGTTTCCACCAAACAAAAAAAAACATTCTTTATTTTATGTAAAAACTTTCATACTATCCATAGTGAATTATTAGATATTTTTAATACTTATATGCAATCATTAAATCATATCAATATAAAATTAGTTTATATAATATTGACTGAAAATATAAGTTTCATTGATAATAATATATTAAATAGATGTCAAATAATACCTATCGAAAGACCAACCAAAAAAGCATATGAAAAAGCATTGAACGTTACTATCAATAAAAAATTACATAATATTACCAATATTAAAAATATAATTTCAAATATAAATGAATTAGATAATATTAATGATAAAATATTGAATAGTATTATTCATAATATTGAAAATCATAAAGATATTAATTATCTTAATTTTAGAGATCTCATTTATAATATATTCATTTACAATCTTGATTTGAATACTTGTTTATACAGAATACTATCACATTTTATAAATAACGATAAGTTGAATAATGATAATATAAGTTTAGTATTATTTAAATTGGCCTCTTTTTTCAGATTGTATAATAATAATTATAGACCAATTTACCACTTAGAAAGTTTCCTCTATTATTTATGTAAAGTAGTTAATGAATTATGATAAAGCTTGTAAAATATTGGGAATATCCATAAAAAATACGGATGATATGATTATTAATGAAGGGAAAAAAGCTTATTATAAAATGGCTTTAAAACATCATCCAGATAAAGGCGGTGACCCTGAAAAATTTAAACAAATAAATGAAGCTTGGAATTTTTTACAAAAATATCATATGATAAGAAAGAGTGATGAAAAATTAGATATTACTTATTCAGATTTAATAAAAAAAATGGTAAATTGGATGTCTCCTGGTACATTCGATAATTTATTTATTGATACGTCTATTTTGTCTATTTTAAAAAATGTTGAAGGTATGACGTTTATAATGTTAGAACAAATGAATTTAAAAAAAGCATTGAAAGCATATGAATTATTAAAGAAATACCAACTTGTATTTGGTATTGAAACGTCTGTATTGGAAAAAATGGAAAAAATTATACAAAGCAAAATGACCAATGATAATATTTATATATTGAATCCATCTCTTAGCGATATATTAAATGATAGAATTTATAAATTAGAACTTGATGACCTTGAAAATGATATATATTTCCCTTTATGGCATAGAAAAAAAATGATGGAACATCCTGACCAATCTAATAATATTTTGATTGTATCCGAACCTGATTTATCTGATAATTTTTTTATATCGAAAAACAATGATTTGTTCGTTACAACAAATATTAATATTAATGAGTTATTTAGTAATGAATTTGTTAATATAAATATCGGCGATAAAGATTTTAAGATTAATAGTGAAGATGTATGTTTAACGAAAGAAACTCAAATAAAAAAATATCAAAATTGTGGAATACTGAAAATAAATAAAGATAATATGTTCGACCAAAGTAAAAGAAGTGATGTGTATATAGAAATCACTTTAGTGAATTAAATCAAATAATGATATAATTAATATATTATTATTTTATATATATAATGGCTGATGAATCAAAAATGGGAAATCCAAAAACATTAAAACGACAAGGTGCACAAATGGAGGGTGATACATTAGACGACGGTATAAATGTGGGAAGAGAGGAAGTAGCTGATTTAACCAAACTCACAACGACAGCAGATACAGGAAAAAAAAAGAAACACAGTGGCAGAAGTGGCAGACTTCATGGATTCGTGGGTGCGAGGGTGCGAGCAGCAGAAAGGGCGCAAAAAAAAGAACAAGAAAAACAAGAACAACTTCAAATAGCAGAAAGAGAAAAACAATTAGGAAAGAAATTTGTAGACAGGGTACGTGCAAAAAAGCTTGGAGATCAGGTAAGGGAAGAAGGTGAATTGACACATCTGAAAGAAGAAAAATATGGTAAAGAATATGAAAATGAACAATGGAAATTAAATTTTAAAATAAATTTTATAATTGAACAAATAGAAGACTTAGATGGAGAATTGGCTAAGAAATTAAAGAGTGGTGATGAAGGTGCGATTACTCAATTAATATCTATTGAAGATGGTGTGGAACCTATAAATAAATTAAAATTAAAATTAGCGAATTGCTTAAAAGAATTGGGTTCTATGATGAATTTAAGGGAATCAAAACAGATACAAAGAATAAACGAATATATTAAAAGTTTAAAAGATGTTAATGATATTTTTAAAATAAATCAATATGTGAATGATGATGATAAAATCCCTGAAGATATGAATTTTGAAGATAAAATTTGTCAAAAGGATGATAATACAGAAACATGTAAAAAAAAATTAGAAGAAGCTCTGGGTATGTTTGAACAGTTTAAAGGAAAAATGACAAAGGCATTGGAAAGTCAAAATGAGAATGAAACTAAATTTCAAAAAATGAAAGAGGATGGAGAAAAATTTAAAACGGACTTTGGTAAATGGATGGAAGAATTGAATGAGCTTGGAAATGACCCTATTGAAAAGTTGAACGGTTTAAAAGGAACAATCGGGAGTTATAATGTAAATCAAGATTTATTGGGTGATGAAAATGATTTGAGGGCTAATATGTTAAATGAAATAGGTATTTTAATTAAGACTATTGGTGAGTATAAACAATATGAAGAGGAATTAAAGGCGGAAAAGAAAAATATGGAACAAGCTCAAATAAATCTTGATGCGGCTAAGGCGGTAGAAACAAGCGCACAGGTAGCAGCAGCAACAGAAGAAGAAGAAGCGCAAAAAGGCAAGGATGGAGATGGTCAACAGGTTGTTGTACAAGAAGAAGAAGTAGGGCAAAACCCAACAGAAGTATCCCCAGAAACAGTCCAACCGGTTAAAAAAGTTTTAGGAGAAGAAGAAACAGATGAACCAGTTGAAGATGTTGTAGCAAAAACAGATAATAAACCAGTTGAAGATGTTGTAGCACCAGAAACATCAGTTGTAGCATCAGGAAAAGAAGAAGAAACAGATGAAGCAAAGGCGGCGCGCTTAAAACATGAAAAATTTGAAAAGAAGAAGAGTGAATTGTTACCTATAAAAAGAAGTGTATCAGAAGGAATTATCGGTGACCCTAAACCCCCCCCTCTTGTAAGATCAAAATCTGCTTCAGCTGAAACTCCCATAATGCCAGAAAAACAAGTAGCAAAGAATGTTCAAGCCCGAGAAGAAACAATTGCAAAAAATATAGAAAAAGAAACAGAAACAGATGCTCAAAGCCTAGAACGCTTAGAAAAAGAAAAACAGAGAAAGGATAAAACAATAGCGTTGAAAGAATCATTGCCGCAAGATTCTCCATCAAAAGTTAAAGCAGGTATGCCCACAAATATCGCATCTGTTGACTCTCAGGAAACGGCGATAGATTCAGTAGAAAACGCCTTTGGTGGTAGAAAAAAGAGATCAAGAAGGAGAAAGAAATCAAGAAGGAGAAAGAAATCCAAGAAGAATAGAAGATAAAAAATATTAAAAAAGGTATTTAATATTTTTATAAATAGCGGCTGGAGGTTTCGATCCTCCGACCTTCGCGTTATGAGCGCGACACGCTTCCCCTGCGCCAAGCCGCTTATATGCCCACCATGGGACTTGAACCCATGACCACGTGCTTAAAAGGCACGCGCTCTACCGACTGAGCTAGACGGGCACGTTACAGACTAGTGTTAATATTGTTTGTTCAGGGACAAATAAATATGATAAAACCCTTACCTCCATCTGCAGATTATTTCGTCAAGCGAAATCATATCGTTAGATAATCATATTCGTTAGAAATAAAATGACTTTTTAGCTTTCGTGTTTTTTTGCTGTTTCTAGTCTTAGTTTTGACTTATCAACGGGATTTTTTCAAATCCAAGTCAGATCCGGACAGTGTGAATTGAACACACGACCAATTGATCTACAGTCAATCGCTCTACCAACTGAGCTATATCCGGGTGGATGTTACAGATTACATTTATCTACGGTGCTCTTCCCCTGAGCTATGGTCGCTATAACAAAGTATAAATACGACCAGATGGTTTCGATCCATCGACCCCCGGCTTATGATGCTATGATAATGATTTGCTGTTAGTAATCTTAATATGTTTTTATAAGTCCATCTCTTCTTTCACCTCCGCTCAAAACAGGGGTCGAACCTGTGACCTTGCGATTAACAGTCGCACGCTCTAACCAACTGAGCTATTCGAGCTTGTTACTAAAAAATGTATAGTTATTTATTTAAGTTGTTTTAGTTATTAATTAATCGCCACCTTTCTTCTTCTTCACCACACGCTTCTTCTTAACAACTTTCTTTTTTGGCTGAACAACTTCCTCCTCTTCTTCTTCCTCCTCTTCTTGTTCTGATTCTTCATCGCTTCCTCCAAATGTAGGCGCATCTTCTTGAGTATAAGCATCATCTTGTTGAACAAATGCTTCTTTCTCTTCTGCCTTAGCTTTGATTTCGGCGAGCGCATCTTCATCATCACTATCTTCAACGATATGACATACTCCTGACCCTACCAAACGAACTGGTTGTTGAAGTTTTGCTTGAAGCAATTTCCACGTGCAACCAAATTTACCACCAGCAAACCATAGACCAGTGCATTGAATCAATCCGGTAAGATGAGTCGCTTTCGGCATTAGCGTCATTGGCGTTCCTTTATTCTGATGTGCTTCCCACTGTCCATCTTTAGGCTGACGATATTGTGCTTTACCATCCATATCATACAATTCTACATTAAATTTCTCTTCCCAAAATGGAACTTTCAATTTCATCGTAGGATTCCTTGAATAATCTGGTTCACCACTTCCATCCTTCATCTTTGGATACTTCAAAATAGGCCACATCATTGCTTCAACAACTTCTCTGGACATCTTGTTCTTACCAAACCAAGCTTTACTATTAGTAACACCGTCATTCAAAAGTTTATTTTCAAAACTTTTCATGTTATCCAACGCTCTCTGCTGTGCCGGATATTTATGTGGTTCAAATTGAAGTGAAACATCATACGACATTCTACCATCATTATCACGTTCATTAAGACCCCACGTCAACATAAGTGGAACTTGTAATACGAGATTAGAACCATTCAACTGAACCTTAACATCTTTGCCTCCTCGTGTATTGGTGGTTGGTGGTTTATATTTAACTTGTTCACAATCGAACTTTTTCGCGGACGTAATTTGCATACTACTGGACATACTCTTACTTTATATCCATGTTTATTCTTTAAATCAATTTTATAATTAATTAAAGTCCCTTGAGAGTTTTTTCCCTTCAGTTGTCCATGAATTTAAACGAACATTTCTAAAATCAGGAGGTCTTTTTTTTCTCTCAATGCTATTTACCCGCTGTTGGACTTTACCAATTTTACCAACTTCACGAATATCCATGTGAGACTTTTTGTATTTTTTGTCAAGGGACATTTCTTTTTTAGTATTTTCGATATTATTTATAATATTATCCATCTTATTATTAATAAGTTGATTTGCATGAACATGTCTATCTATTAAATCAGCTTTCAATGTTGGTATAGGTAATTTAGGAGTGGGTGGTTTTGGGGCGCTTGGAGGTGGACCCATATCTTTAAATTGAGATAATTCATTTTTGAAAGTTTTTTTATACCAATCCTGGTCGTCCCCCATAGTATTAAATCCAAGACTAACTTTTCTTTTTGGAGTTATAACTTGTGGCGGTGGTATTTTTGAATGTTGTAGTCCACGACGGTTATAACCATTTAAAGGTGTTACTTTTTTTTGTTTTTTTTCTTTAATATTTAATTTGACCGTATTTTGTGGTAGTTCTTTTTTTTCAGTTATTGATATTTTCTTTGTACATCTACGTTTCACAAACTCATATACTAAAGGGTTGCAACGAATACAACATAAAATACACGCCAATATAGATACACTTGTTATTGTAATAATTAATGGTATATCTATTTTAGTATCATCTATTTTACTTTCTTTATTTTTATTTAATGCAGATTTACTCATATTAATTCTTAAATTAGTAGTGGTTGGGGTAAGTGTTATTGTAGTTGGAGAAGGCGTGGTTGTAGTTGAAGACTTGGTTGTTGTAGTAGGAGAAGGTGTGGTTGTAGTAGGAGAAGGTGTGGTTGTAGTAGGAGAAGGTGTGGTTGTAGTAGGAGAAGGTGTGGTTGTAGTAGGAGAAGGTGTGGTTGTAGTAGGAGAAGGTGTGGTTGTTGTGGTGGGTAATACTATATCAATAGTATCTTGTGTAAAGTTTGTAATATTAATAGTATTATTAAGTTTTCTTTGTACAGACTCGTTAAAATTTTGTATATTTAATTGTTCATCGGATAAAATTAATTGATTAGAAGGTTTATTTATGGTTGAATAAATATTTAATGGATCATCAATACACATATATATCCCTATATTAGAAACAGTGACCCCATTGATTTCATTATTCATACCCCATAATTTCTTACATTCATTTATATTTGTAGATGTACAAAGAAAAAATGAACAAAATGATAAGAATAGTGGGAAAATTTTCATTTAATTATTTATATACACTTGTCTTAAAGCGGAAATATCTAAAATAATTTAATTATAAAAAAACACTTTCTAAGATGGTAAGATTAATAAAAAAAGATATAAAAATAAATATATATATTTATAAAATGAACGTTGTTATAAAATGGAAAGACCATTCGCCAAGAAGCTTTATAAATAAAGTAATATATGAGCCAGTACCGAAAAAAAAGAAAGGTAAAAAGGTAAAGGATGCTGATTTTAAAATAATTGAAATGAGAAATTATAAAACATTATTAGACAATAATTATAATGTAAAACAATTAAAAGCGATATGTAAGCATTATAAATTGAAAGTATCAGGGAATAAGGAGGAGAAAATATATAGAATATATAATTATTTGAAGTTTTCATATTTTGCCATAAAAATACAAAAAATATTTAGAGGATATTTGTTGAAAAAAATAATAAAATTAAAAGGATTGAAAATGCGTTTAAAAAGTGTAAATGATACGGATTTTTTAACATTTCAAAAGATAAACGAAATTCCGTTTGACCAAACATTTACTTTCAAAGATACTGACGGATTTATTTATAGCTTTGATATATATTCATTATTTAATTTAATAATGAAAACAAACGCTGATGATGGTAAAATTTTGAACCCATATACAAGGAGAGAATTGAATAATAATATTATATATAAATTGAATCAGGTCATTTGGATCACAAAGAAAGTTTTGAAAAGGAAAATAAAATATAAATACGAGAGCGATACGAATGCATTATCAAGTGAGAAAAAACTGGAATTAAAAACGATAGAAATATTTCAGAAGATTGATCAACTTGGTTTTATAACAGACACGAAATGGTTTTTAAATTTATCAAAAATAAGACTAATAAGATTTATAAGAGAATTGGCGGATGTTTGGGATTATAGAGCACAGATAACAATTGAAACGAAAAGAGCGATATGTCCTCCTCATGGAAAACCATATAATAATGTACAAATAAATACATTAATGCATAAATCTGAACTAACATTGAAAACATATAGTTTGGAAATTATGAACAATTTATTAAAATCAGAGGATAAAGACAATAGAACTTTGGGGGCGAATTATATTTTGGGAGTATTAACTATTGTTAGTCAACACGCTGCTAATTCTTTACCGTGGTTATATAATTCATTTTTACCAAATAATTAGATAATATAAATATATTTATGGTGCGTTATGGTTTATATTTTAGGAATAAATATATTTTATAAGAAACCTATTTAAAAAGAACTCAATATATGAAATCATAAGATGCCGAAGACAAAGACGTCGAAGAAATCCTCCGCAGCTAAGAAAGCTGCACCAGCGCCAAAAGCCCCTGTTGTTCAAGCTAAGGCTCCAGAAGTTCCAGTAGAAGATACAACACCAAATCTCCAAGAACAATTTGCTGGCCTATTGGCCCAATTGACTGCACTTCGTAGCCAATTGACTACTGTTACTACTCAAGTTAGAGTTCTTTCCAAAAGAACGGATCGTGAATTGAAAGCGGCAAAGAAACAAGGAAAAAGGAAGAAGAGAACCGGTAACCGTCAACCAAGTGGATTTGTTAAACCAACGAAAATTAGTAATGAATTGGCTAGTTTTCTTGGAAAAGACAAAGGAACCGAAATGGCGCGAACTGATGTAACTCGCGAAATTAATAAATATATTCGTGCGCATAACCTTCAAGATCCTAAGAACGGTCGTCATATTCTTGCCGATGCGAAATTGAAGAAGCTATTGAAGTTGAAAAAAGAAGACAATTTGACTTATTTTAATCTTCAAAAATATATGAGTCCGCATTTTGCGAAAGCAGGCTCAAGTGTTGTCGCAAGTCAATAAGTGATTAAAAAATAATTATTTCATAAATTTTATGTAATAATTAATAAACAGTTATCGGGTTCAAGAAGAATTCTTTCTCTAAAAGTTCATATAATTTAATTTTATTTACAAATTCA
>Ga0315330_10003349_pt1 | contig 10996 bp, 7 predicted proteins | sample M140m34915metaG_FD_203453 | JGI IMG/M metagenome (GOLD analysis project Ga0315330, IMG submission 203453) | Ammonia-oxidizing marine archaeal communities from Monterey Bay, California, United States - M1 40m 34915 | ecosystem: Environmental > Aquatic > Marine > Intertidal zone | place: USA... | reverse complement strand
CACTTCGTGATGTAAGCCAGTGGTGGCAATGGAGACAAGGTGCCAATTGGAGGCAGCCTGAAGGACCAGGCAGTAGTATTGTTGGTAAAGAAAATCATCCTGTAGTGCATGTGAGTTGGTTTGATGCAGTTGCTTATTGTGAGTGGGCAGGCAAACGACTCCCTACAGAAGCCGAGTGGGAGTATGCTAGCAGAGGCGGACTTAAAGATGCAGTCTATGCTTGGGGTAATGAAGACTTACGCTCTGGAATATCCAAAGCCAATACTTGGGAAGGCGTTTTTCCTTACAGAAACGATCAGAGTGATGGCTTTTACACTACAGCACCTGTTCAAAGCTACCAGGCAAATAACTACGGCTTATATGATATGGCAGGCAATGTATGGGAATGGTGCGCTGACTTGTACCATGAGGACTATTATAAAACCTTAGCTAATAAAACCACCCACAACCCACAAGGACCTGAGACAAGCTATGACTCCAATGAGCCTTATGCGCTAAAGCACGTTAGTAGAGGCGGAAGTTTTTTATGTCACGAAAGTTATTGTAGCGGTTACAGAAACAGCATGCGGATGAAAACCACGCCAGATACGGGAAGTATGCATACTGGGTTTAGGACGGTGGTATCAGTTCCTTAAAGTGGTGTTCAAAAGACATAAATATTACCCTGTTACCCTCACAAAGCTCCGCTTTGAAAATCAAAACCTCACAAAATCAAAAAAGCTTGATTTATGATTTTGCTTGCTTTTGATATATTAGTGACACAAGCATACAGTAGTTCGGACTTTTTGAATGGATTACATAGCGGTGAATGCTCACAATCACAAAGTAAATTTTTGTAAAAAAAACGAGAAAATTAGAGTGAATAAAAAACCGCTATACGATAACAGTATAACGGTTATATCATTATAAGTTGCTCCCCCCATTATTCAAAGATGCAGCACAACTAAATCTATTTATAAATTATTAAATGGCAAAACTGAAAGTTTAATACTTGGTTTGTGTAAATAATAAAATTTAGCTTGTGGAAGCTTCGCCATGATTATTTGGTCCATCATTACCTTTTTTTATTTCTAAATAAAGTACATAAAAGATTCCAATTACTGTAATTAACCATAAAAGGTTCCAGCCGCTTTTATTTACGTCGTGTAATCTTCTAATTGTAACAGATAGGCTTGGTATAAAGGAAATAAGTGTATAAATCCCTCCAATTAATCCAGTTTCTGACATAGATGTACCTAAAACTTGAGTGTCAATTAGTGAACAAATGATGGAAATGATAGTAGAAAAAAGGGTAAAATACCAAAACTCTGGTCTGTTAGCTCTACCCTTAAAGTTGAATGCTTGTTTAAATGCTAAGATGTAATATTTCATGATTTTTAGTTAATTTTAGAAATCAAAAATAATATAAGTCTGCCATACATGAAATTATTAATAAATAACCTTTCTAAAACCTACAGAAATGGTGTTAAAGCATTAGATAGAGTAAATCTTGAAATTGGAACTGGAATGTTTGGACTATTAGGTCCTAATGGTGCTGGTAAATCTTCTTTAATGAGGACCATTGCTACAATTCAAATTCCTGACGATGGTGAAATTTTCTTTAATGACATTAATGTGCTAGAAGATAATATTTCATTGAGAAAAATTTTAGGTTATCTCCCACAAACATTCGGCGTTTATCCAAAAATGACTGCAGACAGCTTACTTAATTATTTTGCAATGTTAAAGGGTGTCTCCAGTAAAAAGGAAAGAAAAGAATTGATCGATAATCTTATTGAAATCACCAACTTAGAAGATGCAAGATGGAAAAATGTAAGCGGTTTTTCAGGAGGGATGAAACAAAGGTTTGGAATTGCACAGCTTCTTATAAATAATCCCAAACTAATTATTGTCGATGAACCTACCGCAGGCCTTGACCCCGCAGAAAGGCAGCGATTTTTAAATGTGTTAAGGGAGATTGGTTCAAATTCTACCGTTATTTTTTCCACACACATTGTTGATGATGTGAAAGAACTTTGTAACAATATGGCCATTATGAATAATGGTAGAATTCTAAAACAAATTAAACCTACGGACTCAACCAAAGAGTTAAAAGGAAAAATTTGGACAAAAATCGTTGAAAAAGATCAAATCGATGAATTGAATAAAAACCTAAATATTTTATCAACTAGTTTTAATCCTGACAATTCAATTAATATTCGGATTTACTCTGAGAGTAAGTCCAATGAAGGATTTAAAAAAGTTGATCCAAATCTGGAGGATGTATACTTTATCACATTGAAAGAAAATTCTAAATAGTGTTATATAATATTTTTTGCAATGAGTTAAGTTATTGGTTCATAAGACCTGCATTCTATATTTATGCAATCATTTTTTTCGCGATTGGTTTATTTAGCTCTGGTGCTTCAGCAGGTCTTTTCGACTCGGTTTCTATGACGGTAGGCTCCTCTAGGGTTGTTAATTCCCCCTACGCAATCGCAATGTTATTTGGAGGACTTAGCTCATTAATCATTTTCTTATACCCTTCAATAATTGGTGTAGGGATATATAGAGATTATAAATCTGAAGCACATTTCATACTTTATTCATATCCATTTACAAAGCTACAATACCTATTTGCCAAGCTTCTGAGTGGTGTTTTTATGGTACACCTTATCATACTCATCATTGCTTTAGGAATTGGTTTAGGATTTATTTTACCAGGGACAAACCCAGATCTTTTAAAATCTTTTGAATTAAGACCATACTTTGATGTGTATATTATTTACATTCTTCCAAATCTGATTTTTACTGGATTACTCGTTTTTGGGGTTGTAACATTTACAAGAAATATTTCGGCTGGCTTTATTTTTGTCTTGATATTACTGATTTTGCAGGGTTTTTTGGTTGGGTTTTCTGAGGAGGCTGAAAACAGGCTTTTTTCTGCTCTTATTGATCCCTTTGGAGATTTAGCCCTACAATATTATACTCAATATTGGACAGTTGCTGAACAAAATGAACTTTATATCCCGATTAAAGGGGTATTTATTTATAATCGGCTAATATGGTTCGGTGTATCTGCTATATTGTTTGCTGCCATTTATCGTTCCTTTTCATTTAGTCAGAACCCTATCAGTTTATCTTTTAAAAAGAAGACGATAAACAAGATAAAAACCGATAATTTTTTAGGAATAATCAATATAAATTTACCGAAAATCATTTTAGATTTTAAACTGTCTTCACAATTAAAGCTTCTTAACAAACTATCAAATATTGACTTTCTTTACATAATAAAAAGTCTTCCGTTTGCTTGTATTGTTTTATTTGGATTACTTATAAATGTATTAACTCTTTTTGAAGTTGGAGATATTCTTGGAACTCCAACACTTCCTCGGACTTGGAGAATGCTTGAAGCAGGAGAAACGCTAACTCTTTCGATAAATATTTGCACTTTTTTGTACGCAGGAATGTTAATCCATCGATCTAGGATTTTCAAATCCAATGAGCTTATAGATACGACCCCAGTCAAAAATTGGATTCTTTTTGGGGCTAAGTTTTTAGCAATTATTAAGATGCAAATTTTATTGCTTTCATTAGTTTTGGCTTCAGGACTAATTTTTCAAATTAGCCAGGGGTTTTATGACTTTGAGCTAAACCTTTACATTTACGAACTCCTGTTTTTAAGCCTTATATACTTTGTAATTTGGGCATTCCTTTCATTTTTAGTTCAAACATTAATCCCAAACCCATATTTGGGACTTTTTATAATGATTGTACTATTAATTGTAATTCCACTTACAAGTCTAGCAGGTGTAGAACAGTCGATATATAAATACAGTCAAGGACCTGGCTATAGCTACTCAGATATGAATGGATATGGCTATAGCGTTGAAAGATATTTTATATACAAGATTTACTGGACATGTCTTGGTATTGTATTCTACATACTAACATTATTGTTTTACTACAGGGGGGTTGTCACTAGTTTTAGAGAACGCTTATATTTAGCAAAGCAAAGATTCGATGGACTCCATCGTTTAACCATTTCATTATTTACAATTTTATTTCTATCAATTGGTGGTTATATTTATTATGAAAATAACATCTTAAATATTCGAAAATCTTCTAAAGAAAGAGAAGTTGCGACAGTCGAATGGGAGAAAAAGTATAAAAAATATGAAGATTACATTCAACCAAGAATTACATCGGTAAATGTCAATCTAGATCTTTTCCCTGAAAAAAGAGATTTTAAAGCCTCTGGGAGTTATTTAATGGTAAATAAATCTGATAAAGCACTTGATAGTTTATTTCTAGACCACTCAAGCAGAATCAGTACTTTTAAATTTGACAAGCCAAATGATTTAGTTTTAGAAGACACGATATATCATTTCGATATTTATCACTTTAAAGACCCAATCCTCCCTGGAGATACTCTACAACTTACATTCACAGTTAAAAATAAAAACAATACATTATTACGAAATAATTCACCTGTTCTTTATAACGGTACTTTTATCAATAATTCTATTTTTCCATCGATAGGATATCCTGGGGGTGAACTAAGAGATGATAAGACGAGAGAAAAATATGGGCTGCCACCAAATAACCTAAAACCCTTCCCCGCTGACAGTACAGCTCTTGGGAACACCTATATTTCAAGAGATGCTGATTGGATTGATTTTGAAGCAATTGTAAGTACGTCTAAGGATCAAATTGCGATTTCTCCTGGTTACTTACAGCGTGAATGGATTGAAGAAGATCGCAGGTATTTCCATTACAAAATGGACAGTAAAATTTTAAATTTTTATGCCTTTAATTCTGCCAAATATTTAGTAAAAAAGGATAAGTGGAAGAATGTAGATTTAGAAATTTATTACCATGAGGGTCATGATTATAACCTGGACCGAATGATGAAAGGAATGAAATCTGCTTTGGAATATTGTTCAACACAATTTAGTCCTTATCAACACAGACAATTACGTATCGTTGAGTTTCCAAAAATATTGGGATTATATGCTCAGTCATTTCCGAATACTGTCCCTTTTTCAGAAGGCGTTGGCTTTATAGCCGATGTTGATGATTCAAGTAAGGGAGGAAACGATTATCCTTTTTACATCACAGCACATGAGGTTGGTCACCAATGGTTTGCCCATCAAGTGATCGGGGCTGATGTCTTAGGGGCAACTGTTATGTCAGAGAGCTTATCTGAATATGTTGGATTAAAAATTATTGAGAGTGTTAATGGGAAACATAAAATGAGAAAATTTCTGAAAAAGGCCCTTGATAATTATTTAACAGATCGATCTTTCGAAACAAAGAGAGAAAATGCTCTCATGTATAACGATGGACAAGGCTATATTCACTATCAAAAAGGTTCTCTTGTTTTCTATGCGCTTAGTGATTATCTAGGAGAGAAAAAATTAAATAAAACGATTTCTAAATATGTCAATAGCGTTGCTTTTCAAGAGCCACCATACACAACAACAATAGAGCTTCTAAGTTATTTAAAAGAAGATACTCCAGATTCTCTACAGTACGTTTTAGAGGATATGTTTGAAACCATCACGTTGTACGATAATAAAGCTGTTTCTGCTACATCTTCAAAACTTGAAAATGGTAAATATAAAGTTGATTTTGAATTCAATGTTCTTAAATACAGAAACGACGAAAAAGGGAAAATTAACTTTGGTGATCGTAAAATTGATTCGATATCTTTTCAAGGGAGTGATATGGAAAAGCCCTCTTATTCAGTCTATTTAGAGGATTACATCGACATTGGGGTTTTTGGTATTGATAAAGAAGAGGAGTTAGAATTATATCTAAAAAAACATAAAATTTCAGCAATTAATAACACCGTTTCAATCATAGTTGACAAAGAGCCAATCGAAATCGGTATAGATCCTTACAATAAACTAATTGATATAGACTCAGGTGACAATAGAAAAAAAGTCAAAGAGATTAAGTAACACCATGACTTAACTCCTAAAGTCTAAATTCTTCATTTTTTTTACAAAATCAGATACCATATAATACTGGTAATAAGTTACTTAAAATCTTCAATAGGAGTCTTCTAATTGTTCAATATACCAATTTCTTAATTTTGGAAGATTATACCATGCAACTTGCGGGTGTAGATGATGAACCTTGTGATATCCTATGTTTCTAGGGGCGAAAATAAATTTTCCGAGTCCTTTTAAATTGTGGTCATTCGTATTTTGAAGTACTATGGATAAATCTCTAGATTTCACCTCAACATGTTGATGTTCTTTAATCAATCTATGACCAGCTGCAACTCCAGTTAAAGCTACAGAAAAGAAATAAAATGAAAGTAAACCCGTTATTTGTAATATGTAAAATAAAAACAAAGAAAAAATAAGTTGAAAGTGATCTTCATAACAACAAATTTTTACTTCCGAGGATTTGATAAGATTCTTATTTAGAGAACGATCTTGTAAAAAGATTTTTGCATAATACGTTCGCAGACTAGGAATGTAAAAAGCAGGAATTCCTAAAAGGGGCCTTGAATGCCAGAAAGGTATTAAGATGCACGATCTTAATGTATAAAAAATCTTTAACCATAAATTGCCTTCAATATTATTCTTAAAATAAGGGTCAATATCTAAACATGTATTTTGATGATGTCTACTGTGGTGATATTTCATTGCATTAATAGTCGTTCCTGAGGGGTATCCAATAAGAAATTCAATAATTCTCATTCTAATGTTTTTATTTTTTAAGGACATATGAGAAACATCATGAAGAATAACTCCAAAAGAATGAATTCGTGTTGATGCCAGTAGAATACATAACAGTTGTAAAAAAGTATGTTCAAAAAACAAATAAGTAAATACTAAGGCTAAAATCATTAACCAGTCAGAAACAGAATGAACGATTAACTTGTTTAATGATGGTCTGCCCAATAGACTAGCTGGAACTACACTTTTAGTCTTGGAGATTTTATTTTTATTATTCATGATTAAGTATTTAAATAATAATTATAAAGTAACTTTTATTTGAACTTTTTTTACGTTTATTTTTAAATTATAAATTGTAAATTTAATAATGTTTATTTATTGACCAAGGCTTATCAATACACACAGCCCTATAAATGAGAAAAAAATACACTTCACACTTTTATGATGCTTCTGGATACTTAACAGAGCATTGGTATGTTGCCTGCAAATCAAGTGACTTAAAAGTCAAGCCCAAGAGATCAATACTTTTCGATATTCCATTAGTTATATGGAGAGACTCAAGAAAAACCCCAACGGCATTGTTAGATCGTTGTTGTCACAGAAACGCAGCCCTTAGTGAGGGTGCTGTTAAAGTTGACCAGATTAAATGCCCATACCATGGTTGGAAATTTAATATTGAGGGACAATGTGTAAATATTCCTTCTGAAAAAAATCAAAATATTTGCAAAAACTTTAAAGTACAATACTTTCATTGTAAAGAAAAATATGGTCTTATCTGGGTCTGGATGGGTAAAGACGAACCCTCTGAGGAGATATTCCAAATGCCTTTTAGATTAGGTGAAAAAGGGTATCAACGTTACTACATGGTAACAGACTTTGAAAATAATGTTACTGATTTAGTTGAAAATTTTTTAGATGTTCCTCACACGGTTTTTGTTCACAAAGGATGGTTTAGAAAAGAAGAAAATATTAAAGTTCCTATAACAGTCGAAAGAATTGACGATAGTGTAATTGTAACTTATCATCAAAATGATGATAAGATTGGAGCTTTTTCTAAACTTTTAAATCCAAAAAAACTCCCATTAATTCACACGGATAAGTTTTATCTTCCAAATATAACACGAGTTGATTATCAATTTGGAAATGAAAGAGAAAGAGAGTTTATTATTACAAGCATAAGTAGTCCAGTAAGTGAATACCATACGCGAGTATACACATTGATTACATATAATTTCAAGTGGCTTAATCCATTTATTAAGCTTTTGTTGCCATGGTACACAAAAAAAGTTATTATGCAAGATGTTGAAATCATGAAAAACCAAGGTAACAATTTAAAAACTTTCAAAACCAAAGATTACCGCTCAACTCAAGCTGATACTTTACACATTTATGTCGAGTCTCTACGTGATTGGGAAGAAAATGGTAAAACTACTGATAAGCCAAAAGAACAAAAAAGAGAATGTGAAATCTGGATCTGAAAATAGAAAATTAACTTTCAAATTAATAAAACTTACCTCACTTAAAGAGATTCAAATATTAAGAATGTATAATCTCATGTGCGATAGTTATGACAACATGAGTGAAATTCAATTTAGAGAAGATCTTCAAACTAAAGACTATGTAGGGCTTCTTTTGAATAACCTCAATGAAATATATGGATTCACAACAATTAAAGTTAATTCTGTACGAATTGAAGGAGTGAACTCAATTTTTTCTGGTGATACAATAATTGATAAAAATTATTGGGGGAAAAACAACTTGGTTAGCGGCTGGGTAAAGGCAATTGGTCAAATTAGTACTTTAGATACAACAAAACCCTGGGTTTGGTTTTTGATTTCAAAAGGACATCGAACTTATATGTTTTTGCCCATTTACTTTAATCAATACTACCCATCAATTGATCGAGATAAAGGCAAAGAACTTATGCCAATCATTAGATCAATAGCTAAGAAAAAATATAAAAATAATTGGTTTGAAAAAGAGGGGATTCTAAGATTTGAAAAGGCATTGGGGAATATGAATGATGAATTGTGCAATGACACTTTTAATTCAAGAAATAAACACGCAAAATTCTTCTTAACTAAAAACCCTGGGTTTTATAAAGGTGAAGAGCTAGTTTGCGGGACATGGATTAATGAAGACAACCTCCATCCTAGAATTAAAAATTACTTTATTAATGGTGTTCATGAAGGATTAAAAAATGTTTAGTTTAACTGCTTTCTTAAATAAAATTTTAATTTGTAGTTATAAAAATTATTTCAAAAAACACCAAAGGGCTTCACAAAGTATTGAAAGAGTTCAGTCTGATAAATTAAAATCTTATATTAATAAAAATGCACATACTGTTTTTGGTAGAGACCATAACTTTTATTCCATCAAAAACTATCAAAGCTTTATCAAAAATGTCCCATTAACTGAATATGAAGACTACAAATCATATTTGAATAAAATCAAAACAGGTCAAAGTCATGTATTGACATTTGAGAATCCAATTTGTGTGGAACCTACTTCTGGTAGTTCTGGTTTGCCGAAATTTATTCCCTACACGCAAACTTTGTTGAAAGAATTTGAAATAGGTATTGGTGTATGGATCTATAAATTATTCAAACTTTCTCCTAAAACGTTTTATGGAAAACAATATTGGGTAACCACGCCACCACTTCGGAAAAATTATGAATTTGGTAATATTCGTGTAGGATTACATAATGACACCGAATATCTTTCAAAAATGGGAAGATTAATAATGACCCAAACAATGTCAATTGACAATTCTTTGATGAAATTTAATGATTCTGATGATTTTTTTAAGCAAACACTAATTGCATTACTAAATGATATAAATTTATCGTTTATTTCTGCATGGAGTCCATCATTTTTATTGCAGTTAGATTCGTTTTTAAGAAAAAATTATAATCAAATAGTTTCTGGAATTTCTAATTTTCAACGAAGATCTGAATTGTTGAGATTAGGTGAAAATTCAACTTGGAAAGAATACTGGAAGAATCTAGAAATCGTTTCATGTTGGACAGATGCTTCGTCAGTAATTTGGAAAAAATCATTACTTAAATCACTTGGGAAATCTGTAAGAATTCAACCCAAAGGTTTACTTGCGACAGAGGGTATAATTACGATTCCAATTGATATAAAAGGAACTCATGTTTTATCTGTTCTATCTCACTTTTACGAATTTAAACTTTTAGATAATTCGGTTGTAAGAGCTCACGAGCTAAAAAGTCATGACATTGCAACTGTAATTATAACGACAGGTGGAGGACTATATCGATATAATACACATGATCTGGTCAAAGTAAATAATGTCCGTGATGGAATTTGCGAGTTTACATTTTTAGGAAGAGACAATAAAACAAGTGATTTAGTTGGGGAAAAACTTAATGAACAACATGTTGTTGAGCTTTTGGAAGTAATTAACGAATCAGTGGGAATTGAAATTAATTGTTTTATAATTGAGGGAGTCATAGAAGTAAATTCAGCCTATTATCTTGCACATATTGAAGCAAATATCCCTGTAGATGATTCTCAATTAAATCAAATTCAAACTCTTTCAGAGAAAGTACTAAGAAAAAATATTTATTATGACCAAGCAATAAATTCTGGTCAATTGAAATCATTAAAAATTCAACTAGAACAAAAAGGATTTCATCAAAAATTGTTAAAAAATTACTCTAAGTTTCACAACATTAAATTGGGAGACACTAAGTTACCCTTACTATTTGGTTTAGGGGAGCTAAATAAAATCAGCTATGGGAATTAAAATACGTGAAGCTACAAGATCAGATAACAATGCCCTAATTGAATTATTCAGAGTTAAAATGGGGAATACCATCCAAGTATCATTAGAACGTAACGAAGATTTTTTTATTTATAAAAAAATACAATTTATTAAGAACGGGAAAAGCTTCGTAATCGTAAATACAAAGACGGATGATATTGAGGGTTGTTTTTCGATTGGATTAAAGCGTATGAGTATTGATGGTAAAAAAAAATATTTTCAATATCTAAGTGATCTTAGAATATCTGATAGGTTTCAAGGTAGAAACCTATTAATCAAAGTATTAAAGTATATTAAAGATAATCATTTAATTAACCCTTATTTACCCTGCATTACACTTTCTCTATCCGACAATCAATTATATCACTCAATGAGTGATAAATCATTTAATCCAGAATTAAGAAAGAGGTTTGATATTCCATCTATGTTTAAATGGAGAACACTAATAACAAATTTTATACCTGCCAACTGTCCTAATAAACTTGATAGAAAAAAATATTTTGTTAGAAAAGCAACTGTAAGTGACCTCAAA
>Ga0315330_10003347_pt1 | contig 10996 bp, 11 predicted proteins | sample M140m34915metaG_FD_203453 | JGI IMG/M metagenome (GOLD analysis project Ga0315330, IMG submission 203453) | Ammonia-oxidizing marine archaeal communities from Monterey Bay, California, United States - M1 40m 34915 | ecosystem: Environmental > Aquatic > Marine > Intertidal zone | place: USA... | reverse complement strand
CATAAAAATAGCAAGTTCACCTACATTATTCGGATCGGCTAACATGAGCCATTCCATATTATTCCTGGCAGCGGAAATCTTTTCGTCCTCACTGAGCCCATCATGTATCTTAATCATAGAGTCAGCTACTCTCTCACGGGGGCCAAAACCAGCTGCACCGACCACATTAAAACTTCCTAGCTGAGGACCAAGAATCTCTGCTACAACTGCCCCAATAACTGATCCAAATGAAAACCCAACTAAATGAACTAGATCTTTTTCATTCACGAGCCGCGTTATGCCGTAGTGAACAATTTTTGCTATACCATCTGATGTATAGGGTGGCCCCGGATCGTGGCTAAGCCCCAACCCAGGAAGATCTGCAGCCATCACCTTAAAACCATTAGCCGCCAAAAATTCAACATTTCTGCACCAATGGTTCCACGCGCCGTGTCCGCCATGCAATAATATAACCGGAATTCCTTCACCCCAAACGTGCCACACCATGACACCGTCACCGCATAAGGTCTCCTCGCGTATAGCTCGACTAGCAATATCATTTAGCCAGGCTTCTGGATCAATTTCTGCTTCTGGAATTAATGCTTCCATCAACCCTCACCCGGTTGTAGTTTCCTCGTGTAAGTCGGACTTATAATAACTTCATTTAACGTTACTCTAGGCGGCATTTTCATAATAAAAACCACTATTTCCCCCATATCTTCAGATTGTATTAAACGCTCTCTTTCTTCTTTGGGAACAGGTATAGGTCGGTAATCCAAGATTGGAGTATCAACCTCCCCGGGCGATAATACACAAGCACGAATACCATTATTACCCTCTTCAATATTCATAAGTTGGTTTAATGCCATTACAGCATGCTTTGATGCTCCATACGCTACGCCCGCTCGAGGCGAATACCCAACTCCTGCTTTTGAGGATGTAGTTATAATAGTGCCTTCCCCCCGAGGACGCATCACTTCCAAAGCCGCATGTGCGCAGTTATATGCCCCTTTTACATTAACATCTATCACTTCATCCCAGCCTTCAAGATTGCCGCCACCCCAGTTTCGGTCAGTTACATTGACTCCGTGATTATTGAATAACAAATCAAGCTTCCCATATTTTTCGATGATGTCTCCTGCAATTTTATTCATGCCCGAGCGATCCATAGCGTCACCTTGAACAATATCAGCCATTCCACCAGATTTATTTATCGCTTCTGCAACTTCACTAAGCGGATTTAAACGCCGTCCTGTTAAAATAACTCGCATTCCTTCACGAGCCAAAGCGACAGCAGCCCCTGCACCTATACCCGTGCCAGCTCCAGTTACCCAGGCAACCATTCCTTCTAAATTTCTCATATTTATTTCCTTTTAGAGATAAACCGCCGAAAAGCGCTATTAAACATATTAGACATAATCTACTATAAAGTGGATAACATCTGGGCAAATTTATTTGTGAAAAACAAACATATCAGACACATCATAGCTTCTTGGGAAAGTCTTCCAGGAAATGCACGCGGTTCCATTTGGTTGTTATCAGGCGGGTTATTTGCAACCGTAATGGTTACCGGAATCAAATTTACCGGACAACGGCTCCCTGTTTTGGAAATTCTATTTCTTAGACAGATGTTTCTTTTTCTCATGCTAACTCCAATACTTACAAAGGAATTTCCTGGAGGCTTCAGAACAAAGAGATTGAAACTGCATTTAGCTCGATGCGCAGTATCCATTGTTGCAATGGTCACCGGGTTTACAGCTATTGTTCACCTCCCCCTTGCCGAGGCTACCGCTATCAGCTTCTCTAGAGCTCTTTTTGCTACTCTATTAGCGGTTCTAGTATTAAAAGAATTAGTGGGGATAAGAAGATGGGGAGCCACTATAATCGGTTTTATTGGTGTCTTAATTATAGTGCAGCCAACCTCAGATGGGATTAATGCCTATGCAATGCTGGCAATTTTTTCTGCAGCTCTAGTCTCTTGCAATTTAATAATGACAAAAAAACTTACGACGACAGAAAGTCCAACAACAATTATGGCATACCATGCCGGTGTATTGACTTTGGCTTATGCAGGTCCGTGCTGGTGGCTATGGATAGAACCAACTTTGTTTGAGGTCTTTTTAATAATTGGTATCGCAGGCTTAATGTCTGCCGTCCAATATTGTATAATTAGAGGATATAGAGATGCGGAAGCATCGGCTGCTCAGCCCTTGGAATACGTTCGACTTTTATATGCTGCGGCTATTGGTTTTTTGATTTTTGCTGAAGTTCCAACAACTTGGACATGGATAGGCGCTTCACTTATCATTGCCAGTTCACTTTATACTGTTAAAAGAAATACGATGAATAATAGTTAATGCTGCTGCAATGATGGAATAATTTTTATTAAATATTGAATTCTTTATAATAACTACTCATTTAGTAGTGTAACTGGTATGTTGCGTTGCGACCAAAAATAAATTCACTGTACAATAATATGATTTAATTAGGGGGCATGAAATGACAAAGGCAATGTTTGGAGCTGGCTGTTTCTGGGGTATAGAAGAAGCTTTTCGAAAAGTACAGGGCGTGACCGACGTAGCGGTCGGGTATAGCGGTGGAGCTACCGAAAATCCAACATATGAAGAAGTCTGTTCCGGGCAAACAGGCCACGCCGAGGTTGTAGAAATTGATTTTGATGAACAAAAAGTCAGTTTTGAGCAGCTATTGAACGTTTTCTGGTCCTGTCACAATCCTACGCAACTGAATTACCAAGGGCCAGATATTGGCACCCAATATCGAACAGCAATCTTCACTATGGATGACGAACAAGTGGAAGTAGCAAAAGACTCTAAAAGAATAGAGCAAGAAAGCAAGAGACATAATGGCGATATTGCAACTGAGATAACCCCGGCTCAAAAATTCTGGCGCGCAGAAGAATACCATCAACAATACATAGAGAAAAACAGAGGGAGATTTGGCCGTCTTTTTGGTTAAGGTTTTCTTTTTGAAGCAATGCTCAGACTGAAGTCTAAGTATCATAGGAAATCTCTATATAGTTAATAAAAGTTAAAAAAGAGATTTTAATGTGCTTAACTAATTAGCTGTATTCGCATTTCAAGCTTCCCAACTTTATGTGCTGGTCTGGTGCTATTATGTTAGAAGGAAAAAACTATGGATGTTCGATTAGATAATAAGGTAGCTCTAATTACTGGAGGCAGTCTCGGTTTAGGACGCGCCATGGCATTAAGGTTTGCAGAGGCAGGAGCCTCAGTCGCTATTGCAGCAAGAGGAAAGGAAGCCCTAGAAAGCACCGCGGTCGAGATTAAAAAAATCACTGGTGATGATAAAGTTAGTGCACACGCCTGCGATGTCGCCGATGCTTCACAAGTTCAGGACTTACACTCAAATGTCGTCTCTAAATTAGGCCCAGTTGATATTTTAGTGAATAACGCGGGCACCTCACAAAGGGGCCCTTTTCTGGAAGTATCTGATGAACTTTGGCAGAATGACATAGACTTAAAACTTTTTGCTGCAATTAGGTTATCAAGACTGGTTCTGCCCAGAATGCAAGACAGACGGTGGGGACGAATAATAAATGTATTAAATACGGCTGCCAAAGCACCAGGAGCCGAAGGAGCACCGACTGCCGTAAGTCGAGCCGCAGGAATGGCCTTAACAAAGGTTTTAGCCGGCGAAGCCGCAAAACATAACGTGTTAGTTAATGCACTATTAGTTGGCTTAATAGATAGCAATCAACACCAAATCAAACATGAAAAATCCGAACCCGATTCCTCATATGAAAACTTTTTACAGCAGATGGCTATATCAAATAACATTCCAATGGGACGAGTTGGAAAACCCGAGGAGTTTGCAGACATAGCTTGTTTTCTGGCGTCTGATAGAGCGAGTTATTTATCCGGAGTTGCTATTAATGTTGATGGTGGACGAAGCCCAGTCGTTTAAATAAGTTAGCATCAAATAGTCGATATTGGATAATTTGCTAATGGGCAAAACTGCTATACTTTCCCTAACGGCAATGATAGCAGGTCAAATTGCCGTCGCTATGGCGATTATGACAGTACCCGTTTTGGCACCGCAGATATCTAAGGATATGAATATTGAGCCCAGCAAAATAGGCCTTTACTCAGCTGTGGCATTCGCTGGGGCTATCACCTTCACATCTTTAGCTGGGTCGGTCATTGCGCGCTATGGCGCAATCCGGACAACTCAAATCGCCCTTTGTTTGGGGGCTTTTGGCTTGTGTATCTCATTGTTTACATGGATACCCGCTTTTGTGGTTGGCGCATTTGCAGTTGGGATGGGTTATGGAGTAGCCACGCCGGCAGCTAGCCACCTGCTAGCTCGAACGATTGCTCCAGAACAAAGAGGTTTTATTTTTTCCATTAAGCAATCAGGAGTTCCAATTGGTGGCTTTCTATTGGGAGTAACTATTCCAGTTATTGCCTTTCACAATAGTTGGCAATACGGTTTATTGACTATAATTTTCTTATTATTTTTATTAATCCTGATGCTACAGCTAATTCGTGGTCTGTTCGATACAGGTCTCGAGAAGAACAGAAAAATCTCGCCCGCAGAAACGGTGGCCGCAGTAAAACTTGCCATCAAAGATAGCCGCCTGCGGCCGCTCGCACTATCATCTTTTATCTATGCAATGATGCAATTATCGATCTTCACTTTTTACGTTGTAGTGTTGGTGGAGCAAGTTAATCTCGATCCCGTTACCGCCGGAACCGTTTTTTCAATTATGCATGTAGGAGGAATAGTTGGGCGTCCGCTTCTAGGATGGGTAAGCGATAAAATATTGCCAGCTGTTCCTCTTCTCAGCCTAGTAGGGTTCGCTATCTTTCTTTGTGGTTTAGCTCTGGCCACACTTAGCGCTGATTGGCCCTATTTACTGCTTTGTACCTTGTCATTTGTAGCAGGTGTCGTTGCCGCAGGTTGGAACGGCGTTTATATCAGCGAAATTGCTCGCGTTATGCCATCGGCTGACGTTGGCCGAGCAACTGGCGGGGTTTCTGCGTTTACTTTTTTAGGCGTAGTTATTGGACCGGCTGCCTTTACCACTATTGTTGGATTTAGCGGAAGTTACTCTATTGCGTTCTTAGTTGTTGGCACTATTGCTATTGGGCCAGCGGTTATTTTGTTGCTTCAATATTTCAATCAAAAATAAACTGGTCAAACAAATAACTAACCGGTAAATTTTTAATAACAGTTTGGGGATACACAATGAAAATTACCGTTATGGGAACTGGAGGTGTGGGTGGCTATTTCGGTGCCCGATTAGCTGACGCTGGCCATGACGTTGCGTTTATAGCGCGAGGAAATCATCTCAAAGCACTAAAAAATAATGGGCTCACCGTATACAGCGAACTTGGAAATTTAACAATAAACCCCATTAAAGTGGGTGATAACCCTGCAGAGTTTGGGGTAGCCGATATTATACTGTTTTGCGTTAAGGCTTATGATACCCAGTCAGCAGCGAATTTAATAAAGCCCATAATGGGTGCCAATACCGGTGTCATCCCATTCTTAAATGGCATAGGGCACATTGAAATATTGAAGGAAACACTTGGTGAAAATTCGGTCCTTGGTGGAGTAGCAAATATCAGTGCATTAATAGAAGAACCAGGGGTGATACGACATTTTTCAACCATGCAAATATTAAGAGTTGGCGAACTCGACGACACCCCGAGTACAAGAATTAAAAAATTTCGGGAAGCCTGTGGAGATGCAGCCATAGATTGTCCCATTCCTGAAAATATTGAACGTGAGCTTTGGCAAAAAATTGTCATGATATGTACACTGGCCGGAGCAAATTGTCTTACCAGATTACCGTTAGGAAATTGTAGAACCAATCCACAAACCCGAGAACTTATGGTCGAACTAGCTACTGAAGCAGTAGCTGTTGCTGAATCGTTAAGCGTCCCTCTTCCCAAAAACCAAGTTGAACTAACTATGAAACTTCTTGATGGACTTCCAGGGACGATGAAGGCTTCAATATTAGCTGCTCTGGAGAGAGGAGAAAAGCTGGAAGCTTCGGCCCTCAATGGAGCTATAGCGCGTTTGGGCCGTAAAAACCAAATTGATACACCAAATCATACAGCCGTCTACGCGGCACTATCACCCCATGAAAATGGCACCCCAAAAGAGTAAACTTGAAAAGTAGAAGGAAAAAAAATGTTTCCAAAACGGCCTGACTTAAAAATTCAATTTTCCCATATTGCTTATCAATTTGAAAAGCAATTCTCTCTCCGAAATATGGGAATAGATAATTACTCCACTTGGTCTCCTGAAGAAACGGCTGACCGTATATCAGAAGCAGATATCATAGTAGCAACAGGCTTTTGGAGGAATGAACTACTAGAGCGCGCAAAACGTCTGAAACTTATTCAAGTAGCAGGAGCCGGTTATGACCAATTCGATGTCGACGCAATAAAATCAAAAGGTATTCGAATGGTTAATGGCAGAGGTGTTAACGCCAACGCTGTCGCAGAGCATGCAATGGCTTTAATACTTGGCATATCACGACAAACTCATCTTGCAAGAGATGCTCAACAGCAGAAAATATGGAGGGGCATGAACCCCGATTTAGGGACAAGAGAGGAAGAGCTTGCTGGAAAAAACATGTTAATTATAGGAGCAGGCCAAATAGGTTCGAAAATCGCTTCTATAAGCAGAGGCTTTGGGATTAGAACAACGGGGATGAGGCGGAATATATCACAGATCGATAACAGTTTTGATTATTCTTTTCCGATCGAAAACAAATTAGATCAACTTGCTAAAGCCGATATTGTTGTTCTCTGCTGTCCTTTAACTCCAGAAACAAAGGGTATTATTGATAGCGAGGCTTTCGGCGCCATGAAAAATTCAGCCTATCTCATAAATGTAGCACGCGGTGCATGCGTCATTGAAGATGATTTAATCACAGCACTAAAAAATGGTGAAATCGCTGCAGCTGGAATAGATGTCACAGATCCGGAACCCTTACCCCCCAGCTCAGAACTTTGGGGAATAGAAAATGTAATATTAACACCTCATACTGGAGGTGAAACCCGTCTATATGAAGATAATGTTCTGGATATCCTGATTGAGAATATTCAAAGACTAGAACGCGGAGAAACAGACCTTTTAAATCAGATTGTTTGAGATGCAGTTCTCCACCCCTTCATAATAATTGAGTGTTTAATAGAGTGGCTTGATAACTTCAACGCTTACTAGGATTATTAGGACTAACGAATAAGAAACTAAAGGGAATAGCAACAGCAGAAGCGATAGCGAATAGCTGAAAGGCTTTTAGATATCCAATCATCTGCGCTTGTCTCATGATCTCTCCGCTCAAATTGAATAATCCGGTGATCCCATCGAAATTCCAACCACCTGTAAAAGCCGGAAAACGGAATAATTCATTGAACGGGTTTATGCCGTTGGTCATATCAGAATAATTAAGGGCTGAACTCTGTATAAGTATAGATATACTTATGGAAATGAAAACACTGCTTCCAAAATGTCTCAGCAAGTTAAAAACACCCGACCCTTCAACCATAAACTTTGGGGTTAATGTAGAAAACGCGAGGACAGCCATTGGCGTGTAAGCTAATCCAAAGCCAAACCCTTGAAGGCAGTTCGTCCAGAACACATCAAATTCGGTTAGGTTTATGCTTAACTGCCCCATTTCCCATCCAGCGACAGCCTGGCAAGCTAAACCAACCGCCAGTGCAAGTCGCGGCGCCTTCCTTGTAAATTGAACAACAATGAAAAAACTAAGCCAGTTACCAAACCCTCGAGCAGCAATCAAATATCCAACAAGAGAGTCGGGGTAACCTCGAAGTTCCTGCAATAATGGTGGGAATAGTACAATTGGCGTATAGCTTAACCATCCCATAGCAAAAGCTGTAATGCAACCAAGTGTAAAATTACGGTCCAAAAACAATTTTAGATTCAAAAACGGATTCTGACTTGTAAGTGAATGAACAACAAAAATGTAAAAACAGGTCACGGCTAAACAAGCTTCTATAATTATTTCTGAAGACTCGAACCAATCGAGGCGCTGCCCTCTATCCAACATTAATTGAACAGCACCGATCGCTATAGCTAATGCTATAAATCCGGTGAAATCAAACTTTTTGGCAGTGCCTTTTTCTTGATCCCCAACTGATATAGCCGCCACGCCAAGACAGGCTATTCCTAGTGGGACTATCATGAAGAAAACCCACCGCCAATTAAATTCCTCGGCCACAACACCGCCTAGAATTGGTCCCAAAACAGGGCCAATCACACCACCTATACCCCACATCATCAGAGCCATAGGGTGTAACCTGCGTGGAAATGTGGCTAAAATCATACCTTGCCCCAAAGGCATCAAGGGGGCTCCAAAAGCCCCTTGACCTACTCGGCATAAAACCAATGACTCCAAAGAATCGGAGAGTCCGCAAAGCGCAGAAAAAATAGTGAACCCGCCAAGGCTAACGAAAAGAAGATTGCGCCAACCAAGTGTTTGGGCTAGCCAACCTGTTAGAGGTGTCGCTATTGCTGTAGCCACCAGATTAAAAGTCACCACCCAAGCGATTTGATCCGACGTCGCGGCCATGGCCCCCTTTAATTGAGGCAGAACTACGTTTGCTGAAGTGATAGTCATTCCAAACGTCAGTGTTGTTATCTGCACCGTCGCTAGGATTAGCCAATGCCGTAGTCCAACCTCTTCTGTTTCCGCTCTTGACGAACTACTCATTAAAACCACTACCAAGTCTGCTATAAACAGGTTTAAGCTAGATGAAAATGAACAAAAATAAAATCAAACACTTTTGCACCCAGTGCTTGGAAAGTAATGCATTAATATTGGGAACTATACCAAAAATAATGATATAGCGATTATGATTTTGCTGGGAATATTTACCTTAGTTTATTATTCTAATTAAAACTGTGTTTTGGATAGCTAATGACAACAAGATTAATAAGCGATTTGGGCGGCCTTCCCGCTGGATCGATCGATCGGTCTGAACATGAACCCACGATGACTGAACGTAGGATCGATGCAATGATGATATTGCTAAGAGCCAAGCCACGTTCTTTTTGGGTTTCTGATGAAAATCGTCGAACAATCGAAAGTTTAGAACCAACAACTTATGCAGAATCCGCCTATTACGAAAGGTGGGTGCTAGCAATGAAAAGTCTTCTACTTGAAAAAGGGATTTTAACAGAGGCAGAGCTTGACGAAAAAGTTTCTGAAGTGCGATCCAGAAAGCAGCTGGCCAAAATATGACCAATTTATTTAATATCGGAGATCTTGTAAGGGTTGGAGATGCGTTACCACCAGGTCATATCCGCACTCCAATGTTTTTGCGCGGGTGCAATGGAACAATAATAAAGCACTTTGGGAGTTTTCCAAATCCTGAGAGGCTTGCATATGGATTAAATGGGTTACCCAAAATTAACCTTTATCAAGTTTTATTTAAAATGGATGAAGCGTGGGACGGTAAGGGCGATTATGCGGATGGCGACACCATAACCGCTGACATATATGAAACTTGGTTGGAAGCAATATGAACAGTCATACAACAGATCACGAGCATGAACACGATCACACCGTCTTTCAAAAAGATATCCCCGAACCCAAGGAAGATTGGGAATTCTTGGAAATAGCTATCAGAGAGTTATTGATTGAAAAGAATGTTCTTTCAGCAAGAGAAATACAAGATGAGATTGAAGCTTGGGAGAAAAAAAATCCAGAAAAGGGCGCTGAAATAATTGCTAGATCCTGGGTGGACGATGACTTCAAGAATAGATTACTCAATGATGGTAATAAAGCGGTGGCTGAATTAGGCTTTACGGTTGAGTCACTAAAGTTAGTAGCATTAGAGAATACGGATGAACTACATCACATGGTTGTTTGCACACTGTGCTCCTGTTATCCAAGAACGCTCTTAGGTGTTCCACCTTTATGGTACAAATCTCGTGAATACCGTTCCAGAGCCGTAAGGGAACCACGTGCTGTTCTCAGAGAATTTGGAACCACTATTCCAGACTCTGTAGAGATTAGAGTAGTGGATTCGACAGCAGATTGCCGTTATTTAGTAATCCCAAAACGGCCTGCCAACACCGAGAAAATGAGTGAAGCAGAATTAGTTAAATTAATAACTCGCGATTCTATGATCGGTACTGCCGAAGCCTTGGATCAGGATGGGCAACGCTCTTAATAGCGTGGATGATCTTATCAATTCTTAGAAAATTCAAAAATAACTGTCGGCTTTTATACCGTATTCTGCTGCCGCGTTTGTTATAGATTCCCAAACACCGTCGCTCACACAGATACCATCTTCCCTAGCTTTTTGCGCAAGAGAAGTCTCGCGTTCTCCCGGCAAGATTACTTGTCCGTCGGGATCTACTGGTTTTGATCCACGAACTTCGTCCACAAACTCTTTCGCTGACTTATCGTAAGCCGACTTTGCTCTAAAAGAGTCTACTTTAATTAATATGAGCAGCCAATTATATTCCACTGCCTCACCGAGCATCGCATCTCCCATTAACTCAGCAATTATACCTAACCCACTGCCTTTTGTACCAGCGGCAGGTAGTAATGCTCCTCCATCATAGAAATCCTCGGGATTAGTAGACGGCTTTCCTTCTTTATCTACAATAATATCTTCGGGTAATTTATGGCCATTCGCTCTAGCAACTGCAACCTTACCTGCAGGCCAATTGGAGATCGCAAAATCACACACAACAGGGTCATCGTTAAGGCCCGGCATTCCAAGTGTATAGGGATTAGTACTCATTACTGGATCTTTCCCTCCGAAGGGAACTACATTGCCCCATAATTTCCTGCCGCCACCACCAAAACTTACAGCCAAAAACCCAGCATTAGCAGCCTGTTCAGCATAGGCCCCCATTCTTCCAGTATGACCACATTCTGTTATTCCCGCAGCGGCAATGCCTTCAACTTTTGCTAATTCAATAGCCGCATCAGTTGCTTTCTTCATGGCGACTATACCGATGCCTCTCGAACCATTCACATGTA
>Ga0315330_10003346_pt1 | contig 10997 bp, 11 predicted proteins | sample M140m34915metaG_FD_203453 | JGI IMG/M metagenome (GOLD analysis project Ga0315330, IMG submission 203453) | Ammonia-oxidizing marine archaeal communities from Monterey Bay, California, United States - M1 40m 34915 | ecosystem: Environmental > Aquatic > Marine > Intertidal zone | place: USA... | reverse complement strand
GTCGGATAGTTATAAAATTCAATCTAGATCATTAATTACCTTTTCAATAATTTTAAAGTGATTTTAATATCTTGCAATTAAGAATTAAAATTCAAATTAAAATGAAAAATTATATTACATTGATTACAGTTTTGATAGCATCTTTAATTATAGGCTTGTCATTTATTATATCAAGCCAAGTAGATAGATATCAGTATTTAGAAAAAGACACCGTATTTGATAAAAAAAGCGGTACGGTTTATTATACAAATTTGAAGCAATATGTAGATATAAAAGGAGATAAATATCAATTTGATTAAAACTTCTTTTGACATTAAGTTATGCTGTATAAAATCAAGTTCTTTTTGAACTAAAATTTATTGTCATATTCTTGAAAAATTTTTTGATGGTGAGATTCTTATTTCTAATAATTTTTATTTTAATCCCATTTGGGAAGGCACATTTTCAAACTTATAATATTCTTGATTTTGGAGCTCAATCGAGTGAATCTTTTGTTAATACTGAGTCAATTAATAATGCAATAAAAGAGTGTGCCAATAAAGGTGGAGGAACAGTTTTAATCCCAAAAGGCGAATATATATCTGGAACTATACATTTAAAATCAAATGTAAATCTTCATTTGGAAACAGGCTCTTTTTTAATTGGCAGTCTAGATGTAAATGATTACGGAGTTATGCCAGATGGATACTACTATTCTGGGAAAAATCTAATGGGGCTTATATTTGCAAACGATGTTGAAAATATTTCAATAACTGGGGAGGGTGTTTTAGATGGAAGAGGTACATCTTTCATGAAAGAAAATACTCGCTTTGCACCATCAAAAGAACAAAGAGAATATACACGTCAAAAAGAAAAATTTAGAGATCATATAAAACTTGAGGACGGCCCTTTAGAATATAAAGAAAGGCCAGGGCATATTCTAACAATTAGTAACTCAGAGAATATTTTAATTCAAAATATTCGCTTCATTGATGCCCCAAAATGGACCATTAGGATTGGAGGAAGTGATAATGTAAAAATTTCTCAAATAACGATAAATAATAATATTTTAATCCCAAATAGTGATGGAATTCACATAACATCATCGATTAATGTTAATGTGTCAAATTCAAATATAATTGCCGGAGACGATGCGCTCATTGTAACTGGATTTAAATCAGGTTTGAAGCAGTATGTTTTTGGAAATAATTCCAAAGAAGCAAAAAATATAATATTTGACAATTGTGTTGTAACTTCTAAATCTGCAGGTATAAGAGTAGGATACGGAGAGAAACCTATTTCGAATGTTATTTTTAATAATATATTGATTAATAATTCTAACAGGGGAATTGGAGTTTTTTCAAGAGATGATAGTAACATCAAAAATGTATCCTTTTCTAACATATTTATTGAAACAAGACTTCACTCGGATGGTTGGTGGGGTAAAAGTGAGCCGATTCATATATCCGCAATTAAGTATACAAAAAATGGTAACCCAGGTATGATTAGTGATATCAATTTTAATAACATTAATGCATACTCAGAAAGTGGGATTGTTATTTATAGCGAAAATATTAATTCAATTAAAAATATTAGAATAAATAACCTGAGAGTTAAAGTCACTTCAGGTAAGTTCTCAGAGAAATATGGAGGCAACTTTGATCTTAGACCATCATACTCATTAGAGAAAGGGCTATTTGATAATGAAATTCCTGCATTTTATGCTAAAGGGATTCAAAACCTAGATCTTAATAATATTTCATTAGAGTGGGAAGACCCTTTATTTAACTTTTTTACAAATGGACTTGAAATTGAAAATTTTCAAAACTTCAGCTTACGGAACTTCGAAATATATTCCGCATTTGATAGGGAAGATATTTATGATATTAAAATTTCCAACGGAAAGAATTATAAATTATTAAATGACCTTTCCCCTAAAGGAGAAACAAAAATTAAGTATCCCTAGTGAAAATATCATAAGCCTAAGGATTAATACTTAGAATTTAATTAAGTTGTTGTTTAAAATTTGACTTAACATTTTTTTGTAACTTGCTTTAAAACAGTCAAATGAATAATTTTATAATAACTCTTATTTTTATTGTAGCACTTGTTTCAGGGGTATATTTTTATGCAGGTTATTTAACAAGAACTGGAAAAGCAGAGGACGCTGATGGAAATTTCATCCCTGATTCATGGGAAGAAAATTTTGGTTGGTTTTTTAGCTCTAAAGGTCTTATAATGTTTGCTTTAGGGTTACTATTGGGCTATGTATTGGGAGTTCAGTTTCCGGACATATTTTAGTCTAGTTACAGTATCATAATTAATCTTGACAGAATTGGTCTAAAAAATTATTCCTTTTTTGATTAAAATCCTTTGTCATAAAAATATATCAATTATAATAGTTTAAATGAAAACTTCAATTTTCCTCCCTCTTATATCTTTTATGATTTTTAATCACATTTCCTATGGAAATTTAGACCCATATCCAAAAAACACTAAAGTTGATGTTATCAACTATATTTTTGATATCAAACTTTCTGATAAAACAGATGAAATAATTTGTGATGTATCAGTAGATATAAGGTTTCTTGCTAAGGGAATTAAAAAAATTAGATTGGATCTTGTAAAATCTTCAAAAAAATTAGAAAACAAGGGAATGACAGTACTAGATGTTAAATCTAATGATGGTTCATTGGAATTTTTGCACGACGGAAATGAGCTTTGGATATATCTGGATAAACCTTCCTCAGAAAACGAAAGAAAAAATATTACAATAAAATACAGAGGGATTCCAGCTGAAGGACTAAAAATTGGGAAGAATAAGTATGGGGATAGAACTTTTTTTAGCGATAATTGGCCTAACCGGACAAGACATTGGCTTGCAACAATTGATCATCCTTATGATAAAGCCAAATGTGAATTTATTGTAACAGCACCCAATCATTATGAAGTAGTTTCCAATGGATTAAAAATTGAGGAAACTTATCTAGAAGGAAATAAAAAACTTACCCATTGGAAACAATCTATTCCAATAGCATCATGGCTTTATGTTCTTGGAGTTGCTGAATTTGCTGTTCAATATTTAGATGAATTTGATGGGAAATCAATTCAAACATGGGTGTTTAAACAGGATAGAGACGCAGGATTTTATGATTTTGCTGAACCAACAAAAAAAGCACTTGAATTTTACTCAAATTATATTGGACCTTATTCGTATGAAAAACTAGCAAATATTCAATCTAATAGTGTTAGTGGTGGAATGGAGGCAGCTTCTGCAATTTTATATAGCGATAAGTCTGTAAAAGGTGATAGAAATATTAGATGGAGAAATGTTGTTATACATGAGATTGCTCATCAATGGTTTGGCAATGCTGTAACAGAGTATGATTGGGACGATGTCTGGTTAAGTGAAGGATTCGCAACCTATTTTACACTATTATTTATTGAACATGAATATGGAAGAGATGCTTTTGTTGACGGATTAAAATCTAGTCAAAAAAGGGTTGACTCCTTTCATGAAAAAAATCCCAACTATACTGTTATTCATAATAATTTGAAAAACATGAAGGATGTTACATCATCTCAAACTTATCAAAAGGGTAGTTGGATACTCCATATGTTGAGGGGTGTTTTAGGCACTAATTTATTTTGGAAGGGGATTAGAGCTTATTATTTAAAGTATAAAGACTTAAATGCTTCTACAGAAGATTTCAAAAATGTTATGGAAGAAGTATCAGGAATTAATTTGACAACTTTTTTTAATCAATGGTTGTATAATCCAGGAATTTTAGAGTTAGAGGGGCAGTGGTATTATGATAAAAGTCAAACTGAGATTGTTTTAGAAATGAAACAAGTCCAAGCTGGGGAGATATTAATTGAAATGCCCATTGAAATTGCTATTTATTTTAAAAATAATAATCGAAAAATTAAAAAGATTAAACTTTCAGAAGCTTACAGAAAATATCGGATTAAAGTTAATGAAGAGCCCACAAATGTATCATTAGATCCAAACCTATGGGTTTTGATGAATAGTTCTTTCAGAAAAAAAGCAAAATAAATTAGTTATATGTCATTTGTTTCAAATCCAATTTATGTTCTTGGAATGTTAACTTTTATGGTAGTCTTATCAGTCTATGCCGGGAGGACCAAATTAGGAAAACAATTGGGTACGGCACTTATTGTAATTCTATTTACAGCAGTAATAGCAAATCTAAAACTTATTCCTTCAGCCTCAAATAGTATTGACTTATATCATGTTATTTTCAAATATATAGCTCCAATCTCAATATTTTATCTACTGCTAAACATAAATTTGGCTTCGATAAGAAGGGCAGGATTACCGATGATCAGTCTTTTCATAATAGGCTCTTTAGCCACTACAGCCGGAATCCTTTTGTCGTGGATAATCTTATCTCCAGAAAATGTATTAGGAACTGATGCAAAAATTATAGCTGGAATGTTAACTGGAACTTATACAGGAGGGAGTGCGAATTTCAATGCGGTAGCATTAGAATATGGATTTCAAAAAAAAGGTGTTTTATATGCAGGAACTATTGCTGTTGACAATGTTGTAACAGCATTATGGATTTTAGCAACTCTAGTTTTACCAATGTTTTTGTCTCGTATATGGCAAGGCAGAATTGAAATTAATAAAACCATAAAAAATCAAGAAGAGTTTTTAGATAGGAATATGGATTTATTTTCATTATCCTGGCTTACTTTTCTGGGGATTACGTCATTTTATATCTCTGAAGTTTTGGGAGAATTTTTTCCTCAAATACCTTCAATACTTATATTAACAACTATTGGTATTGCACTAGCTCAAATTAAGTTTGTAGCTAATTTAAATGGAAGTCACAATTTAGGTTTATATCTAGTTTACCTTTTTTTAGCAGTAATAGGTGCTTACTGCGAATTTAGTGCTGTTTATAAGCTTGAAGAAGTTGGATTTACCCTTTTACTTTTCACAAGTTTTGCAGTTCTTTTACATGGACTTATAATCATAATAATTGGGGGTTTAGTTTATCGCGATTGGGAAATGATCGCAATTGTAAGTCAAGCTAATATTGGAGGAGGTGCATCTGCAATAGCACTTGCTGAAACATTCAAGCGTAAAGAATTAATTTTACCAGCTATTTTAGTAGGTACCTTGGGGAATGCATTAGGTACCTATCTGGGATTTTTAGTTGTTTACATTTTATAATACATTGAAAATGATATCTTTTAATAAAAATTATAGGGGGGGAAAATAAAATTTTAAAAGCATTGATTATTAATTCTATGGATCACTTGGTTTTAAAATCTCCCCTGTCAATATTGCTTTTTCCAAATTAAATATGTTCCCAATCATTTCTGAAGGATTTATGTTGTTATCATTAAAATTAGATAAACTACTTGCATTTGAATTTTCTTTATTTTTAAAATCTACAATTACTATTGCATCCTTATTTTTATTGGGCTTATAAATTCTTAAACTTTCAATAACTATTTTCGTTTTAGCATTTAAACTTGGAAGCATTATCATTGCCATTGCATTCAATAAAGAATATTCACCTATTGCGATAAAGGAAAATCTCAACAGGTTATGATTATGAGGTCTGCCAATTAGAAGTTCATCTCCGATTTTAAAAACTCCAAAGCTTGAAGTTAATTTATCAACCTGAAAAAAATTTTTCACCGATTTGTAATCTTCTTTTGTTGCAGATAATAAGTTAAATTCTTTTACTGAATGTGAATTTTGTGATTGAGCTGAGAAGGATACAAGAAAAACAAAAACGATAAATATTGATCTATTCATATTCTATACCTAAAAAATTATGATTAATAATAAAGAATATTAGGAGAATTCATCCAAAGTTAAAAAATACTTTTGAAGAGAATGCCCTAGCTGCTTACTTATGCTTTTCCTCATATATCCTATAAACTATCTAAAAGATTATTTAATTAAAAGAAAACATCTAACAAGTGATATGAAATTTTATCTGTTTCTTTAAAAAAGAACAGTCTCTTTTGCGGTAATGTATTTTGTTTTGACAACCAATCTCTTATAATTGTAACTTTTAAACTCCCATCTATGGGAATATCATCTAAAACGGTAACATTTAATTTCCAATTACCCAAAAGATTTCCGTCCATAAAAACCTCTTCAATATGGCGATCTTTTTGTTCATTACTCCCTAATTGAAATTTTACACGTTGTTCTTCTGGATTAATAATTTCAATTTTAAGACTCTCATTTGGGACTGTCCATTCGAAAATTAATCTTACTTGATTTTTAAAATTTCCAATGGGCTTTTTTGTTGTAATAAATTTTTCTTTGATATTATTTTTTAATTTATAAGCATGGTATAAATGTTCCATATCGTTTAAAATAATCCTTAATGAAGTATCATCAATCTTTTTTTCATTAATTATTAGATATTTTAAATAAAAATCCCAAGCATTTTTTAATTGTCCATTTTCCTTCATGGACTCCGCTAAATCTCTAAATGAGCTGATATTATTCTCATCAAGTGATAAAATTAGCCGATATAGCTTCAATGCAAATTTTGTATTACCCTTTTTTTGAGTTGCAAATGCAGCTAATTTTAGCTTATTTAAATCACTTTTATTTGAATTAACAATATCTAATAAGCTTTTATTATCACTAAAAAGATTAGTTTGATTGTCCTTAGAGAAAAAGCTTAATTGTTTTAAAGGTTTTTTATTTTCATAATTAATTTTGTAACGTGTAGTATTTACTATAATAAGTCCTCCAAGCGCTCTTTTTCCATATCCAATTGTTGCTGATCCACTTGGTATTACAAACACACTTTCAATAGCCGATGGATTAATGTAAGGTGGAATGCCTGAAAAAACTACTCCATCGATTTCCCAAAGAGCATAAGCTTGCTGATTGAAACCCCTAGATCTTAAAATCACTCCTTCATCAGTTATCTGAAAATTAGGGATTTTTCCAACTAATGCTTCAGCTATGCCAATATTAGAATAGCTTTTAATTTCATCTCCAGTAAACGAATAAGCCGTGTAACCCACATTATCCATTTGTATTTCACCATATCTTGATATTATAGTTTTTGATTTCTTTTTACTTTTTATTTCTACTTCTTTCAACTTTGTTAGCTTAGTGGTCATGGTTATTTTTAGAGGATCAAAATTTTTAATTTTAATTTTTTTGGTTTCCATTCCCACGTGAGAAAAAATAATTAGATCACCTTTTTTTGATTTGAGATTAAATTCTCCTTTTTGATCACTTTTTGTTCCTTCTGACTTACCTCTAATTTTAATATTTACATCTGGTAGAGGAATATTATCTGAATATATAACCCCTTTTATTTCTTGAGATGCTAGACTCCAATTGAAGAGAAAAATAATTATAGTAATATGAAATTGTAGCTTTAGCATTATTTTTGAATATAATTTTTTTAAAATTATAATTAATGAAAAAGATTAATAATTTAAATCATTTTTAAATTAAAGAAATGCATTTAATTTAGAGGAATCTTTAAAAAGATTCTTTTTCAAAATGATTTTTTATAATTTTGAGAAGAATATAATGATTAGGAAAATGGGGAAATTCAAATATTTTGGAGCTTATATTGTGCCATTACTTGGGTTATTTACTTTTCATTCAACAGGATTACTGGCATATTTTGGTTTATTTTTCCTTTATGTGATGGTTCCAATTTTAGAATATATTTTCCCCCCTAATACCTATAATTTTGAGAATGTTGAAAAAGACCTGGCAAATAATGACTTTTTATACGATTTAGTTCTTTATTTATCAGTACCTCTCCATTTATATGTAGTATTTGATTTTCTTCAAACTGTTTCACAAAACTCAATGGTACTTTCAGATCTTATTGCATCTATTTTTATGATGGGTACAATTCTTGGTGTAAATGGAATTAATATAGGTCATGAACTAGGGCATAAAACAAAACATAAAACTAAAACTTTTTTCGCTCACATAATGCTTCTCACAGCTATTCAAAATCACTTTATACCATATCACAATGGCGGTCATCATAGAGATGTTGCCACTCCGGATGATTTGAGTTCGGCAAAAGAAGGAGACATTTTTTACTTTTTTGCTTTAAGGTCACAGATAGGAGGTTATTTTAAAACTTGGAAATTGGAGTTTCAAAGGTTGAAGGCAAGTGGGAAAAGTGTTTTATTAAATCCTATGATTATTTACACTGCACTACCTTTGATTTTATTTCTATTTATTTTCAATATTTATGGTATTGAAGTGACTTTTATCTACTTTTTAACAGCTGTATATGGGATTTCCGTTTTAGAGGCTCAAAATTATTTTTCTCATTATGGCTTGAGAAGAAAAATTCTTGAAAATGGAAGATATGAAAGGGTTAAACCTTACCACTCTTGGAATTCAGATCACTTAATTGGACGGATACTTCTATTCGAATTAACTAGACACTCAGATCACCATCATTCTGGATCTAAACCATATCAAATTTTAGACTCAAAAGAAAATAGTCCAGTTTTGCCTTATGGATATCCGATGATGCTGATACTATCTTATTTCCCTTTCATTTTTATACCTCTAATGAAAAAACATTTAAGACGGCACAACGTCAATTAAGAGTCTATACCTGTTTTCAGCTAATTGATATTTTTAATTCAACGAGTATAAACGAATACTTTAAAATAAAACAGCTGTTTTTCTTTATTTTTTTGATTTAGAATGAATCCATTTCAAGAAATCTTTTTCAGAAAACGCATTGTTCCAACTTCCATGGTTGACATTTTCGTACAATGTCATTTTAGGACTACCCCCAGAATCAATAATTGCCTTTGCCATTTTTAAAGAATGCTTTGGACTAACTACTTCATCATCAGAACCATGAAAAATCCAAATGGGAACTTTTGCAGCGTATGACTTAGCTAGCTGTGAAATTCCATTTCCACAAATGGGCGTAGCAGCAGCAAACATATCTGGCCTTCTATATAACATTTCAAAAGTACCCATACCTCCCATAGATAATCCACTTATATATATTCTTTGTTTATCAACCTGTTTTTTCTCTACAAATTTATCCATGAGTTTGATTACAAGTCCAAGACTTTTATTAGGAGTTGTAGTTTTATTTTCAAAAGTTTTATTCCAATTATCTGAAATTATACTTGGCCATCTATCATCCATAGAACACTGAGGGAATATAACCCATGATTTGTATTTTTCTCTGTTTTCTTTTTCTAGAAACAACTTTCCTCCGTGTATAAGTTGGGAAACATTATCATTTCCTCTTTCACCAGCCCCGTGTAAAAATAAATGGACAGGATATTGTTTGGTTTCGTCATAGTTTAAAGGCTTAAGAATTCTATAATTGAGAGTGTCATTTTCAAAAACAAAAATTTTATTATCAAATAATTCTAAGTTTTGTGAATTTAAATTATTTGCAAGAAAAAAAATTAATACATAGATTATTTGTCTCATATTTTTTGTTTTTAGAGGTGATTTCGAAATATTATATTTTTATAATGGTAATTAGTTTTAATAGGGGTACTCTCCAACATAATTTCCCGCAGGGCTATATCTTGCTGCAACATATGTTTTACCACTTGCAGAAACAGCCATAGCCATTCCAACTTCAGTAGTGCTTTTCCAAACCATTTGTGTGTAATGACCTATTTTATAAAAATCGTTTTCTCCTGAAAGAATAGGTGAATAAGTATATAGTTCAATCTCTTCATACCAAAGTTGAGAGGCATTCCTTGCAGGGTTTATCGAATCGGTTGCTGTTGTATAAAATAAATTTTCCCCTTGGTCTTGACGTGAATCATTTTCTGAGTGATACATTCGGTCTTGGCTTGCCATTTGAGCAGCCCATTCAGAAGCGTCTTTGGACAATGAAGCAGACCATTTAAGATCTGGCACTTTAACATCAGCTCGAGCATTATTATGAATTATTAATGCTTGATTTATATCTTCTTGTGTTAATCCATAAAACTCTGTACCTAAATTTACTTCTTGGCTTTCAAGTTCTTTTGAGCAAGAAATTAACAAAACTATCACAATAATAAAATATAGTTTTTTCATAAAATTTTATTCATATGTTAAAATAGCAAAAATTAGAATACTATAATTATGTGAGATTAATCAATATTTTGATTAAATAAATATATATTAGTAATAAAATAACCATAAATAAATTCAATTTTTTAAATCTTTTCGCATTAAAAATTCGATTTATTATAAATATGTAATAAGTGGATAGAATAAAGTATAAGAATAGAATTTCCATTTGCGCTTGTAAAGTATCATTGGATATAGTTGGGGACAAATGGTCACTCATCATTGTCCGTGATTTATTTAGAGGGAGAAACACATACTCACAATTTTTAAATGAATCAAATGAAGGAATTGCATCTAATATTCTTAATGATAGATTAAAAAAACTTATTGAATATCAAATAATAAATTTTAGAATTAACCCAGAGGATAAAAAAATTAAGGAATATTATTTAACTGATAGAGGTATAGATTTATATGATATTATTTATGAACTGCAGAGCTGGACAATTGATAATGTAGACTTTAATCATTCTAAAAATACAGAAGAATTCATAAAATTAAATCAATCAAAATCTAAGAAAGTTATTATTTCAAATAATAAAAAAAAGTACAGAAAACTAAGACTTGAAAAATTCGGGAAATAATTATTTAATTGTTTATTGCAATAAAAAATAATATATTTACAATAACCATAAATCATTTCTAAAATGATTACTTTTTTTAAAGGCTACAAAAATTATTTTGTAGCCTTTTTATATATTGGAATATATTAAACCTAGAGGTGACAATCCCAAATAAAAATTAAACATTTGTCATTGTAAATCAATGGCAAATGTTTAATTTGAAAAATAAAATAAAATTGAATGTTATCAATAGAAAGTGAAGAGCGCCCCTGGGGGCGATTTTTTGTTATACATGATCAGCCAACATATAAATTAAAACGAATAGAGGTGGATCCTGGAGGAAGGCTTTCTTATCA
>Ga0315330_10003343_pt1 | contig 11001 bp, 7 predicted proteins | sample M140m34915metaG_FD_203453 | JGI IMG/M metagenome (GOLD analysis project Ga0315330, IMG submission 203453) | Ammonia-oxidizing marine archaeal communities from Monterey Bay, California, United States - M1 40m 34915 | ecosystem: Environmental > Aquatic > Marine > Intertidal zone | place: USA... | reverse complement strand
ATGTCTCTCCATTATTAAACTTAACTTTGAGATCTACAAAATATCTGTGATAACGCTTATCTACTTCCCATAAATAAGGTATAACAACCTCTTCTGAGGACCAATTTATTACTGCAGGATTTGTATCGCACCATTTAAATGTATGCTTTTCCCATAGTGATCTATATACTATTTTAGTATAATCGCCGGTATACTTTTTAGGATTTTTAGGTTTGTATTTACCACTATAAGCCATGATATCCGTTATAAATAGATTTAACTAGCAATATTTATAAGGCTATAAGATGGCAAATTTAGAAGATATTTACAATACATTTAAAGGTGGCTTAAATGGTGTTAATGGCCAGTTAAAGTATCCTCTTGAAAATCAAGGAGACTATCTTGGTAAAATAACATTTACGCCAATAGAAGAAAGACCTGTTGATATGCTTAATCTTCTTCCTAATTTATCAGAAGTTTGGGATGAAATAAAAGAATATGGTAAACTTGGTGCAGAAGCTGTTGGAGACTTTATTACTGGAAGTGATCAAGCTGCTGATAAAAAAGAACTGCTTAAAAAAGCCACGGGAGTAGAAAAATCTGGACTCTCTGATGCTTTAATAAATGCTGGTAAAGGAGGAAAAGAAGGATTTTATGGATCTGTTACATCTGCTCCAGCTTTTAATGAAAGCGAGATAACTGAGCAGTTAAAAACCGGTAGAAGAATATCATTATATTTACCAAGAGCAATACAAATCCAAGATGCTGTATCATATGATAATCAATTTCAACTTGGTCTTATAGGTGGAGCTGTCGAAGCTGGTTTAGCGGGTGGATCTAATGTTGCAGGTTCAATTCTTGGAGCTGTTGCAGGTGAAGCAGTAGGCCTAGGAAAGACTCTTATTGGAAGCAGAGATGGAATGGGTACAGATGCAGCTGGTATTTTATCAGGAAAAGTAGCTGCTAAAATACCTTTTGGTGTAGGCGACGGTGTTGCAGGTGCAGTAAGAAGCGCATCAAAATTAACTACAAATCCAAATACACGTGCAATATTTAAAGATGTCCCTATTCGTAACTTTTCATTTTCATTTCAATTAATACCAACAAGTCAGAACGAAGCAATAGCAGTAGAAAAAATTATAAAAACATTTCGTGAAGAACTTTATCCTGAAGCATTACAAACAGCCGGTGTAAATGTTGGCTATAGATTTCCAAGTAGATTTTTAATAAAAGTAAAATATAATAATAGAGATATACAAGGTATAAGATTCTTACCAGTTTATATGCAATCATTTAATGCAACTTATAACTCGGCAACAGGCGGTATGCATTCTGATGGTAGATTCAGTGCAGTTGATATAACATTAGCATTTACAGAAACACGAGCAATATCTAAGAAAGATGTAGAGGCAGGTTACTAATGGCAGAATTTTTTAGAAACTTTCCACTTGTTGGGTATGAGTTTGGCAATGAAAGTAAACCAGCATTATTTCAAAACATAAGTGCTTATGTCAAAGTTATAGATGAGATTAAAGATGATATAGCATTTTATACTACGGTTCATATTCAAGACTATGATAGACCGGATTCATTTTCATATAAGTTATATGGCACTACAGAATTCTATTGGACATTCTATTATTTGAATGATGATATAAGAGAAAGCGGTTGGCCATTACCTCAACAAGATTTATTAACAAAAGCAAAAGTAGATTATCCACACAGAGCCGTAGTTACTACTGCAGACATATCTAAAACATTTTTACCTGGGCATACAGTGACAGGTGCATTATCTGGTAGTACAGGAACCGTCATTAAACGATATTTAGATCTTGGTCAAATTATTATTGATAGTTCTGATAACTTTAATGCAGGTGAAAACCTTACACCTGCTATTGATGGTGTCGCACAAATTGCAGACATTATAGTTGTTACATCAGATTCGGAGCAATATAATGCAGTACATCATTATGAAAATGCTTCTAAAGAATACGTTGATATAGGTCTGGTACCATCAGGCAATGGTGCAGCAGACTATCCTTCGGCTTCAGGAAAAACTCCTATAACATATTTTGATAGAATCCTTGCAAAGAATGATTCGCTAAGAGAAATAAAATGTCTTAAACCAGATGTTGCAGTTCAAGTAAAATCTGAATTTAATAAACTATTAAGAGGCTAAGTGAATGCCAGAACCTCAACACGCAGGTGATTATAATATTGTAAGTTTTATGGTTCATTCCCATAGATTTGAAAAGCCTGTTAACATTGCACAAAGCATAGATGAAATAGAAATATATGAAAATATAGAACTACCTTATCTTACTGGTACTTTTAGTATGAAAGATGATTTAAATATTTATGATGCTCTTGGTTTAAATGGTACTGAAATGATTGATATAGGATTTGAATCTCCTGATAATGTTGGACATATTATTTCTAAAAGATTTACAATGGTTGAAATGATTTCTTCTGCAAAAGCCACAGAAAACATAGAAGCCTTTGAAATAAAAATAATTGAAACAAATGCATTTAATAGTGCAATGATGCAAATCAATAAGTGCTATACAGGTACTCCTGTTCAAATAATAAGAAAGATATTAAAAGATAATCTAGATATTGATATGGCAGAAGAAGATGTGCCTGATAAAAAACCATATCAAGAAGCTATGAAATTTGTTGTACCGTTTATGACGCCATTTGAAGCATGTGAAGTAATCAGATCTAAAATGTCAACTGATCTAGGTCTTCCTTATTTCTTATATTCTACCTTAAACTATGACACTCTTCAATTAAAATCATTAGAAGACATGTTAATGACTCCTTCTATTAATAAAAATATGCCATATAGATTTTCGCAATCATATAATCAATCAACAGTGTCGGCAGTAAAAGAAGAAAATATGATTAATGTATCGGCATATAGTTCTATGCATAAACAAAATTCTTTGGCACTTATGAGCTCAGGTTCTACTGCAGGTCAACATTCTATTACTGATATGACTACAGGTCAAACAGTAAAGTACAATTTTGATATTGATGAATTATTTGCAAATATGGCACAAGTTCAATTAATAAAAAATGATACTCTACCTGTTCATCATTCAAAATATAAATTTAAGGGTAAAATGATGAATGAGTATAATACAACAAATGTGCACAGAGCTGTTGCAAATGATACATACACCGATATTAATAATATACATCAAGAAACAAATGCAGGAGCATTTAGACTTGCTGCATGTAATAATGCATTAAGAAATATGCTATTTAAATCTTCAATGAGTATTCGAGTTCCTGGTAGACTTTATTTACTAGGAGATAATGCGAGTCTTGGAAGACAAATAGATTTTATATATCCTTCAAATAATTCGGCACCAACCGGAACTGGCGAAGTTTCTGGAGATGATATGGAAGATAAAAAACGATCAGGCGTTTTTATAATATATACAGCAAGACATCATTTCAATGATACGCAACACAATGTTGACATGAGCTGTGTGAAGTTAGGAAATCGAAAATGAGTATGGGAAATATATTTCGTTGGTTTTTTGGCACGGCCGTAGAAACAAATACTGATCCAGTCGGAGAAAGAATTAAAGTGAGATGTGACGGAGTTCATGGCGATGAAATTTCTGATGCCGATCTGCCATATGCACAAGTTATTTTACCTACAACCGGTGGTGGAACATCTGGAATAGGAGAAAATCAACAGGTATTGCCAGGTGCAAGAGTTACTGGATTTTTTATAGACGGAGATCTGTGTCAATTACCGGTTGTCATAGGCATTCTTCCTCATGTTGGAAAACCTCCTGAAAATAGAGTAGATGATGGACCAGATGCTGTACTCACATCAATAAGACCGAGTTCAAAAGTTTTTCAGTCAGAAAATAATACTATAACAGAAGCAGTGAGAGCTACTAGTTCTCCTACTTTAGACGAACGTAAAAAAATATGTTGGGAATTTTTTACTAAAAAAAGTAGTATATACACTCCTCAAAGAATAGCAGGAATTATAGGAAATTTAATAGTTGAATCTAATATAGATCCTAAAAAACATCAAGATGTAAAAGTAATAGGCGATGGTAAAGGAAGCGGTCGAGGTATCGCACAATGGGGTTCTAAATCAGACGGTAATAGATGGCAAGACTGTATAGCCTTTGCAAGATCTATGGGCGTATCTGAGTATGGTTTAGTACTTCAATTACAATTTATTCATCATGAACTTCAAACTAAACCATATCATTGCAAAAACTTTTATAAAACTGTTAGTGTCGCTGCGGCGACTATGTCATTTTGTAGACATTATGAAGGACCTCGAGATGAAGGTACACCGAATAATACAACTATAAGTGTAAATGAAAATAATCCAGATACTTGGAAAGGTGGTAATCCGTGGAATACAAAAGAAGGTGAACAAGAAAGATTAAAGAATGCAGAGGCAGCATATAGAGAATTTACGGAGAGTCCATAATGTCAATCAGCATTGATAAAATAGCAGAAGAATTACAAAAGATATCGACTCGTATTGATTATACTGACTTACATACTAGTATTGACAAAACTGTAGCGCTAACGAAAAGTGGTGAGATGACAAAGCTAGGACTAAAATTAGGTGAAAACCTAGGTGGGTTCGAAGCTCTAACAGAAACAGCTAAGACTGAAGCTGAAAAGCTTTTAGTTCTGTATGAACCTGTTATAACATTGATGAGTGAGTTTGTACCAGGTCTCGAGAAAGATATTAAGAAGTCATTAACAAGTGATAATGAAACAGCTATTAATTCTATTATTAGTAGCTCTGCCGTTGATATTCATGCCGTAGTTCCATCTGCAGAACCTGTTGATATTCATGCAACTACAGTTACCTCTTCAATGAATCATAAAGTTATATCTGACGGATCACCTATTGCACTTAAGGCCGGAGTCGGAACTGCAACGAGTATTAATATCATGGATAAATTTGAAGATATGATGAAAGAAGTAACAGAAGATGATTTAAAAGATGCTGTTACAGAGGCAGTTGAAGTACTGCAATCCGATGAACTTAAAACTCAACTTACAAATACATTTAAAGATCTTGATACTAAAATAATTAAAGCGACAAATGGATTGAATAGTGGAAGTTTATTGAAAGATGTAACAGAAAACTTTTCTTCTACCTTTGGAAATATTTTAGGTAATTTTGGAAGTGAGTTCACTACTGGTAATAACATAAATTCTATTTTAAATACATTATTAGGTGGATCTAATACAGATGCTATTAATAGGTCTGCAGGCATTAAAGTTATACCTCCTAGTTTATCAAGAGAAGCTGCTGAAAATGGAATAAACACTAATGTTCAAAACTTAAATGGTGCAGAGAGCTTTATTCAAAAAGCATTATCAACATTATCATCAGCTGATTTTGGATCATTGATTACCGAATATCAAAATGGTATTGATGATATTATAACGAAATTAGGTAGTGCAAATACTTCTGTAGCTGCTACTATCAGTGATGGCAATACCGCAAGACACCGTATTCGCAATGCAGAAGTAACAAAGGCAGATAATACATTTATTCCATTATCATCACAAGAAGAAATAACCAGTATATTGAGTTCTACTACCAGAGAATTCACTACAGTGGTTTGGCATTGGAGTGGTCATTATAATAATGCTTCTAATATTGGAGCAAAAGAGTTAGACACAGAATATAAAGCGATAGGATTAAAGCAATCTCCTTATCATTTTGTAATAAAGAAAGATGGTACTATTGAAACCGGTATATCAACTGAAAATGAAAGTGCACATACTTTAGAAGAATATAGAAAATTAAGTATTGGTGTTGTATTTGTTGGTGGATATAATGGTGCACCTGGTGGTCCTCCTGGTTCTGTACGACTCGATGTAAAATCATTGACACAACAACAGTGGAATTCATTTTACATGTTTATGAAAGCATTTTATATGGAAAGACCAGGTGGTTGTGCATACGGTCAGAATGATTTAATAGAGAACGCAACTTCAAGTAATGGACCTGGATTTGATGTTGGTGAAAAAATAGCAGGCTATCCATTATTTAAACGTAATGTTGGTAACCCACTAAATGATCAAAAGTTTTTAACACATGAAGAAATAATACGAGAGCTCAAGACATCAGAAAGAGCTATTAATGAATCTAAGGGAATACAATAATGGCTGATACTTGGGTAGTAGATTTTAAAGATAAAACTGACTTAGATGAAGTTACAAAATCTGCAGATAATAATACAGGAGATCCTCGAGGAGAATATCCTACACCAGAATATTTTTATACATCTTCAGCTAATCATGAACAATATGAATTGAAGGTTCCAGTAGATCCTACTATTAATATGGCAGATATTGATATTTCTTCAAAAAGTTCTGTAGATTATAAAAATGCAAGTGTTAAAGTAACTAAATCTGGTCATGCATTGATTTTTGATGATGCAGGTGGAGCCGAAAGAATAATACTAAAACACAAAAATGGAACTGGTATTGAAATGAGACAAGACGGTTCTATGGTTATGAGAACCGAAACAAATATGATTACTTCTGTCGGCGGAACCGGCGTATTGATAATAGACGGTGATCTTAAAGTATCATGCAAAAACGTAGAACTCGATGCAACAGGTGATATGGATCTGAGAGTCAAAGGCGATTACAACGTAAGTGTTGATGGAAATAAAACCGAAAGAATAAAAGGTACAGATAGAAAATACGTAACAGGTAATAAATCTACAACTACTACAGGCAATGTTAATAATACAACTGTCGGTACTGTAACTGATACTACACTTGGTAATGCTAGTAATATTGTAAAAGGATATTATAACAATATAGTTGGCGGTACATATTCAATGGCTGTCAAAGGATTTGCGAGATTCACATCACAAACTGAAATAGCTATATCTTCTGGAAATATTAATATGGCTGCAGCCGATCTTTCTATATTCGGTGCAGCAGGAACTATTGGCGGAGCCAATGTAACATATTATGCAAAAAACTATTTTGGAACATCAGCTACATTTACTGCAGGCGTAACTGCTCCTACATTCAAAGGTCAACTAGATGGCAAAGCTTTAACAGCATCACTTGCTGATAAAGCAACTGGCGCAACTACAGCTGGATCGATAGGTTCAGCTGGATCTGCTGGAGGTATGAGTTTTACTGATACTGATGATACTGCAACTGCGCAACCGACTACTACGATACTCACAGATTATTTAAGTAATTCTGATAGAGGTATTCAGAAAGTTGTTATAGATGCAGGCGATCATATTAAAAATAAAATAGATCTTACAGCTGCGACTGGTGGTAAAGCAAAAACTGAATTATCAGTTAAACAAATAAGAGCCAAACTTAAAGATGATAATAATGCTGTTGATCCAGGATTTTTAAAATATCTTTATGGAAGAGAAAAAATAAATCCTGAGTTCAATAAAAAAATTCCAAATAATGTAGGTAGATCTTTCGACGGTAGCCAAGCTTTAACACCATTTCAAAACATGAATTCAACTCCGGTTTTAATAAAAAGTCAGAGACAACCCAAAGAACTATTACCAGATTCAAGATATAATCCTGTGTACATACGTGAAGCAGCGATATGGCATCAACAAAGTCAATCAAATTCACTTGATTTTATCACTGGTAAAACTTTAATTGGTTATGGTATTCCTATTTCTACATTTTTAGAAGGACCTATAGCATTAGTAGATTTGACTACTGAACTCGATAACGAAAAAAGATTAGATTTAGCAAAGCAACTAGTATTACAAGCCGAAGTAATTAAGTTTGCAAAAAATACTCCACAGTTTGCAGCTGATTATCATCTTATAGTTGAAGAAGGTGTGTATATTTCAGAAGCCGGTGAAAATCTAAAAGAAGGATCTATACCATATCTCGCTAAAACTGGACGTGCAATCACTTATGCAATGTATAGAACTCCAGGAGGTAGAGCTACATATGAATCTTTAAAACCTGATTATACGGCTTCATATGAATTTGCTATTAGACTTGCAAGTTCTTTATTTGCATATGATAAAATAATACTTAACTACGATAACATTGGTGAATTTTTACACGCTCAAATTATTGTAACAATGCCTGAAGTTGATAATGAGTTTAAGTTTACGACTACTCCTACAATGGGATTAGAAACTCGATTCAATAATAAAGTATTAAGTAATACTGATCTTGTTGAAATTGCAGAATCGTATTCTGTGAAAACTCACAAAAATCCAGAAACTAATGTTGGTTCATTGATATATGATGTGGTAGGACAAGTACGAGATAAAAAAGTAAAACCTATTTTTGAAGAAGGATTGTCAATTGCAGCAGGTATAGCAGGAATAGATTTAGTTACAATCACAAGCGGTGCACAACCTGGTACAGATGGAAGAAGAATCGGTTCGTTTAGACATGATACTGGTTTAGCGGCTCAACTTACATTAACTAAAGATGGTAGACTGTTAAGCGCTGCAAATGTAAAAGATCAAGCTGTAATGAGCGAATTTCTAAAAGCCGCAAAAACACAAGGTATTTTAGCAGGCGGTATGTCTAAAACTTATTTAGGTAATACTACAATGCATCTTGATATGTTGGGTGCCCAAAACCATAAAACCAGTGGTTACGATAAAAAGACAATTGTGACATGGAAATCTGATGCATGGTTTACTTATGCAATGAATAATTAATAAAACTGTTATAAATAAAGGTAACTAAAAGAGATAATCATGGCCACTAAACTATCAGCAGAAGACGTAAGATTAGGATCGAGTTCTATTATTGGATCTCGAACTAGAGTCTATAAAGATATAGATCTTACGTTTGCAGCAAAACCAAGTGGAGAGATTTTTAAGAAGACAGATGCGGCCGCGGTAAAACAGGCAGTTAAAAACTTAATGCTCACAAATCATTATGAGAAACCTTTTCAACCTAAATTTGGCGCTAATCTCAGAGATTTATTATTTGATCTTGCTGATGATGATTCAGAAGAAGATATTGAAGAAAATTGTAAACACGCTATTAATGCATTTGAACCAAGAGCACGAGCATTAAACGTTACTGCAATAGCAAAGCCAGATAGAAATTCTATTAGTGTAACTGTAGAATTTAGAATAATAAACTCAGACGAATTCGTACGATTCAATACTACGCTTGCGAGGCTAAGATAACATGGCAACAACAATTAACTCAACCGCATTAGATTTTATAAACATAAAAACTAATCTGAAAACGTATTTAAAAAATACATCAGAATTTGCTGACTATGATTTTGAAGCATCTGGTCTCTCAAATATTCTTGACGTGCTTGCATATAATACGCACATTAACGGACTAACTACAAACTTTGCATTGAATGAATCATTTCTTGGTACCGCACAACTACGATCTAGTGTCGTATCACTTGCAACTGGTATCGGTTATGTACCAGATACTGCTACATCTGCAAAAGGTACAGTTGGAGTTACATTGAGTTTAGCAGGTATCAGTGGCAGACCAACTACTATTGATCTTCCTATTAATACTCGATTCTCAGCATCTGTTGATGATGTCACATACACATTTCAAACAAGAGAAGTTCATACTGCAGAAGACGATGGCAATGGTTTATATCAATTCAAAACAACAGACAATTCTACTTCTATTCCAATATTCGAAGGTACTCTAAAAACAAAGACATTTAATGTTGGCGAGTTCAATGAAGCCGACGTTTATATGATTCCAGATGCAACTCTTGATGCAGATACTGCAATCGTAAGAGTTATAGATGGAAGTACAAGTAGTGTATATACTAATATTACTGACGCTACTACTATCTCGGCTACATCTACTATTTACATTTTAAAAGAAGCTCCTAACGGATTCTATCAGTTATCATTTGGTGGTAACGGAATTCTTGGTCTTGCGCCTGCGGCTGGTAACACAATTACTGTAGAATATCTTTCTACTCAAGGAGCTGTAGCAAATACTGCAAAAGCATTTTCTGCTCTTGATACTGTGACTGTTCTTGGTTCTGCTCGAACTCTTACTGTTTCAACGACTGCATCTGCGATTGGTGGCGATGAAAAAGAAACGATTGCTTCGATTCGTACTAATGCGCCATTTCAATATGCATCGCAGAATAGAATGGTTACACCCGAAGATTATACTGCTATCATCAATCGAAACTTTTCTACATTGATTAATGATATTATATCGTGGGGTGGTCAAGATAATCCAGAGCCTAAGTTTGGTACTGTATTCTCAGCAATCGATTTTGAAGATGATGTGACTGAAGCTACTCAGACGGCTACTAAAGATGCAATAATAGAACTTGTTAAACAACTTGCTGTGATATCGTTTAATGTAGAGTTTGCAGATCCAGTCGAAACATTTATTGAAACTCAGTTATTCTATCAGATCAATCCTAACTTGACTGCACTTTCTACAAACGCGATTACTACTTCTGTTAAAACAGCAATCGATGCTTATTTTACTGCTAACACTGGTAAGTTTGAAAAATCATTTAGAAGATCTGCGATGTTAACAAAAGTTGATGAAGTCAGTGCTGCTGTACTTTCATCAAGATCTATTATAAGAATGCAACAAAGAATCGTTCCTACGGTCAATACCTTTAATTCAGCTATACTTACATTCCCTTCTGTTATTGCCGCGCCTTCTGCAAAAGCCTCACCAAGCTTTGATGATCAAGTAGTGAGAAGTACTACATTCTTAGTTGATGGAAATCCATGTCGAATTCTAAACGAACAAAGTGCAAATGTGGCCACTAATAAATTACAAGTAGTAGAATCTGGTACTAATACAGTTCTTGTAGATAATATCGGATCATTCAGTACTACAACTGGTGTATTAACTATTACTGCATTCAGACCGACAGGTTTACTTGGCGGGGCTACTGATATTAAAATAGCAGTAATACCTGCAAACCAAAGTGCGATTGCTCCTGAAAGAAATAATATTATTAAGTATGATGCAGGTGCCAGTACTATTACTGCAGTAACAACAGAAGCTGAAAAC
>Ga0315330_10003342_pt1 | contig 11002 bp, 9 predicted proteins | sample M140m34915metaG_FD_203453 | JGI IMG/M metagenome (GOLD analysis project Ga0315330, IMG submission 203453) | Ammonia-oxidizing marine archaeal communities from Monterey Bay, California, United States - M1 40m 34915 | ecosystem: Environmental > Aquatic > Marine > Intertidal zone | place: USA... | reverse complement strand
AACTCAAACACAGATTTAGTTAATAATATCTTTAATGCTTACAATAAAGAAATTATTACTGCTAGACGTGCTATTAATTCAAAAAATCCTGCTGCTAAGACGACCGAACTTGTTATATTTAATTCTTAACTTTATTCATTGCTTCTTTAATCTCGAAATACTTAGCAAAACTACGTTTGATTTTTGGTATATCATTTTTTGATTCTGGTGCTATTTTAGCCATCATACTACACCACTCATCTGTAAGTTTTGGGTCTTTTATAAAATCAGGATGTTCCAATTCCCATTCTGTTAATGAATTGGCTTGTTTAATTTTAATCTTATTAATTGTCGAATCTAATTGTGTTCCATCTGAATCCTTTACCCATTCGTTCTCATCTTTTACATAGAACTGTAATCTCTTAGAATCACTACAATGTATTGGCCTTGTAGTGGGATCCATATCTTTTAGTTGCTTGGTAAATATATTAGTAATTCCTTGTGCGAAACCATTATCTCGTGTGTATTTTAAATCTTCCAGAGAAACGTTAAACTGGTCTACAAAATCGGTCAAATTCATAGCATTTTTGCATTCTTCGTTCAGGAAAACATTAATAGTCATTTTCTGGTTATAACAGTCTGTATAGTTGTTTCCAGCACCAGCATTTTCTACAATTTTATTAGTATTTTCAGCCAATTGTTGAACTGTTTCTAGCAATATAGAATTATTTTTTGTTTCTTTTTCTTGTTGTTGTTTTTGTTGAAGTTTAATTTCTGCTATTGCTGCTTTTAGTTGTTCTATTTCTTCATCCTTTTCAGTTGTTTTAATTTGAAGTTTTTCTTCAAATACAAATTTACATTTATGTTTATGTTTTGATAGACCACTTTGAAATTTATATTTTTTCCCACATTCACATACATATTTTTTAATTCCATCTATTGGAGCACAAACTTTTTTCTTGTGCTTTGAAGAATTTATATGTCTTTTAAAATTTTGTGCGTACTTTGTTGAATAATTACATCTTTCACACTTATATTCATTCATCTAGTATATATAATAGGATATATTTTAAATCGTTTTTATTATCCAAATAATCGTTTTTGTTATCCAAAAATCGTTTTTGTTATCCAATTAATCACTTTTGTTATCCATAAATTCCTAAACTATGCAAATCGTTTTTGTTATCCACCAAATCGTTTTTTTTATCCAAAAAATGAGTATTTGGATAACAAAAATGATTATTTCTGTGACGAGCATCATAATAAACATATTTTATTATTTTATAAACTGTTAGCAAATTATGGTGTATTTATCCAAAAAATCGTTTTTGTTATCCATTTTAAAAAATGTCCAAAAATGTCCGGTTCTCTTTTTTCAGTCCAAAAAATTCATCGTCACAAAAATATTTATAAGCATTTGAAGAATTTCCTACATCATGCTTTAATTTTAAAATTGCCGGTTTTTTTTCAAAAAAGTCGTTGGGATTTTTAAAATTGGACATTTTTGAAATGTCCATTTTGCAAATATAGAGAAACTTTTTATTTAAATTGCCGACCGGCAAAATAGAACCTTTTTTTAAGTGCTTGAAAAATGTATTAAAATCTAAGTGTTTTATATATTTATATGAGTGATTTGGATGTAAATAATTTATTAAATGCATTAGAGAATGAGACAAATGCATCTATCATGAATTTAACATCAGCAAAAATAAAATCAATGAAAAATAATATTTTACAAAAATTACAATTAGATCGCGAAACTTTGAAAAATTTTCATAAAAAATTAAAAGGTTATAGATATTGTACGGATATGGCAGACGTTCAATATGGATATTATGTAAGATGGATTCCATTAAAAAACCCAGAAAATATAAAGTTAACAAATGGAGGAATTTTATTGGATATAGATATAATAAATAATTGTGTGCAATTAAAAGTGAAATTATTAAATCACAGAATTATTCAAATAAAATTTGACGAATGTATAATATTTCAGAAATTAAGTCATCAAGAGAGAGTAATTTTAGGTGTATTAGATTACTTGGAAAAATAATATACATATAATGTAAGTATGGGAGCTCATAAGAAGCTAATAGTAGTATTTGATTTAGACCAAACAATAGGTTATTTTACACAGTTTGCGATATTTATGGAGGGGTTAGAATCATATATAAAGCGTAAATTAAAAAGGGAGGAGTTATTTAAATTATTTGATTTATACCCACAAGTATTCCGTCCGAAAATGATGGAATTATTCAAATACTTAGAAAGAATGAAAAAGAATAATAAATGGTTAAAAGTTATGATTTATACAAATAATAATGGACCAAAATCGTGGACTTATGATATTAAACATTATATTGAAAAAAAATTAAATTATAAATTATTTGATAAAGTTATAACTGCCTGGAAAGTAAATGGTAAAATTTATGAAAAATGTAGATCAGGACACGAAAAATCTTATAAAGATCTAAAAAAATGTGCCAAATTTATAAAAAAACGGGACAAAGTTTATTTTCTAGACGATCAACCACATCCATATATGAAACATGAAAATGTAACTTATAATCATTTAATAGGCTATAAATATGATATATTATTTGAAAAGATGTGTAATTCATTTTTGCGTTCAAAATTAAGTAAAATATTACCATCAAACCGTGATAATTTTAAAAAATTTATGGTGGCATTTTCAAAAACGGATCCATTGGGTTTTAGATATATAGAAAAAAGTTATAAAAGTGTTTTAAGCATTGGAACTGAAAAATTAATACAAAAAGTAAAAATTTTTATCCATAAGAATAGACCAAGAGTGTCCCGTAAAAAGAAAAAGTCAAAAAAGAATAAAACAAGAAAAAAAATATAATTATTTATTAATTAAATTATATTTTTACATTTCAGTAACAGTAACTTCGTCGTCTGCCATTTTATCCTTATATACTTGAAGTGTTCTAGCGGATGCATCAGTCGCATCACAATACTTTGGCATCCAAAAGTATGGAATAACTTTTGCTAGTGATAGATTAGGATAATATCTATGAAAAATATCACGATAATACAATTGTTCTAATGTAGTAGGTCTATTAAAAGTATATGGGTTATATTGTGTAGTAATTTTATCAATTTCATCTTGATAATGTGAATAAACGTCACTTCTAACATAATCTTGAATAATTTCATACCAAGATTTTGTTTGTTTACTTACACCATCGCTAAATGCTTCTTTTGTTCTCCAGACAACAGAATTAGGTAACAAATCATTACCGTATGTTTCCACAGCTTTTCTCATAAGATATTTTTCACATTGCTGATTTCCAGGATGAAAACGAATAGCCGGGTCAATAGATAAATAATATTGAATAAACTTTCTATCTAGAAATGGAGTTCGTGCTTCTAATCCATGAGAAGAGATGGACCTATCGGAACGTAAAACATCATAATAATGAATATTAGATAAAAGTCTCCTACATTCTTTATCAAATTCCAAACAATTTCCGGCTAGATGAAAATACATATATCCACCCATTACCTCATCAGCACCATCACCATTAAATATAACTTTGGCATCACTATTCTTTTTAATGTATTTAGAAATAAGCCAATTGCCTACGCTTGCTCGAACAGTAGTAGTATCATAACTTTCAATCGCATAAATAACTTCAGGAATAGCATCTAAGAACTCTTTTTCACTAACACATATACTATGATGAATAGAGCCAATATGGTCTGCTACTATTTGGGCGTATTTTAAATCTTCACTACCTTCAAATCCAATAGACCAAGTATGAAGGGGACCATTATGAAATCTTTTTACTAGAGCACATACAATACTGCTATCTAAACCACCAGACAATAAACAAGCAACTTCTCTTTCGGTATTATCAACACGTTTAATAACAGCATTTTCAATATGGCTATAAATATTTTTCAATATTACAGATTCATCATTATTTGGAAGAGAATTAAAAAAACTATTGGGACTGGAAAATTCTCTAGAATCCATATAATGAGCTCTATTTTTGCTGTCTAAATTAAAAACAGAATAGCATCCAGGTTCAAATTGATGAAGGTTTCCGCTATTAACAGTTGAAATATTACAAATGGATTTGAGCTCAGAAGCAAAATAATATGTAGAGACATTATCAACAGGATTAGAGACTGTTGCTGCAAAGAGAGGTCTAACACCATATGTATCTCTAGCAACAAAAATTTTATTTGTGTCAATATCAATTAAAATAAAAGCAAAAACACCATCAATAATTTGTAAAGTTTGATCTATGCCGAATTTTTCATATAAATGAATAATAATTTCACAGTCGGACCCACTAGATGGACTGACATCACCTATAATATCATATAACTGTTTAAAATTATAAATTTCGCCATTACAAATAAGATACTTATTATTAATGTGGAAAGGTTGATTAGCATTCTCATCTTGATAGCCGTTAATGGGAAGCCTGTGAAATCCTAAAATAGTATTAATATTAGTCAAATTTAAAAATTTACTATTTTCCGGTCCTCTATTTTTTCCCTTCATAAATTCGGCTTTAATAGCTTCAATATCTGAATCAGTGTTATTTAGTAAAGCGAAAATTCCACACATATAAATTAATATTGAATGTTATATTTAAGCTAATTTGTAAAAATAAATAATATTCTTATAGTATATTAATGGGAAGTAATCTAAAAGATGTATATTATTGCCAACAAGAAAGAACACAGGAATTAAGTGATAGGATGTATGGTAGAAATATGCCTTCACATCAGTTAGGGGCAGCATATTTTGCCCGTCCAGTAGACACTTATGCTACAGTATTACCAGTAATAGATTGTCGTAAACCATCGACCGTAACAAAAGCACATTTTCCAGTATATAATCAACAGAATGTATTTAATCCAGGTCAAAGTGCCCCTTATAATGGTTATAGTAGAAATGTAGATGTAGAATCACGACTACATAATTCATTTGCGCCATTACAAAATTGCGCTCAAGGAAAATATATTCCAGGAACAAATAGTAGTATGTTTTGTAATAAATATTTAACAAAGGCTCATCGTCCATCAAATATGGGAAGTCATGGTTTATTATTTAAACAAGATAAGTTTAGCTCATTCAATCCAAACAGCTGTAATTTAGGACATAAAGTGTTTAATAACTTTATGCGTCAACAAATTAAAGAGGTAGATTTAGAAAAAACAGAGCCAGTAAAAAAGGCAATAAATAAGGAAAAATAAGTAAAATAAATTCATATTGAGTAATATATGGATTTATCTAGAAATATACAATTAGATTTATTATATTTAACAAATAATCGTGTGAGAGCACGTGTTGAAAATTTAGACAATGGAGTAAATAAAGAAGAATTAAAATTTTATAGAAAACGTATATTACAACAAACAAAAAATTATTTAAGAGAAGGTCGTTTAGAAAGTTCTATAGATAGAGCGTTTGATAATTTTGCGGATAAATTAATCGAGTATTATAAATTTATTGATAAAAAAGAAATTATACAAAAGGAATATGAAGATATGAAAGATAGTCCTAAAAAAAAGATAGAAGATATGAATATATTAGAAGAAAATAAGAAAATGATGAGAGAAGTGGAGCCACCAATAAAAACAATAAAAGATTTTGTAAATGTAGTAAGTGAAAAATCTAAAAAGAAACGTGTAATACCAAAATTAAAGGACTATAATTTAAAAAAAAAAGAGTTGAGAATAAAAGGTTTGGTAAAAGAAAAATCTAATTAATTTATATCTATGGGAAAAAGAAAATCAAGGAAAAGGAAAAATACGCGAAAAATGAGGGCTGTAAAAAAACGCAATAAAAAAACAAAAAAAATTAGAAAAAATAAAGAGCGTTGTAGTCCCAAAAAAAAAGCACAATCTTTAGATTATACATGTTATAGCAAGGAATCACTATTTAAAATAAAAAAAATATGGAATTTAAAACATCCGGATAGTGCTATAAAAAGTAATAGCCCTAAAAAAATTTGGGAATCATTACATTTTATATTAGGAAAAACTTGTAAAAAAGAATCTTGTTGGTTAAGACATAAATGTTTAAAAGCAGACGTAGATTTAAGTATATTAAAAGATGATTTTTCTCCAAAGGCACCAATTGAATGGAAGAAGAATCCACAGGAATGGTTAACTAGTATAGAAATTATAGAATTTATGAAACAATATGAGAAAACATATGAAAATTTTGAATTTTTAGGCCCTTCGCCAATAGATTATGATACTCATAAAGCATATGGAGAATGTGTATGGGAAGAATTATGTGAATTTAACTTAAGAGATAACTTAAAAGAAGGTAAAACAAAGGTGGGTATAATATTTAATACTGATCCACATACTGAAGATGGAGAACATTGGGTAGCAATATATATGGATTTAGATAAAGGTAAAATATATTATTTTGATAGTTATGGAGAAGAAATACCAGACCAAATAGATAAATTTACAGATGATGTGATAAAACAGGCAAATAGCATGGGTAGAAATAATTTTAAAAAATATATAAGTAAAAAGCGTCATCAATTCAGTGAGAGTGAATGTGGTATGTATTGTTTATATTTTATTATAGAAATGTTAAAAGGGAAACGATTTTCAAAATTTAATGGGAAGAAAAAAATAAAAGATTCGTTAATGATAAAATTACGAAAATTATGGTTTAATCATTAAAAATATATAAAGTTTATTTCTTTATTTTTATTATATGTCTGTAGTTAGTAATGAAAATAAAGAAATGTTATGGGAACTTATAATTGATATATGTAATGATAATAGTTTTAAAGTTAATGGGGAGGAATTAAAACAATTTTTAGATGGACGTTGTGGATATTATCATGGGCAGAGATTTGAATTTTCAAATTATAATTTAAATGATATTAATAAAGAAATAATAGGACAATGTTATAATTTTATATTATCAAAACAACAAAAGACGCAACAACAAACTGCGTCTGTTTTAAAAGAACCAATAAATAAACGTGATATGTTTGATAAGAACTTAGCGGTAAAACAAAAAGCATTTGAAGAAGGTATAAATATAAAAAAACCGAAAGAGATAGATTTTAGTGATGGAAGTAAAGATTTTCCTATGGATAATTTGGGAGTAATAATGAATCAAACATTGGCAGATAGGCAAAAAGAATTAGAACAAATAACGTCTAGTTTTTCAAAAAGTCAACAAGAAGAGGCAACAAAATGGTTAAACAACGGCGAAACTCCAAAAATAAAAATAGGAGGAAATGTAAGTATGGAAAATGAAATTATAAAACCACAAAAGAAGGTTAGATTTGACATAAAAGAAAGTGAAGAGAAAAGTTCAGTAACAAATTTTTTCAGTAAATTAAAAATGAAAAAGAATAATAATGATATTATTGAAAAATTAGACGAAATAATATCAAATCAAGAAAAAATTTTAAAATTATTAGAAAAAAGGGAAGAAGATGAAAAAGACGTAATACCTGTTTATGAAGCTATTTAAAATAACTTACTATCAATAGGTATAAATTGGAATCTTCCATCTTCTGGATTAATTTGAGTTCTTCCAATTAATGTAGGATTTAAATTAGGGTCTTCCTTAGCAGCTTTATAACTAGCCAATGAGTAAGCTTCACCAACTCTTTCTTCGAGTTTATTTTTAGGATTTTTAATAGTTGGTTTAATAGCTACTTTTCCATATGGTGGTCCAATATTAACCGCTTTAGCTCTCCAAACTTTTCTTTTAACATTAGCTTTTCTAACGGATTGTTTTTCCTGAGAACTGTAAGAGGGTCCTCCAGTAAAAGTTTCGTTACTAGGACTTCCAAAAGTATAACAAGCAATGCCTTCGCGAGCATTAGCAGTAGAATAAACAGAACAATCAATAGAAGTTTCTTTTATAGCTTTTAAAATACTATTTGAAATGCGTTTTTTTCGCATAGATATTTCAAATAGTGTTTCATCACTAGTAAAAACTTTATCTTTATCCTCCTTACTTCTATCTCCTTTAGATAATTTAGTGGAGTCACTGACGACGGCCTTGCTTTTTTCTTTAGTTTCTGGATTTTTAACACCATTCAATTGTTCGTCGGTAAAAGTCATTAAATACATAAATACTTCAACAGATTTATATTCTTCTGGTAAATCTTGATGAGAACAAATACGTCTAGCACGTCCAATAACCTGATCTGTTCTAACAGGGTGCCAATATGGTTCAATAATATGAACGTATCTAGTATTTTTTAAAGTAATACCTTCACTACCACTACTAGTGATCATAAGTATTTTTACAATTTCACCCATAAAATTATTGTTATTTGTTTGTTTTAATTTAGTAGCTAACGTACTAGGTAATTTTTTCCAATCACTATTAAATATATTTCTTATAATCTCTTTTTCTTCAGCAGTTTCACTACCAGTATACAATGCGAAAGTAGGTTTACCAGCATCTTCAGGGGACATTGGAGGAATATCCCAAATACCATTAATTTTTTTTATTTGAAATCTTCTAAAACCGTTTGCTTCTAAAACCAATGCTAATACACCAATACCCTCAATAGTTCTAAATTGAGAATAAATAAGGTGTAATCCTAGATTATCACTGGAAGTGATATTTTGAAGGACTTTTAGAAATTTGGGACTATATGTAGCCAACGCCCTAGGAGATAAATATTTACGTCTATTTTTATAAAGTAATTGTAGTGCTTTTTGAATACGGTCTCTGTAACTGATATCTGTAGTTTGTTTTTCTATTTTTTTTATTTTATCTACATCTTCTCTTTGATTTAACCCATCTATATTTTGTAATTGTTGTTCTATAGGAATAGCATCAAAAACTTCTTCTGTAACAGGTCCCTGATTTTTTTCAGTGTTTTCTTTTTTCTCTGTATTTTTTCGCTTCTTTTTTGTTGATATAGCATCTTCAATAGTTGCCCCCTCTCTAGGCATCGGTCTTTGAATCATAATTTCTTCTTCTTCATCTAATTCGTTAGGGAAAACGAAATTACAAAAGGCTCTGGAGAAAATTCTATAAGTAGAAGTAGTATCTGCGTAAATACCAAGATTAGCATTACGTTTAGATTTTTTAGCATTTCTTTTTTCTTCGTTTCTTTCAGCAACTCTAGCACTTTCATAAATACCGACCTGATAATTACTCATAGGTATTTTATCTATATGTAAATATTCAGGACTATCTTCATATCTAGGTAGTAAAGATTCGGAGGCACTTCTAAAATAAGAAGTAAGACCAAGAATTCTTCTTTTAAATATATCTGCTTCTTTTAATTCAGAATTAATAGGATCTATAAAATATTGAACGAAATCATCGAATGTGTCTGGTAGTGCTTTATAATTTGTAATATCAACATTTCCAATAGTTTTAATATTTTCTTCTTTTAGTAAATTGACAATTTTTCGTTTAAAAAAGTTATCATCTCTCAAGTAATTTTGATTATTACTGACTCCGGCATAACTAATTACTCCGTTCTTTCTCTTTTTTCTGTTTGTGAATCCAAATGGATTTCTAGTAACAGTTAATTGTCTAGTGCTAGATTTATATTCAACGTAATCTAATATTTTATGTTTATCTAATAAATCTTTAATAGCATTTTGGTTTACTTTTGATAATGTGGTCTCAGAAGTGTCTAGTGTAAAAGTAAAAGTTTTAATGTATCCTCGTAGCATATTATATAATATGGCAATTTCATTAGGATAATTAATCATAGGTGTTCCAGTAAGAAATACAACACGTGCGTTATTGGCCGATAAAATGAGTTCATATAATTGTAATGACAATGGAAGGTCTTCAAATGATTGATTTGTCTTGCGTTTTTTAATTTTATTTACAATTCTACTAACAAAATTGTGTGCTTCATCAATAATAATCACAGAGTTGTCGAATGGATTAGGTGTTTGTTGAGTTTCTTTAGATTGTTGAATCATTGCGTTAAGTCTAGCTTGTCTAATACCATTATAACTAATGAATGAATATTTTTTCTGGATCATATTATCTATTTGTTTATCAATTTCTTTTTGTTGTTCTGGGTCTAATTTATCAAAATTGGACGGTTTATTAACGTTAACAAACCAAGCACCTCTAGAAAATACATCATCGAAGTCTAGATTTAATAATTCACTAATTGCTTGTGCCAAATGCCTGTTACCTTCTGGATTTATTTTTTCCCAATATTGATTTTTTTTGTAAATAGGATCTCCACAAACTTTTAATTCTTCGAAATAATTAGTTTTAAGAGATGCGGGTGTTAAAACAAATACTTTTTTCTCAGTTTTCATACCTTCTGCTATAGCTATAGAACCACAAGTTTTCCCAGCGCCTAATCCATGGAAAAGTAAAATACCTCTATATGGAGTGTATTTATTCATATAATCTCTAACCAGTTTTTGATGTGTCATAAGAGAAAAATCTTTTGATTTTGCTTTTTTAAGACTATCACAAGTAAGTTTGGAGCCTTCATCTTCAATTTCTTGTTTGTAAGGTTGAAATAAAGTTGTAACAAAATTAACAAATATTTCTCTATTATTCAAATAATAGGCAGGTGATTTAATTAAAACATTAGGACTTTTAGAAGCTAATCTGTCTCCTAATGGTATATCTTGATATATAATACTTTCAGGTGGAACACTTAATACGACAGATTCAGACTCTTTAGGTTTTCTAGGACGTTTTTTACCAGGTAATTTAACAGTAGATTTAAGTTTTTTAGGTTTCGCCACGGATACATCAACTTTTTCTGGTTCATCTATTTCACCTTTTTGTTCGTCATCTTTTAGTTTATCAGATTCATTTACTTTAACTTCTATTCTAGGTGCGGCTAACCCTTTACGTTTTATTCTTTCTTTAAGAAGACTTATATCAAAATTAGCAGTGCTACTTTGGTCTTCGATTTCTATTTGAACTTCAACTTGTTCGCTACCTAATTTTATAGCGACAGGTTTTTCTATTTCTTTTGGAACCGGTTTTTTCTGTAATTTTTCTAAAAGTAACGTAGACATCTTTATAAAGATTAAT
>Ga0315330_10003340_pt1 | contig 11005 bp, 10 predicted proteins | sample M140m34915metaG_FD_203453 | JGI IMG/M metagenome (GOLD analysis project Ga0315330, IMG submission 203453) | Ammonia-oxidizing marine archaeal communities from Monterey Bay, California, United States - M1 40m 34915 | ecosystem: Environmental > Aquatic > Marine > Intertidal zone | place: USA... | reverse complement strand
GTTGTGCCTTTAATTGAGCCTCTTGTTGTGCCTTTAATTGAGCCTCTTGTTGTGCCTTTAATTGAGCCTCTTGTTGTGCCTTTAATTGAGCCTCTTGTTGTGCCTTTAATTGAGCCTCTTGTTGTGCCTTTAATTGAGCCTCTTGTTGTGCTTGCAATTGAGCTTGTTGCTGAGCTTGCAATTGAGCTTGTTGCTGAGCTTGCAATTGAGCTTGTTGCTGAGCTTGCAATTGAGCTTGTTGCTGAGCTTGTTGTTGTGCTTGTAATTGAGCTTGTTGTTGTGCTTGTAATTGAGCTTGTTGCTGAGCTTGCAATTGAGCTTGTTGCTGAGCTTGCAATTGGGCTTGTTGTTGTGCTTGTAATTGAGCTTGTTCGCGGGCAGCTTGTTCAATCGCTTGCTGTTTAGCTATATTTTCAGCTTCAACTTGCTCTTGTTTAATACGAAGGGCTTCTGCTTGTTCTGCGGCAGCTTTCTTTTCGTTTTCTTCAGCTTCTGCTCTTTTTCTAGCAGCAACTTCAATAGCCTCTTTTTCAGCAGCTTCCTTTGCAGCAACTTCTTTTGCAAGAGCCTCTTTTTCAGCAGCTTCCTTTGTGGCAGCTTCTTTTTCAGCAGCTTCCTTTGCAAGAGCCTCTTTTTCGGCAGCTTCTTTTGCTACCGCTTCTCTTTTTTCAGTGGCTTTTTGTATTATAGCATCTTCTTCATCTTTCTTTTTTTGTTTCATTAAATTAGCAACCTCTTGATTACTTATAACAGGTTGTGGCCGCTTACGCGGATATAGATTCATTAAAAAATTCATAATATAGTTTATACCCAGAATATTTACTAAATATTTAAACTTATTTTATCTAAATAATTAGTTTTGTATTAATTCAAACATATTTCCAGTAAATAGTGCTAGTTCAATACAATCTTCATGAATAATATTAAAAATTGTAATATATTTGCATAACAATGTTGTAATTTTATATTTTATATCATCATTTAAGTTATCGGTAGTTTTAATATAGGAAAATAAGTAATCAAATATATCAATAACAGAATATCCATAATCATAAATATTATACATAATTTGTATTGCACCATTAAGGTCGTTGTTTTTCAATTTAGATAAATAATTTTCAAAATGTTGGTAAGAAATAATAGAACAAATTTTAATACATGATTCTTTATCAATAGGTTGGTTATATATATAAATTTTTTCTAAAATAGCAATCATAGTTCTAATAGAATAATTGGATATAGATAAAATATATGCTTTAGATTCATCATCCAAAATTATATTTTCTGCCTTAATTATCTTATCCATTAAGGACTTAAATTGTTGTTTACTAGGTGATGGAATTTGTATAATATGTAATCTAGATTGAATACTTTCAACTACTTTTTGCACATTAGAACATACGGTAATAAATAAAATATTATTGTTATATTTGTCAATATAATTACGAAAAACTTGTTGACTTTGTTCATTTATAGTGTCAATATCATCAATTAATACCATTTTTTTCTTTCCATAAATAGAAGATCTAGATTGACAAAATGTTTTCATTTCATTACGAAAATATTGTATACCTTGTTCTTTAAGGTTATTTACAAATAAAATATTACTTTCTGGAAATGAAGAATGAATATCTAAATTATAATATTCTCTAATAAGAGCATTTAATAAAGAAGTTTTACCAGAATTACTGTTACCAACAAAGAGAACATTTAATTCATTAATATTTAATAAAGTATTAACTGCATTTGTAAATTTTTCATTTACACAAAAATCTTTTAAATGGTATGGTTTATATTTTCCTATAAATGTAGTATTAGTAGTCATTGTTATTATTATAAAAAAATGTTTCTATATAACATTTATTAAAAATATTATATAGAACTAATCAAATATATATTTATTATTATAATGAGTAATTTTTATGAAATATTAGGTGTAGATAATGATGCAAATGAAAGTCAAATAAAAAAAGCATATAGGTCATTATCATTGAAGTATCATCCTGATCGTAATACAGATGAAGAAGCTAAAGATAAATTTCAATCAATCAATGAGGCATATGAAACACTAGGTGATCCAGAATTACGAAAAAAATATGATATGAAAGGTGCTATGAATGAAAATTTCAATTTTAATGAAGCTGATAATTTTAATGATATAAATAATATTTTTAATATGATGTTTAACGGAATGAATATAAGGGGGGGAATGCATGGAATGCCTGGTTCAAACCATCGTGTAAATATATTTCATAATGGTCAACCTGGTCATTTTCATACTCAATTTCAATTTTCAAATAGAATAGAAACAATTAACAAACAAATAAATATATCACTAGAACAATGTTATAATGGATGTGTATATCCAATACATATAGAGCGTAATATTATAACAAATAATGAAACTGTTGCAGAGAATGAAACTGTATATGTAAATATACCATGTGGTATAAGCAATGGTGAAACTATTATTTTACATGAAAAAGGTAACATAGTGAATTCTAGAAAAGGACCAGTTCACATAAATATACTTGTAAATAAACACGAAATTTTTGTTCGTGATAAACTAGATTTAATAGTTAATAAAATGATATCATTAAAAGAAGCATTATGTGGATTTGTAATTGAAATAGTTCATTTGAATGGAAAAAAATTTTCTATAAATAATACAACAAATGTTTCTGTAATAAAACCTAATTATAAAAAAATATTTCAAGGATTAGGTATGAAAAGAGATAATCAAGTTGGTAACTTAATAATAAATTTTAATGTTGAATTTCCAGATATGGTAACACCAGAACAAATAGAATTATTAAAAACTGCATTACCATAATTATTGGTCATTTAACAAAAAATCATTGATAAAGCCATTTCTTTCATTAGGTGTCATTAATCCCCATAAAAAATTAGTATTTCGTTTTCGGTTATTATTAGAACACATTTGTTTTACGTATTTACATAAATATTCATTATTTTTATTTTTTAATAAGAAATTACGCTGTAATAATTGTTGTAATTTTGGACCAACATTGTTATGTAAAATAGAATAATCATAATAAGTTAATAAATCAAGATATAAAAGAAAAGTATTAAATACAGAAAAGTAGATATTATTTTGTATTAATTTCATGTCTTCAATACAATTTTTAATATCATGTAATAATATTTTTGACTGGGGTAAATATGTATATGGTATAATATGTTTCCAAAAAATATAAAATGGTATTTTAGTTTTAATTTCTAATTCTGTTAGCAATGACATATAATATAATGTATGAATTAACTTTATATTATATAATTATGAACTAATGCGCTTAGTTGGTATTTGAACATCAACAAGATAAATGGAATTCTCGGTCATGATAATATATTCTTGACCTACCTTGTAAATTTTAGAAATGGGACTAGTATACTCTTCCTCATTCTTAACTAATAATTTCTCCTGAGTGTCCTTGACACCAATTAATACTGTTTTTTCCAATGAATCAGTCCAGTAATCCATCATTATTGGTTTATCTTCTACAATAGATAATTTACTAGCGTGTTGTAATGTTGTATTTTCGGGTAATCTATAACCAGAATTTGTTGAATTATTTGACGAGTCGGCGAATGTTGACATTATTCTAATGATTTATATGATATTATTTTAAGAATACTTTAAATAGTTATTCTATAAAAATATATTATAATAATTCGTTTTTATATAGTAATAATTATGACTTCAAATTTAGATTCTAATTCTTTATTGAATAATAAATTAATTCATGATTATAATAGTATTATTACCGATTTTTTAAATAAACTGACGAATATATCTTTTATACCCAATGACACAGAATACGATTGTATGTTATATATTGGCATTAATATTATTCATCGTGTATATGAATATGTTTTATTTAAACTAGAAAATGTAAAAAGTTCACATTATTATTCACAAAAAGCTTATGTTTATTTCATTGAATATATGGAACAAATGTATATTAATGGATTATCACAAAATATAAATCATAATGAAGCCATTCTTTTTATATATAAAAAAACTATTTTTGAATTACATAATGAAAGTATGGATACTATGACTAATATTATAACATTAACTAATGATATTTTCAATGATAATTACATAAAAAACATAAAAAATATTTTTAATTTTACAAATTGTTTATTATATTGGAATAATTCAATAATTACGACAAGAAATCGTATCAATATATGTAATAAATATTTATTATTATTTCTTCAAGATATAAATATAGATAATATGTTGATAATAAATAAATATTTAGAATTTATAAAAAATACTACTCAACTTACATACGATATGTATTGTTTATTATTGGATGAAATTTATTATTTTAATAAATCACATAATAATATCCAAATTAGCAATCAAAATATAAATGAAAAAATATTGATGAAATTTTATGTTAATAATACTTTTTTATATGATAAAATCAAAGAAAATAATATGAAAGATTTAGTACATTGGTTATTTACATAATAATTTATGCAATATATTTTTCATAATATTGGTTGGATATATTAATGTCTTTTTTACGAATTTTCACCTTTTTTTCTTTTGTTTCTACTATTTCAGTTTCTACATATAAATGATGATACTCATCGTGTAATAACTTCTTTATAAAATTATATACAAAATATAAGATTTTTTCGTTACAATTACCAACTACTAAGCAACTACCGGTACGAAATATCATAAATGAAACCTCTGTATATTTCTTTGTACCATCTAATTCACTCTTTTTCATTGTTCTATCTTCTTTTACTAATCTTCCACTATGTTGGTCACTATCAAAACCTAATTCATTATTAAAATAAAATTTACTTTTTACACCTGGATAACTACATGGGTCAAATGCTGTTTCTATACCATACTTTTCACTACGTAATAATGCATACAATTTATCACGATTTATATAATATCCACAATTGAAATTGGAATTTATCAATACATTATCTTCTACATCTGTTTTAATATAGGTCAACTTCTTCGTAACAAACGGCTCCAATATTTGTAATACCATTTTTTTTACTATTTCTAATAAGTCTACGTTTAAAATTCCCGGTATCTCTAATTTACCAGTATTAAACACTTTGATATGAATTTCTTTAAACATATTTTCAAATTTAAAACGAACAATAATAGCAAAACAATTATAAAATGCATTCTTTACTTTACCACGACAGTTCATTATATCTTTCTTTGATAAACCTATAGTTATTTTTCGTTCATCTTTATATTTAATTCGCCTTGCCGTTGGGTTATTAATTTGTTTTATTACGTTTTCTGTATAATATTTTATATCTTTTATTTTTTCTTTATAGTCTTCATATTCTTCTTCTGTATTAGATACTATCTTCATTTGTTTTTTTACAATACCATTTATTGGATTTCCATAATCTATTACCGGTAATTTCCAAAATATATTTCCTATATCTATTTCTTGATTTAAAAACAAAACTTTTGTTTTTGTTGAAATATATAATTCCTCACATTTCGGTGGTTCTTTATCCAACATTAATTTTGATACGAATTCTATACTTGAATTATTATCATTATCATTATTCATATACATATCCCATTCATCGTCTACTGACATCTTAAAATATACTATCTTTATATTATAGAATATTTTGTTTTTTATATCAATTTTTTAAATTACTTATTTTCTATTTCCTTCATATAATTTATTATATTAGCTATATTTGACCCATCATTGTGTAATATCGCCTCTATATTATTTAAATATTCTATTGTTATAATTGATGGATAATTACGTATTATATAATTATAATATTGTTTTATTACTGTTTTCTTATCTATGTTGTATTGTATACATATTTCTTGAATGAAATTATGAAATTCATGTATTTTTTTATCTTTTAATATTTTGTACATATCTTCCCATATTTTATTTGTTATTATATTTGTTTTCATTCCTTCATAATTTTGATGTAATTGAATAAAATTTATCATACTACGAATATCAGAATTATACATTTTTTGAATCATTTCTATTGTATTTATATCTATATTTAATTTTTCACTATCTATGATATGTTTTATAAACAAATGTATATCTGTTTGGGGTAATTGATTAAAACGTATACATATAAATTCATTCTTTAATGATTCATCTATCTTACTTATATAATTACATATTAAACAATAACGCACATTATATGACGATGTTTGCAACAAATATTTTAATGCATGTTGTGCGTTCTTTGTCATATAATCTACTTCGTCTAATATTACAAATTTTAATCCTTTGCAGAAAAAATTATTTGACCTCACAAATTGGAAAATCTGATTACGAATTATATCTATACCTCTTTCATCTGATGCATTTAAATGTATAACGGAACCTTTACAATCTTTGTTATATTTATTATTATAATCTGTTATTAAATTCATTATTGTTGTTGTCTTTCCTGTTCCAGGTGGACCATAAAACATTAAATTTGGGAAATAACCGGTTTTTAATATATTTTCAAAAATTATACGGTTTGATGGGTCTAATACTATATCATTAAACTTACTTGGTCTATACTTTTCTACCCAAGGAATATTTTCTATTATATTATTCATATTTTATTATTTATACCTATGTATTTATATTATTGTTCAAAAAATTGATTTGAGTAAAAATCATTTTTTTATTACATATATATATTTTATAATGACACACAACGGTTCTTTAGATATAATTTTAGGTCCTATGTTTTCTGGAAAAACTACTCGCATTATCGAGCTATATGAAAAATATTTATCAGAAAATAAAAAACCTATTGCTATTAATTTTGCTAATGATACTAGATATCATGACAAAATGTTATCTACACATGACAAACGCATGATACCATGCATTCAATGTATGAACCTAGTTGATGTATTACTAACCGATGATATACAAAATTCATCTATTATATTAATTAATGAAGGTCAATTCTTTAATGACCTTTATGATAATGTTATTTTACTTGTTGAAAAATATAAGAAACATGTTATTATTGGAGGACTTGATGGCGACTTTCAACGAGTTAAATTTGGACAAATATGTGACCTATTACCTTTATGTGATACTGTTATTAAATTATCCGCATCTTGTAACTGTGGTAAACCCGCTATATTTTCACATAGAGTTACTAATGAAGTTGCACAAGTTGTCATTGGTTCATCTAATTATATTCCATTATGTAGAACATGTTATTTAGATATTAATAATTTATCAACAACTATATGTGCGGGTTGCAATAACCATGTATTAGAACATAATTCACAACCTTTTATTGAAGACCAAAAAATATGTGAAAATTGTATTGATTCTAATTTAGATAATGAAATCCTATATAACTTTTGCAATATATGTGATAAATATTATCATGCTACTGACGATACTAATGATTATGAACAACATTATGATGGGGATGTATGTTATTTGTGTTTACCCGAAGTTATAAATAATAATATAAATACGTTTAGTCATAATAGTAATGATAATCTATTTATTTTAAGTGGTTGTAGTGATAGTGATAATGATAATGATAATAATAATGATAATGTGTAGAAAACAAACCGATAAAATAATTTTACAAACAATATAAATACTTTTTTGTTATTTTACAATATTATCATGGAAAATACCACGAATACTAATGGCGAAATAAAAAAAAAGAGAGGACGCAAGAAAAAGGAAGTTAATGACAATATTGTTGCTAATACTGAAATTGTTGAAAAAATACCCAAGAAAAGAGGACGCAAACCAAAAGGCGGGAAAATTATTAATAATCCATCCATCAATTTAAATGATAACATTTCTATTACAAATATTATTCTTCATTTGAAATGTTCATTAGATGATCTAAATTATAATAAAACTAATAATGAACATATTAGATGTGACCCTATTGAATATATACCAAATCCACCACCCGATATTATGGCTTATAATCCTATTAATAATGATGTATTTTCTAATTATAATGAAAATAATGATTATAATAATAATGAAAATAATGATATTGCATATAATGTAATTAACCAGCACAAAGAACCATATATTTGTAATTTATGCAAAAATCAAAATAATTTAATTGAAAATAATACCAATAACGATGATAATATTGATATTAAAGATATTAATACCAAATTAAAACAAATTAAATTACAACTATATAAGAATAGCAATCCTGATATTAAATCTGCTTGCTTTTGGTGCACATATGATTATGATAACCCATCTTGCTACATTCCTAAATATGAATTAAATGAAGAAATATGTGGGTATGGCTCTTTTTGTAGACCAGAATGTGCTGTTGCATATTTGTTAAAAGAAAATATTGATGATACTATGAAATTTGAAAGATATCATTTATTAAATAAAATATACAGTAAGGTTTATGATTATAGTAAAAATATTAAACCCGCACCTGACCCTCATTATTTATTAGATAAATTTTATGGAAATCTCAATATTCAAGAATACAGGAAATTAATGAAAACAGAACATATGTTACTCGTTATTGAAAAACCGATGACTAGAATATTACCGGAATTACATGAAAATACTGATGATATGGATAATATTGGCATTCATGGCTCTAAAAATCAAAAAAATAACAAACAATCTGGTGTTTATAAAGTTAAACGACAAAGTGAAAAACAAAAGGGTCCTACCAAAAATGAAATTATGAAAGAAAACTTTGGATTCTAATTTATGTTATTTATATCAAATTACATAAATATCTTCTTTATTATTATAGTAATGACTAATATTATTTCATGTTATTTAATGGGAGGATTGGGAAATCAATTATTCCAAATATTTTCTACTATATCTTATGGTCTTGATTATCAACGTTCTATCATTTTTCCATATACTAATACTCTCACTACAGGTGTTACTAGACCTACTTACTGGCATTCTTTTTTATCATCTATCATTTCATTTACTAATTATAATAAAGACCATACTAACCAACAATTAACATTATTTCATAAATATACTGAAGCTAACTTTCATTTTTCTTCCATACCTAACTATGATATAAACGAAATTATATTATATGGCTACTTTCAAAGTTATAAATATTTTAAACATAATTATAAAGATATTTGTTCTCTCATCAATTTATCTCAACAACAATCTTCTATATTAAATGATTATTCTTCTTTATTTAATAATCTTACTAATAATGTTAGTATGCATTTTCGCATTGGAGATTATAAAGATATTCAAAATTATCATCCATTATTACCATACCAATACTATGAAAATGCTATTACCAAATTAAATGAAAATATTTCAAATATTACTATCTTGTATTTTTGTGAAAAAAAAGATAATGATACAGTTTATACATTTATACAACAATTACAAGATAAATTTAAACATATAATTTTTGTTAAAATTAATGACGATATTCCGGACTGGAAACAATTATTAATTATGAGTTGTTGTTCACATAACATTATTGCTAATAGTTCGTTCAGTTGGTGGGGAGCATTTTTTAATCAAAATACCGATAAATTAGTTTATTATCCATATAAATGGTTTGGTCCTGGATTGATGAATCATAATACAAAAGATCTTATTCCACATAATTGGAACAAAATACTTTATGAATTATAATAAAGAAATAATTTAAATATTCTTTATTATAAAAAATTGATTTTTTATTTTATGAATAATCGTACTCATAATTATATACATTCTACAGAAATGGATACATTGACAGAAAATTATAATGCTATCTTAAACCTACCTTGTGTAAGGAGTATTCTTAAAAAAAATAAAAAACTTCGTAAAGAAAATAAATCGTTACGAAATCTTATACAATCTTTACCCGAATTTAGAAACCAAAATTGTTCTTGCAATCAATCTAAACATACAAAAAATAAAAAATCTGTAAATTATGTTGATATTAAAGATGAACCAGATGCCATTTCACTTGATAGTACTACCATTAATGATAGTGATATTGAAATTATTGAAACACCGTCTAACCTACCTAACATTGTATATGATATTGAAGAAGATATTGATATTACTCAAAATAATACTAAAACCGTTATTTACAATGAACCTACTATTTGTACCAAAGATTGTGCATGCAACCCACCATGTTACACCGAAAAAGAACAGACCGATAATGAGAGTGAAGGCGATTTCACTTGTATAGTTTGTAATTATGTAGCTCCACATAATTGGTGTTTTATTTGTAATAGAGATGATATATGTGAATACTGTGAAGGCGAAGGTTGTGATTATGGACCGAATGAAGATTGGGTATGTAGAGCTTGTTTTAAAGATCAACAACAAAAGGAAGAACAACAACAAAAGGAAGATGTATATTATCAAAAATATAAATGTAACAAGTGTGGGTTTATAACTACAAATACTAGTCCTAATTGCTCTAAATGCAATAAATCTATGTGTATGTATGCTTTAACTGATGAAGATGATGAAGATGATGAAGACGTGGAAGAAAATGAAAAAACTTATAATTGTGATCTTTGTTGTAAAGATAAAGATTTTGAAAATTATTATGTATTTAAACGTGGAAGAAAACAAGAAATATATTCTTGTGTAAAATGTTGGGAAAATCGTAAAACACAATTAGTAGGAGATACATGGACATGGACTTATCATACTTTTCCTGGTCCAGCATTCTTTACAATAAATGAAGATGGAGAAGAGGTCACTGCTGAAGATGGACAAGTTGAAAAACATGAAGAAGTTGAAGAAACTGAAGAGGAAGAGGGAGAGGAAGAGGAAGAGGAAGAGGAAGAGGAAGAGGGAGAGGAAGAGGAAGAGGAAGAGGAAGAGGAAGAGGAAGAGGAAGAGGAAGAGGGAGAGGAAGAGGAAGAGGAAGAGGAAGAGGAAGAGGAAGAGGAAGAGGGAGAGGAAGAGGAAGAGGAAGAGGAAGAGGAAGAGGAAGAGGAAGAGGAAGAAGATAAAAATGCATTTGAGTGTGA
>Ga0315330_10003336_pt1 | contig 11006 bp, 9 predicted proteins | sample M140m34915metaG_FD_203453 | JGI IMG/M metagenome (GOLD analysis project Ga0315330, IMG submission 203453) | Ammonia-oxidizing marine archaeal communities from Monterey Bay, California, United States - M1 40m 34915 | ecosystem: Environmental > Aquatic > Marine > Intertidal zone | place: USA... | reverse complement strand
CAGAAGATACTTCTGTTGGATATGGAGGTTTACCTAATGAACATGGCATAGTTCAATTAGATGCATCAATAATGTACGGACCAACTCATAATTGTGGGTCTGTAGCTGCACTAGAGGGAATTAAAACCCCATGCTCAGTAGCAAGACTAGTTATGGAAAGAACAGACCATATACATATAGTTGGTAAAGGAGCTCAAGACTTTGCAAGAGCACACGGTTTTAAAGTCGAAAATTTATTAACAGAAAATGCCAGAAAAATATGGTTAAGATGGAAAGAAAATTTATCATCAAAAGATGATTGGTTTCCACCATCAACCGAACCTTACAATGAAATTAGAACAACAGGAACTATAAATGTACTTGGTATTGATTCTGAAAGTAATGTTGCTGGAATCACAACAACAAGTGGTTTAGCTTACAAGATACCTGGTAGAGTTGGTGATTCTCCTATTATTGGTGCTGGCTTATATGTAGACAACGAAGTGGGAGCTGCAGGAGCAACAGGCAGAGGTGAAGAAATCCTTAGAACATGTGGATCTTTTTTTGTAGTAGAACAAATGCGTAATGGAAAAACCCCTCAGGAAGCATGCGAAGCGTTATGCCAAAGAATTATTGATATAAATGGAGGAACAAAAAATATTAATTTCAATGACAAAATTGTTGCCTTAGGAAAAGATGGTAGTGTTGGGTGTGCCTCTATAAAAGAGAAAAAAGGGAATAATCCCAAACTTGCGTACTGGTCAAATGAAGGGTTTAAAGTTTATAAAGGAACTTATCTGATTGAAGATAAATCAGTAAATTATGTAGGTTAATTTAACTAAAAACTCCTCAGGCATAACTCCTGTCCTAATTTTATAGCTAAAATCTAATCTGGACCGTGATAATAAAATAAATTGTATACCAGGAGCTAGCGTAGATGAAAACTTATCATACCTATTTGGAAAGTCTTTGGTTAAAATTGTATTTGTTAAAAATTCAAGATAAATATTAAAGTTTGTTTGTTTGTATGACTTGTATTTTCTAGGAAAAAGCAAGTAACCTGCAGAAATTGAATTTTTAAATGTATTTAAGTTAATAGTTTGCCAATTAACTGAAGATCCTTGAGTTATTTTTTCATCTATATTAGAAACTCTAGTTACGGCAGATGTTACAGATAATGCTAATTTATTGATTAGCTGTGTACCTATAATCCCCAATTCAAAACCAGTATCTTGAAGTTCTAGGTCAAGGTTATCTTTCATAAATTTATTTTCATGATATGAGTATTTAAGAAAAGTTGATAATCTTGTATGATATTTCTCTTTATCTGTAGTTAATATTCTTTGCTTTGAATATAATTTAACTCCACTAAAACCAAAATTAGGCATCATATCTTGTTCATATGGTTTATTGGAGAATTGAAAAGCTCCACTCAACATAATTTTTTTTGATAGACCGTATGATATAGACGGAATCATAACGAAAGCATTGCCTATACTTCCCATTATATTTGTACCGTCAAGAAAAATAGAATGGTGATGTAATCTAACAACTTTAGTTCCTTTAGGAATTAAACTAGCAGGTTCAGAATTTATATAAAGCTCTTGAGCAAAAGAAAATCGAGAAATTATTGAAAAAACAACTATTATTAAATATGTCCTCATTTAAGTGATAGTTTATAAACTACTTTTTAAATGAAATACTTTATTTGATTTTAAATTATCATGTTTAGAGCAACATGAAGAATTATGAACTCCAGTATCATAACAAGTATGTGAGGTTTTTTCTGATATTATTTTGTATTCACTTTTTCTTATAAACTTTTTATCAACTATTGTAAAAACATTTGTTTCAATTTTTTCATCTGTAAAAAAGTGGAATAAATTTCCATTTATTAGATTATGTTTATCATTCTCAGCAATTATATTATCGTTAAAAATAATTTCAATCGATCCAACAAAAAAACCTGCATCTTCAACTTTTTCTTGAATTAAATCAAAGTCTACAAAGGCATCTTCTTTAAATTCTAATTTAAATGAAGTAGCCTCTAAATCAGGGGTTATTGATTCAATAAAATCAAGTTTCTCCAAGCTTTTTTGAGTGGAATATGAACACATAGCACATGTTAATCCAACAGCTTTTAAGTTTGAATAGAATGACTGAGAATATCCAATATTTAATATTAGAAACATTGATATTGTAAATAATATTTTCTTCATTATTTTTATTTAACTATGTAAAAATAGCAAAAATTGAAAATACTTAAACCCATTTTACTTTTTTTAACAATTATTAGCTGTAGTACTCACAGTAATAATAATAATAATGATTTCTCGGCCTTAATAGATCTTGAAGGTAATGCAATTAATTTAGATGATTTTAATGAAAATATTTTAATATTAAATATATGGGCAACATGGTGTAAGCCTTGTATTTCAGAATTTGAGAGTTTAGAAAAAGTAAAAGAAAAGTTTAAGGATATTAATGTTAAAATTATTGCTGTTTCAAATGAAGATTTGAAGTTGATAAATTCTTTCTTAAATAAAAGAAAATTTGATTTAGACTTCATTAAACTAAACGGTGATTTATCTTATTTCAATGCATATAGTTTACCAACTACTATAGTATTTGACAAAAGTGGTAATGAGGCTTTTAGATTAACAGGAGGTGTTGACTTTAATACCAAAAACTTTATTGAAAAAATATTAAATATTGAAAAGTTATAACTTTTTTACACCAGACGTTTCATGTCCAATAATTCTTCTAGACTCCATATATTTTTCCATATGATATTTATCATATAATGGATCATCAGAATACACAGAATTAATTCTTACATTTTTGGAAGCTTGTATAAATTTGCCATCTCCAATCCATATAGCAACATGATCTATTCTTCTTCGACCATCTCTATAATAACCAAAAAACATTAAATCACCTTCTTTAAGACTATCCCAATTCCTTTCATAATCAACTAATAAGCCTTCATTAATTTGTTGAGAAGCATCTCTCGGTAAAACTAATCCGTTCATTAAATAAATTGTTTTAGTAAACCCAGAACAATCAAAACCTTTTGATGAAGTTCCTCCCCATAAATAAGGGATTCCAATAAATTTTTTGGAATTTTCAATTAAATCTAATTCTGTATAATCATTGCTATCAAATATTGGAGCAATATTATTTTTATGAACCCACCCTATTCTCTTATCAGGATATTCAATTTTATAAAAATCTCTTTTTGTATCTATCACATTCAAAATAGATCCTACAACAAGATCAGAAATAATTGATTCTTTATTAATTGAATTGTAAGCAAAACCTTGATTTGAACTAAATACATATGAGTTTTTATAATAACTTTTATAATCTTCTTCATTCATAATTGTAATTCCTCCATGATCAATCCATGAAATATATTCATCTGGAGTCTGAATTAAATACCACTCCTCCTCTTTTTTTAGAACTTTTACACTTGTACCAAGAAGAGTTTGAGAAACTAACTCTGAAGAATGTGAAGGCTTACCTCTCAAATTACCAACTGAATTATTGATAATTCCATAGACATTCACTTCGGGAAGAACTTTAATATTATCTTGATATAATATACCAAGACTATCAAGTTTAATTAAAAGATCATATTTAGCATTAATTTTACTTGTTTCGCCTAAAAGATTAATAGTATTATTATCAACAGTGTATCTGATATTAAATAAAGAAATTCTTTTATCTGGTGCATGTATTTTAGAGACATCATCTATTACATTATCTATATTTATATTGTTTTGGCATCCAATTAATATTAATAAAATTAATAATCGACTCATTTATTTTAATTGTTCAAATTTATCAAAAAGACTTACAATATAAGGAAGAGATCCTGACGAATGATTTTCTCCAATAAGATCAATAAACTCAACTGTATTTTTATCAGCACCATTTGAAATAAAGTTATTATATGTGTCAACAGAATTTTGATAAGGAACGGTTATATCATCAGTACCATGATACATTATCATTTTATTTTTAGGAACCCATTGATCCAAACTATTAGCTTCAAAAGCATCAACGATAATCTTTAAATCTGCATCAGTATAAATATTATTAATAAAGTTAGAAGTCAACAACTCACTCATATCATCTGATAAGACAGAATTAATTTCATATCCTGAATATTTCCCATTAAAATAATCAGGTATTATTGACGCATAAGGTTCGTTAAAAATAGAGGATAAAGGTAAATCCCAGTCATAAGATGTTTTATATCCAATGGCAACATAGGCTATATAATATGGAACATGATATGTGTCTTTTGAGATAAAATAATCTAGCATACCTGTTATGTCATATCCCCCTGATGCTGGTGCAGATGCGACGAGATTCAGACCAGAATAATTATTATTTTCCATATTATAGTGAGCTGACATTGTAGCAAAACCTCCTTCCGAATAACCCGATAAAAAAACATCACCATTAAAATTATATCCCTCAAGAGCTGCTAACTCTTTAGTAGCTCTAATCATATCAACTATTGTTTGTCCCGTCAAATCAGATCTATAGTAAGGATGAACAATATTATCAGAAATACCAAATCCTAGATAATCAGGAATTACAAATATGTAACCAGCACTAGCTGCATTTGAAAAAAAACTATATTGAATTAAATCTTCAGTTGGTGCATCAGCATGAGATGATGTAGTTCCATGATTAAAATTAAGAATTGGCATCCCCTCTGCTGTATCAGGAAATGCTACCAGTCCAGAAGCTTTTATATTTTCTCCTTTATAGGTAGTATTATATGTAATCGTATAAAGACTAATATCATATTTTAGATAACTGTTAAGATTCTCAAAATCTGAATTTTGTACTATCTCTAATATATTTTCTTTAGTAATTGAAAATAATTTTGTGTAAGTATCAATGTAAGCTCTGGTCAGCTCATCTTGGTTATTACAAGAAAATAAGAATAGAAATAATAATAAGTAGGATTTAATTTTATTCATGTGATATTTGTTCCTGTAAATTTAGTTAATATTGACTTATGGATAACTATGGTTTTCTCTCTTTAATTCCTCCAATTATAGCAGTTATTCTTGCAATTAGGACTAAGCAAGTATTTATATCACTTTTAACTGGAATTTTTTTTGGTGGATTAATTATCGGAAATTGGAATCCTTTTCAAGGTATTCTCCTCACAATTGAAAGTGTTGTTAATGTTTTTAATAATCCAGGTAATACAAGAGTTGTTTTTTTTACTTTCTTAGTTGGATCTTTAATAACACTTATCCAAGTAACTGGAGGAGTTGAGGGATTTATAAATAGTTTCCAAAAAAAACTTTCTTCAAAAAATAATGATAATAGCAGTAAAAAAGTTCAATTTTATGCTTCTTTAACTGGTTTTTTGTTATTTGTTGAATCTAATATTTCAGCCTTAACTGTAGGTACAATTTTTAGACCTCTATTTGATAAATTAAAAATATCTAGAGAGAAACTTGCATATATTGCTGACTCAACATCTGCTCCATCAAAATTATTAATTCCATTTAATGGTTGGGGGGCATATATTATAGGTATTCTCACCGTTCAAGGGATAGACAAACCTTTTAATGAACTTATCTCCGCAATGAAGTATAATTTTTATCCTCTGTTAGTAATTATAATTTTAGTTGTAATTATAATGTCTGGAAAAGATTTTGGATTAATGAAAAAAGCAGAAAAAAGAACAAAAGGTGGTATCCTGTTTGATAAAGGATCAACCCCTATGGTTTCTGAAGATATAACAGTAATTAAAACTAAAAAAGGAATAGAATCTAATTCTTTTAACATGTTTTTACCATTATTATCAATGGTCATTATTATGATACTAATGCTTTTCTATACAGGTTATGATACATCAAAAGAAAATATGAAGTTTTTTGAAATTCTAGAAAATTCATCTGGATCAACATCTGTTCTCTATTCTGTAATTCTCTCAATTATAATTGCAGCTACATATTATATCCTAAATGGAATATTATCTGTTAAAGAAGTCGTATCATATTCAATAAAAGGTATGGGAGGAATGATGCAATTATCATTATTAATAATGTTAGCATTCACAATTGGAAATATTTGTAAGGATTTAGGAACAGGGATTTATGTTTCAAATGAGTTGAAAGATATCCTCTCACCTAAATTTGTTCCAGTCTTGTTATTTTTAACCAGTTGTTTTATATCATTTTCAACAGGAACATCATGGGGTACATTTGCAATAATGCTTGCAATAGCAGTACCAATTTCTCAAGAGATGGGGATAAATAGTTCAATAGCAATTGCTGCTGCTCTTGGTGGTGGGCTTTTTGGTGATCATTGTTCACCTATTTCCGATACTTCGGTTATTTCTTCAATGGCATCAGCAAGTGATCATATTGATCATGTAAAAACACAATTACCCTATGCGGTTTTAGCTGGCTTAATAACAAGCATACTATATTTATTGATTGGATTAAGTATATAAAAAAAGCACTTGATGATATCAAGTGCTTCACAAACCAAACTAACTAAACTATTTTGTATTAAATTTTTACGCAAATTAATAATCTTCTGTTACACAAAATCATGCAATAAATTATTAAAATGTAATCTTATTGATTTTGAACTATATAAATCTATTTATCAGATTTTCAAAAAACTCTTGTTTACCTGATTGCTGATTAATCCCATTTGAATTTAATGAATGATTATATAAATCATCAAGTGAAAGATTATTTTGTGAAAATTCTTTACCAATCCCTGAGTGAAAAGAAGAATACCTTTCTTCTATTAAAGATGAGTATTCAGAATCATTAATAATTTTTTCAACAATTAATAAAGACCTTGCAAATAAATCAATAGCACCTATATGTGCATGAAATAAATCAGTCAAATCAGTTGAATTTCTTCTTGTTTTAGCATCAAAATTAATTCCGCCTCCATTTATTCCTCCAGATCTTATAATTATAATCAATGCCTCAACTATTTCATATATATTATTTGGAAATTGATCAGTATCCCAACCATTTTGATAATCCCCCCTATTAGCATCTATACTACCCAACATATTTGCGTTAGCAGCAACTTGGAGCTCATGATCAAATGTATGGCTTGCAAGAGTTGCGTGATTTACCTCTATATTTAGTTTAAAATCATTCATTAGATCATATTCTCTTAAAAATCCAATAACAGTTGCAGCATCAAAATCATACTGATGTTTAGATGGTTCCATTGGTTTAGGCTCAATAAAAAAATGTCCTTTAAATCCATTAGCCCTTCCGTAATCTTTAGCTATATGAAGAAAGGTAGCAAGATTATCAAGCTCTTTTTTCATATCGGTATTAAGCAAAGTCATATATCCCTCTCTTCCACCCCAAAATACATAATTTTCACCTTTCAATTTTATTGTGGCATCAATTGCATTTTTAACTTGAGAACCTGCATATGATACAACTTCAAAATCAGGATTAGTTGCTGCACCATTCATGTATCTTGGATGAGAAAATAAATTTGCTGTACCCCATAATGGTTTAATTTTAGAATCGTTGATTTTTATTTTACAATAATCTGTTATATCCTCAAGTCTTTTAGTAGACTCTAGTAATGAATCTGCCTCATCGATTAAATCAAAATCGTGGAAACAGAAATAATTTAAATCTAGTTTAGATATAAACTCAAAAGCTGCATCCATTTTTTCATATGCTCTTATTTTTACATCTTTAGAGTCAAGCCAAGGATAATATTTTGTTCCAGTACCAAAGGGATCGTTTCCTAGATTAGTAAAAGAATGCCAATAAGCAATTGCAAACTTAAAATGATCTTTCATTGGTTTACCCAGAACATACTTATTCTTATTATAATATCTATATGAAAGTGGATTTTTTGAAGATTTACCTTCAAATTTTATCTTACTAACTCCTTTAAAATATTCTTTTTTACCTTTAATGATACTCATATTTATCAAATTAATTTATTTAATAATTTTTTCCAATTCTTATAACTTTCATCTATACTCATTGATTCTTTTGGAATAAGCTTTTCTATTAATTTTAAACTAGAAAAAGCTTCTTTATCATTATTATAATCACCTGTTCCTAATGCTGCACCTCTTGCAGCACCTAATGAACCATCTGTATTATAAACATATAGTTTTGTTTTAGATACATTAACAAAAACTTCTTTAAAAATTTTACTTTTAAATAAATTAGAATCACCAACCTTCACAGTATCAATATTTAATCCCATATTTCTTAGATATTCTATACCATAACATAATGAAAATGCGATTCCCTCTAATACAGATCTAATAATATGAGAATTATTATGAATATTAAAATCTAATCCATTAATCATGGCATTTAAATTTTTATTATGATTAAATAGTCTTTCAGAACCATTACCAAATGGAAAAAAAGAAAGCCCTTCACTTGAATTAACCTCTTCAGATAAATTATCCATATCAAGATATGAGTTTATTTTCAGTGTTTTTTTTAACCAAGAATAAGCAATTCCAGATCCATTAATACATAATAAAACACCATTTCTTTTGTTATTTATATCATCATTACAATGAAGAAAAGTATTAACTCTATTTTGGGGATCACTTATATCTTTTTTTGTAACACAATATATTACTGCAGATGTACCAGCTGTTGCTGCGATTTCACCGTCATTCAAAACATTTAATGAAAAAGCATTATTTGGTTGATCGCCTGCTCTATATGATATCGTGACATTATCTACTAAACCAAAGTTTAAACAATTTTCTTTAGAAATTTTACCTTGAATACCTATAGATGGAACTATGTCAGGAACCTTATCTTTTTCAATTTGATAGAAATTAAGGATATCCGTTGAAACATCTCTTTTATTAAAATCCCACATTATACCTTCTGATAAACCTAAAGGTGTTGTTGATATATTTCCTGTTAACTTAAATACTATAAAATCTCCAGGAAGCATAAATTTAAAAATTGAAGAATAAACTTCTGGTTTATTTTCCTTGACCCATCTTAGCTTAGAAGCTGTAAAATTTCCTGGTGAATTTAACAAGGAGCTTGATATAATATTTTTATCAAGCTTATTTGAAGCTTCTTCTCCTATCAAAACTGACCTTGAATCACACCAAATTATAGAATTAAATAAACTTTTACCATACTTATCAATAGCAACTAGCCCATGCATCTGGTAAGATATTCCAATAGATTTTACGTAGGAAAGATCATGTTTTTTTTTAAAATAATAGAAACATTTCTTTATATTTTCCCACCATATCTCCGGATCTTGTTCTGCCCAACCATCATTTTTAGAAATAATTTCCATTTCGTTATCAGGTGATGAAATAGAATCTATTTGATTTTGACTTTTAAAATCAAATAGAGACATTTTGACAAAAGAACTTCCTAAGTCAATCCCTATAAAATATTTGTTATCATTTGAAAGCATGAGAATTATATAAATTTATAAATATTATATTAGGTTAATTAATGGATAAAACAAAAAATCAAAAATTAAATCTTATACAATCAACAAGTCTTGTTATTGGAAATATGATTGGTGTAGGAATTTTTATGTTGCCTGCTTCTCTATCTAAGTATGGATCTATTAGTATTTTTGGTTGGATAATTTCAGGAATTATGGCATTTATTATTGCTAGTATTTTCAGAAATATATCATATAAGTTTAAAGATAATAATAACCCAATTGATTACTTAGAGACTGTATTTGGAGACTTTACAGGATTTTTTGTTATTTGGGGGTATTGGGTTTCTATATTACTGGTAAACGCGAGTATTGCTATTGCAATAACAAGTTATATTTCTGTTTTTGGTGATATAACAAACAGATCGGATATTACATTACCAGTGTCAATACTTATTATTTTAATTATTGCGTTCATTAATTATAATGGAATAAAAAAAACTGGAAATTTTCAATTACTTACAACAACTTTAAAAATAATACCTCTGATAACAACTATATTTTTGGGGTTTTATTTTTTTGATATAAATCATTTTTTTCCATTAAATCTATCTTTAGAAACAAACTTTAAAGCTATCACAATAACTACGACACTTACATTTTTTGCTTTTCTAGGAATTGAATCAGCATCGATTCCAGCTGATAAGATATCAAACCCTAAAATTAATATCCCTAAGTCAACTATGATTGGGACAGTAATTACGTTTTGTATTTACCTTTTTTCAATGATTGCATTGATCGGTATTATGCATCCTAATGAAATTTATATGTCAAATGCACCTTTTGCAGATGCTACCGGAGTTATTTTAGGAGATTATGGAAAAAAAATCATTGCATTATTTGCTATTATTTCGGGATTAGGAGCTCTTAATGGGTGGACTTTACTTCAGATAGAAATACCTAAAAGATTATCAGAAAAAGGGTTATTAGGGAAAAATTTTTCGGAAATTAATTCAAAAGGTGTACCTCATAAAACATTATTCATTTCAACATTAATTGTTATTATTTTAATTCTAGCAAACTATACAAAAAGTTTAAATAATATTTTTACTTTTTTAATTCTAACTTCTACATTTTGCTCTCTAATGTTATATTTATTTATATCTTTTTCAGAAATAATAATTGCTTCAAAAAATATCAAGCATAAACTATCTTTCAGGAATATAATAAGAGGAATAATATCCTTATTTTTTATTTTATGGTTAATAATTGGTGTTGGATATGAATCTATTATTTCAGGTTTAATATTGCTTTCATTATCAGTTCCTATCTATATTTATCAAAAAAAAAATGATAGATATAAAAAAAATTAGAAATCTTTTCCCCTCACTATCGCTGAAAGATGAAAATAAGACTCAGATAATATATCTAGATGGACCTGGAGGTACTCAAGTTCCTTCATCTGTAATTGATGGAATATCAGATTATTATAAGAAATATAATGCAAATACTCACGGAGAATTTATTACAAGTATTCAGACAGATAAAATTATGAATTCTCTTAGAGAAAAAATGTCTGTTTTACTTAATGCAGAAAA
>Ga0315330_10003335_pt1 | contig 11008 bp, 8 predicted proteins | sample M140m34915metaG_FD_203453 | JGI IMG/M metagenome (GOLD analysis project Ga0315330, IMG submission 203453) | Ammonia-oxidizing marine archaeal communities from Monterey Bay, California, United States - M1 40m 34915 | ecosystem: Environmental > Aquatic > Marine > Intertidal zone | place: USA... | reverse complement strand
TTACAGTTCGGATTTTCTGCTTGAAACTCAACTTGAGAAAGGAGCGATTCGGACCGTACTTTCTGATGTGGGTTACTTCGAGATACCTTCTCCCGGTCTATTGAACACCGATATGAAGTTGGGACTGGTTCCGGTTCCTATCATCGATGCTGAAAGCGGGTTCATGAAAGATGCTTTTGATGTAGGGGTTCGTTCTGAGATGGAGGGAGTCAAAATTTACTATACGACAGATGGAAGCATTCCTGATGCGTTGTCCGGCCACCCATACACAAGTCCAATACAGATACGGAAAACCACCGTGCTGCGTGCAGTTGGATTGCGCGATGGGTGGATTCCCTCGCCGGTATTGACCCGAAGCTATTTATTCACTTCCGATATTGCTCTGCAGGATCAGTCATCAGCATTGGAAACTGGTTTTCCAACACGATGGGGCTCCCAGACAGCTGACTACGGCCTGGACACACGGGTTGTCGGTAATCAAGGTCGGGATAGTTTTGGGGGGCGATATCAAAAAACGATTCAGGACGACCTGCTCTCTCTTCCCTCCATGTCGTTTGTCATGGATTCAGATGCGTTATTCGGGGCCAGGGGTATCTATGCCAATCCAGGTAGTCGAGGTGAAGCTTGGGAAAAGCCGGTTTCGGTTGAGCTCATTTATCCTGAAAATGGACGCAAGGGATTTCAGGAGAATGCAGGGCTGAGAATACAGGGAGGTGCTTTCAGAAAATTTAATCTGACTTTGAAGAAATCCTTTCGGCTGGTATTTCGGGGTCAATACGGCGCTTCAAAGCTGGATTTCCCTCTATTCGGCCCCGATGCAACGGATTCATTTGACAATGTTGTTCTTCGAGCCAATGGGAATGATGGCTGGCCATACGGTGGAGCGCAGGCCCTTTACATGCGTGACGCTTTTGCAATGGAAACAGCAAGAGCGATGGGTATCAAGGCTCCTCACACAAACTTCGTTCACCTTTATCTGAATGGTATCTATTGGGGGCTTTATAATCTCGTGGAACGTCCGGATGCAGCCTTTTCCTCAAGCTATTACGGAGGCGACAAGGAAAACTGGGACGCCCTGAATCAGGATTCTGTTCCTGATGGAAACAGGGACGCCTGGAATCGATTGCTTGGTATCCTGGACTCAGGAATAGACTCGAAAGAGCTGTTCAACAGGATTCAGGGTAAAGGTCCCGATGGAATCAGGGATCTTTCGATGGAAAATCTGCTGGATGTCAGAAACCTCATCGATTACTGCATTTTGAATTTTTACATGGGGAATCAGGATTGGCCGGGCCGTAATTTCTGGGTCGGTCGGGATCGAGAAGGTGATGAAGGTTTCAAGTTTTATCCATGGGATACAGAAACATCCATGGGCCTGGGTTCCGACCTGAATACAGATCGAACAGGGGTGGACTCCTCGGTGGCCCGACCTTATGCAGTCTTGAAAAAAAATCCAGATTTTCGTCTTTGGTTCGCCGACAGGGTTCAGCATCACTTTTTCAATGGTGGTAGCTTTTTCGTCCATCCAGACAAACCACAATGGTCCGTGGTAAAGCCTGAAAACAACGTTCCTGCATCAAGGTTTGCGCAACTTGCAGCCCAGATTGAAAGGTCGATTGTGGGCGAGTCAGCCCGCTGGGGTGATCAGTTGGTCAACAGACCTTTTACCTGGGATGATTGGAGTCAAGAACGCGATAATTTACTTACCCATTATTTCCCACGAAGATCAGCAATCGTTTTGGATCAATTACGTCGAGCAGGCCTCTACCCAAGGATAGAGGCCCCTGCGTTCAACCATGCCGGTGGGAACGTGGATGTTGATTTCAGTTTGTCAATGAGCGCACAAGGTGGAACAATTTTCTATACACTGGATGGGAGCGATCCTCGCAGTCGATTACAGTCGAAAGAAATAAGCCGCTTCGACTTGTTTGATAGTGCCACCCAAAAACGCGTCCTTGTGCCAAGCGCGGATAATGGTGGTGATGCATTCGGTTCTGATTGGTATGAGGATGTGGGTTTTGCTGATGATGCATGGATGTTCGGGGTGGGAGGCATTGGCTACGACACCGGGAATGACTATGAGAAATTCATTGGAATGGACGTGACGGATTCCATGCAGGGTCAAAACGGTTCGGTTTTCATCCGCATCCAATTTGAAACAGGATCCCGGATCAATGAAGAGACAAACCTGATGGTGTTAAGGATGCGTTATGACGATGGATTCGAGGCTTTCCTCAATGGCATCCATATCGCCTCTTCCAATGCTCCCGAGATCTTGAAATGGGACTCTTTTGCCACTGGGACGCATGAGGACTCTGTCGCTGTTCAGTTTCAGGATTTTGATATCAGTGGATTCATTTCTCATTTGCATGCAGGAACCAATTTATTAGCCATTCAAGGGCTCAATGTTTCCAGCGTGAGTTCGGATTTCCTGATCGATGCGGAGTTGATGGTCGGTCAGCAGGAAATTATTGGAGAGCAACCTACCTCGCGCATTTATGAAACTCCGATCATTCTCCGTGATCTGACGACGATCAAAGCCAGGACACTTTCAGGTTCGGAATGGAGTGCCTTGAGTGAGGCGACTTATGTGGTTGGCAACCCGCGCGTCATGGTGAGTGAATTACACTTTCACCCCGAGGATCCTTCTTTCGAGGAAATGGCATTCGGATATCTAGATGCAGACGAATTTGAATTTATTGAAATTCATAACCCGAGAACAACGACATTTACATTGGACGGCCTACGGTTTGTCGATGGTGTGGATTTTGATTTTACCCGATCGTCAATAAGGCGTCTTTCGCCCGGAGCTTCGCTGTTGTTGGTGAAAAACCGTGTTGCTTTTGAGATGCGTTACGGAAAAGGGTTGCCCATCGCGGGCGAATTCACCGGTAATTTTTCGAATAGTGGAGAAAGGGTTGCATTGGCGGATAGTGATAATCAGGTTTTGATTGAATTTTCTTATGACGATGGCGAGCCAGTTTTTAAGAGTGGTGATGGATCAGGTTATACCTTGATTGCAGTGGAGGATGCGGACAATCCCAATGAAGAAACTTATTGGAAAACCAGTGAGGCAATGGGTGGTTCACCGGGGCAGCACTCAGAGCTTTATTCCTACGAGCGGCTCGTTCCCGACATTACAGTAGAAGGAGACAGAATTCTGATTGAATGTTCCGTGCCCGTGACCGGACTCTTCGGGCTGTTTGTTACTGAAGATCTGCGACTTGAGGAATGGCATCTTTTGCAAAGCAGAAATCAGGGGGATTCAAATGGAAGACTTGTTTTTGCAGTGAAGGCGTCCATGGAGTATCCAATGCGCTTTTTTCAAATTCGAATGATCAATGCAACTCCTTAGGTAACCTTACCCATGTTACAAGGATACATGATCTTTCACATCCTCACATATGACTCATTCAAAAGGAATGAAGTATTTTTTCTTCATGGCTTTTGCTTTGAATCAACGCACTGACAGGCACGTTCCAATACTCTTTGGATTACATATTGCTTTTTATCGGACGGAATTCATGGAGGTTTTTTGAAATGTTTGGCTGGAAGACTTTGGGTTCATTGCATCGAATTGCTTGAGGACCATTCCTTGTCTGTCGCGAATCAAGGGCATTCGCAATACGAACCGAGCAGTTGGACTCAGAAAACTTTTCAAGTGCGATTGAAGTTTCTGCGTTTTATCATCATCGCAAGTTTGGGATTTCCGATGTCTGACCGTAGAGGGTCGACAGGGTTTACAGTTGTCTTTGAAGCGGTGGTATCAGTGTATGTAGTGTTCCGTCACCACTGGACAGATAGACTGAGGCGGTGTGATGCTGGCCCGTCGGTCCATCGGGTATCCAGATCAACAAATCGCGCCCCCTTTTGCCGTCGATGTTTTTCCATGATACAGATGCCGGTCTGACATCCATGTAAAGGTCCTGGTTGGAAAGAGAGTCCAGGACCTCGCGAAAATGGTCACTCGATACGATCACTTTCGCCGGCCCTTCCTCGTCGAAAGATTTTGTTTCAATCATGACTTCATGACCGCCGATTGAGAAGGTATGCGTTGCGTTGTAGTCAAGGCTACGGGGAACCTCTTGCAGACGGCTGGCAGCAAGGAATATGCCTACAATGATCAAACCCGTCATGAATAGAGCTTCTACCCTGAAGCTAACTTTTGATTGTTTGATGTTTTCTAATACCACCTAATAGGTTCCTTAAATTCTGACGTCTGTGCTGGAACGGTACGAAGGACACTAAGACGTGATTCCATGAGTTCATCAACGCAGTTCGCCTCCGTGGGCCAACCAGTGCGCACATTCTCCGGTCAATTCCTCCTGCGCGATGCGTTCGTATTTCTCACTTTCACTTTTGCTGAGGACCTCGCGCCAGCGTCCGTTCTGTCCTTTGTGGATGAAAACTTGTGCGCCTCCATCCCAAAACGCTCCACCCAAAGGCACGCTTTTTGTGGCGTTCGCCTTCATGTAGTCGAAGCTGCAGTGACGAAGGATATCCTCCCAGCATGCTTCATCGATTGAAATGTCCAGAAACTCCGCGATTCTGCGGATTTCCCCGGGCATATCGACTTTCAGATTTTCGAAGTGCAGCATGAAGACATTCGGCAAGTTTCGGATCTCCCACCAGGAACGAATATTCTCCCAGAAAGACCACCACGGGTAACCATCCTGATCCAGCCATTCCTGAAAATACTGTAAAACGGATTCGGGGGGTCTTCCGATCGGAGGCCCTACCCGCCCTGGAGTGTCATTCAACGCCTCATACCAGGATTCGTTCGCATTCAAGTGATGATTGAACATGCTCCAAACAACATCCCGACCGTCTCTCCCGATATAGATGTATTTGGCTTTATCGGAAAATACCAGTGCGTCAACAGGGAGGTGGGTCTTTATAAATCTTCGATGTGTCTGCGCGGCGACGAGTGGAAGCTTAACCTCCTTCGGAGGTAAGCGTAGGTCCATCCAGGGTGACATTTCAGCAACTGGGAGACCTGCCTCACCCTTGAACAATAGCTGCGAAACGATTTGCTGCACCCACGTTGTGCCTGACTTTGCATACGTCGAAATGATAATGTCGTCATCACGAAAAACGAAGTCATTCCAAATGGTAGAGTCAAAGTGGTGACTCTGGAGTTCACGGGTTTTGATCGGCAAAGCTGTCATAGTGATAAAAATGTGTTTTGACTGATACCCTCGACGGTCTTAAATGGCATAGCGAGTTTAATCAATGGAGAATATTCCTCACGAAAATTTTTGAAGATGGAAAATTGGCTTTTTATCAAGTTAGTAAGCTGGGAATTTGGGAAGTTTTTCATGTGCGATATAATATCGAACAAATCCTCATTAGCTCCGATGTCAGGATAGAAATATTGGAAATCAAGGTGGCATTCACTCGGAATCCTAAGAAGCGTTTGATGGATCAAACGAGAGAATCAGGATCAAAACGGAGTTTGGTCTTTCACACATCAGCCAATGGAGGGCTGACTTCCATGCGGTCCCATACTCATCCCTCAACAACAGTTCTGAACAAGGAACATGGAACGTGGGAAACCTTCGATGGATTAAAAACCAATATTGCTCACTGACTACTTTGGAGCAAGGTGTAATGGACCCTGACACCATCCTTTTCGGGAACTGTCTTTCCGTTCTGGATCTTGTGACCTGAATTGTCGCTCACCCATCTGTAGGACACCTTCAAGGTCTTCAAGTCTTTCCAATTCACTGAGATTTCACTGAAGCTGTGCCAGAGGTGCTGACCCAAAAGAAAGTCCCGTTGGTTGAAATCCTGCGATTTTTTCCGGAGGTTAACGTTCGTGTAGGTGTATCCCGCTGCTCCTCCACCTGCGCACGAAAAGACTGTGGCAATGTAGTCTCCATTCGGAGATTTGGATTCGTTGAGAATCTCGACTTTATCGCTTGTTTGCCAATCATTTTGACCACACCCGCACGATAAGAAGGTGATCATTAAAAAACGGAATGAACAGTAAACCGACCGCCATACCCGGAGTTGTTCGGGCAACATCCACAGGTATCTCTTTCCAGCATTTGTAGTGCAGAATGCTTGTTGCAATGACAGCTGGAAGGTACAACAGAAGTGTGACCATGCCTCCGACGAGGACCACGTCCTTGTCATTAGGTTGGTTAAAACGAGCGATCTCATAGGTGATCACCGCGATCAGCCCGATGAACTCAAATAAGATAGGGTAGGTCGGCGATATTTTTTTCATAAAGTATTCGTTCTAGGTGAGTTCGTTCAATTGTTTTTGAGCTCCTGTTCAACAATTCAAAAAAACCTCTTGTTATCAGTTAGCTATGCAGCCGATGTGAGGCATTTGCAGTCTTAGGGGGAGATGCCTGATCTTACTTCCACCTGAATTCTTTGATCATATCAACTGGAAAAAGCCGCCCCCCCGATTCGGCGCCTTCAATGACTATATAGTTTTCGTAAAAGTGCATGGCGCTTACTTTTTTCGGTATGGAACCTGTTCCAGAGGTTGTTGAGGGATCTGTCTGGATGGTGTAGTAAAGATCGAAGGATCCTCTCAGTGTTCGACGTGCAAGCGACTTGTCTGCTGGTGTGCTTGCCGCTGTGTTGTCTGAGCATCCGGTAAAGGCAAGAGTGAAACAAACAAATACAACGCAGTTCAGTATCATGACGTGTCTTTTCATTGGAACAACCTTTCATGAAATACGACGCGTTTGCAACGGTATTTGATGATAGGTAATTTCGGTGAACGCGGGACTTTGGGGCTCGATTACGGCAATCCTGCAAGCACTTCCGTATTCTGCCCACGCCACAGTTTGTGCTTCTTGCTTTGAGAGATGATGGGACCTAAACGCTGGTTTTTTATCGAGGATGATCGAGGCAAGGTATCGTCGAACCCAAGACAATGATAGTTGCACCTAAAAATAGAGAATGTTTCGTCCATCTGCCTAGTCATCTTCAGCTCAATGGATTTGAGTGACCTTTTTTGTGGTCAAATTGAGAACAAACACTCTCGATTTTTCATCAGCCATGATCAATAGGTTGTGAACTTTATCGAAGGAAAGACTTGTGATGAATACATCCTGAACATCCTTCTCCAATGCAGGGTTGTAGTCTGTCTTGTAGACCCGAATCCGCCACAGGAATTGCTTGGTTTTTGGATGGTGCGCTTCGATGAAGCCTCCGTTTTGGGGGCAATCGTCCTTGGCAAAGTGAGGCACGGAGAAAACCGCTTCGCTGGTCTGAATGGCTGAAACTTTCTCCGGTGTATTTCTTTTAGCCATTGCGCTTGTCGTCAGCAGGAAAACGAAGGTGATTGAGTAGATTAGTGCTTTCATCTTTAGTGCTTTCATCTCTTGTTGAATCAGAGGACCGTGGTTCTTTGGATTTTTCAAATAGATTATATGATTATAGTCAGGCCCTCTGTGCCGTCTTTGGTGTTCGGGATATCCAATAGAGACGCGCAATCGCTGACATGTATCTTCCATGTGGTCAGCGCGTCGAAAACCACTAGCTTTCGTTATCATTCGTTTGCAGGCTTGAGGAGCTTGTCAGCCAGGAAGTCCAAACCCGAACCCAATACGGTCCGTTCGACAAGCAATTTGGATTCAATTTCTGACGCTTCCCAGTTTTTTCAACGTATCGCGGATCTTTGACCGTGATCGAGATCGTGCTGAATCGCGGTATCAAAATATTCCCAGTTTTGTCCGTCCTTTCATGCTGATCTCCGTCCTTTGTATGAACAAGCAATGATGCGACAGTTATGTTGTTAGTTGTACGTAACGCCCACCATAAATGATCCTAGACTCAATCATCGGCTTTTTTGTGGCACTTTTCGGCTTCGGTGGTTCATGGAATTTCAGGGTTGGTTTTTCCATGGCTCTTCGATTTTGACTTCGAAACAGTAGTGGATCAGTCAATACCGTTTTGTTCTTTCTTGTATTTCTTTTTTAGCGATGAAGGTAGGAAGTCCCACATGACGCTTGGTACAGGCATCATCTCATTCATTTCAGTTTCCGTTACGGTTCCATCTGCCTTGAATGCAAATACCTTGAAATATTGAATATCACTTCCGTAACCCCATAACCTTGTGGGATTTTCCCAGTAGAGGCACCATCGCATCGCAGACCAACCGATCGAATCGCTTGTCAGTATCTTACCACTGGCGGAATCCAGCACCCTAAAGTCTACAAGGTCCTTATCACGCCGTGTCACCTCCAAGCGTCTCTTGCCATCTGGGGATATGGAAGAGCCAAAGGCCCTGATAAAAGGACCAGGTTGTTTCACCAAAATTGTCACGCTTGAGTCCGTCCTCATCTCCTTATAATTAATATACATGACCTCAACAGTGACGCCCGGAATTTTTGGGTTTTCGTATGCCGACATGTTGACTTCCGTAACGGAAGTCGGATCCAAGCTGCCGACTCCCAAGGGTATTCTTTTTTCTTGGCTGATTACTCGCTTCACCCAACCTTCTCCTAAAAACGCTCCAAGCGTAGAGGAAAACTCCTTCGAGTGGAGAGCTGTCGTCAGGACAAAGGCCTTTTCAGCAGAGTCTCCCAGCATCACGTTTAGTTTCGCATTTGGTATGCCTTTTGAGAAATCCGGAACGGTTGTCTCTTGAGCGAAGAGCGGCAATGCGAGCAGAAGAAAAGTCAAGGTTGATAGCCGTCGTGTGATTTGCATTAGGTCAACGATAGGGCGGAATCGTAATAATGGCATGTATCGGTTGAAGAGCATTGGATTACTTGCTGGCGTGTTGTTCGTTGTCATCGCAGTTCATTCTACTCAACCCAACAGTCGAATCACCGGGGAAGCTTCATGGAATCACCTGTTCAATAGGCCGTCAAACGGTTCAGCTCTCGATTTCCGATCTGTTGATTATTTCTCAAGATGCAGCGTGAATTGAATGCAGGATTGCGCTTCCTTGCCTGCATGTGACAAACCTCTCCCCCCATGGTAATCTCCCTTCACCCAAACCCAAAGCACGGCAGGTTCGCTCGTTGGTTTGAAGTGTATGCGTTCATGATGCTCGCCGTAAAACGTACCTGGATTACCCCCCATCGAATCCCACTCGGGGATCTGCATGTCTTTATGAAAAGAGCCTGTATTGTTCGACAGTACGGCGGTGATTTCGGTGGAGTCTCCCTCGCGGCGTGGATCCGTCACCAAAAACGCCAACAACATATCGATGCTATCGTCCTGCTGCGATTGCTCCACCAAGTCGTCAAAGGTGCCAGCGAGGAATTGCCGCTTGGCGATAGACATACCTTTTTCAAGTTGCTCTATTTCGATTCGGTAGGTCGTTGCCTCCCCGTTGTATTGAAGCCGATATGCGAGGGTTTGGCCGGTTATGCTCGAGAGCAACGATGCGTGTTTGCCCCCGAAATTGACCGGTGTCAGCGTCAATCCTGGTGGAGGATTATCGGTGCACGATGTCATTGAAACGGTAACGAAGACGGCGGCGGTGCAGATGAAAGCGGTTGCAAATAATTTCATTTTTATGAACCAAGTAACGCTAAAAAAGTAAACTGCCATGCTTCAAGCGTGCAGTTGAGTGCGGTTGTCCGAACAGCCTTGTTCGGTTTTGATCGCAAGGAATTCGTTTTTCTTGCAAATCAGGTAGATGCACAGCGCACTTCCCAAAAACGTTCCTTTTGGAAAATGCATGGCCAAAAGAACTCCATAGACGATCAGGAAGCATAAGAACCATGGGGCTCGATATTTTTTTCCAAATAATGCCACTGCCAAGAAGATGCCGCCTACCGATGATGTAATCATTCCAACCATGGTTGGAACCAGCAGAATGGATATCTCATTTGCCAGGTTTTCCGCCTTTATGGTTTCATTTTGTGAGTTTGTGTGGAAAGCTCCACCCACCCCGATAACGTTATAAATGAGGCCAATCAACGCCCCGAGTTGAAGCCAAGCGCCCCAAAGAGCAAATTTTCTTCCGTTATCTTTCTTCATACTTTTATCGACCGTCTTGAATTACTGAATAAGTTATCTTATTTTTTAATATCTCCTCCGGACCAGTGAAAGGCAAAAGTGCAATGCAACTTGTTTTATGTCGCTCAACTTTGGGCACAAAAATGATTCGATTTTCAGGGACATATTCTTCTGGCTTTCGAATCAATACCGCTGAGTAACTCATAGGTTCTAATCAGGTTCTCAGATGGGTGACACGCTAACGACCTGGTTTCTTTAGCTCCCACATCGTGGTCGGCTGTGATTGACTTGGATTTCAATATTCGCATTCAACGCTTGTTTCGTCGTAGGTGATTGTCATCGGTCTACCGACCCATCTGCTGTGCTGCACTCGAGAAGGCGAAACTCAAAGTGTTTTTTGGAGTGTATACTAACCGACGCAGAAAAGGCATAGGGCAAGAAGAAGGTGCATCTGGACTGTGATTTTCATGCCTGTTTCCAACAACCATGATGAGGAACGTGTACGCCCTTATTCATATCAATGTCCCTTACTCCCAAAATGAAAATACCAGAGCTGGAAGGCAGCCCTGGAGGCGTTGGGGGGATTCGTTGTGCGAGGTGATGCTCTATCGTGTCAGCATCCATCTGTAATCTGTAGGGCCATTTTTTATGACGATGTGTTGAATCAATCGATGGTGACCCTTTCTACATGGTGAATGTCAGTATGTAGATGGTTTGGCCATCGGCGGCGAAGCCTATCCAGCCATTGCTTCGACCAAACATAGGCTTGGGCGAATACATCTTCAATTGGTCTGCTTGCTCTCTTGTTGACCACCATGATAAGCGAGCTTTTTTAGGAGACTTGTAGTCCCAGTTCGAAATCCTCTCTCCTGCGCTTGACCTCCAGGTAGCGAAATCAGCTCTCTCTACAACGAGTTTGGCAAAGAATGCGAAATCAGATGGTCCCAACCGACCATCACCATACTGCTCCTCAATACACTCAGCGTCCAATATCGAGCCAGGAAGGGAAATCCGCTTCTCGATGATGTTAGTCATTACCGCAGCGCGTTCTGCTGCGGTCTCTCCAAAT
>Ga0315330_10003333_pt1 | contig 11013 bp, 14 predicted proteins | sample M140m34915metaG_FD_203453 | JGI IMG/M metagenome (GOLD analysis project Ga0315330, IMG submission 203453) | Ammonia-oxidizing marine archaeal communities from Monterey Bay, California, United States - M1 40m 34915 | ecosystem: Environmental > Aquatic > Marine > Intertidal zone | place: USA... | reverse complement strand
AGGAAAGTATTTTATTCTTGATACTCCTTTATGATAGAAAAAATTATCTATACCTCGGTAGTACCAAAGTATTTTATCTAAGTGTGCTTTAAAATATAAACTGATATTTTCCTTATCTAAATTATCATTCCATCTTAAAATACTACTATTCAAATCTGTGTACCTATGTGGTACGTGTTCTGTATCTTTTCGCATTGTTTCTAAATCATGCCAATGTGTTTGACCGAAACACAAACAATCCTCAGGATCAAAGTTTGCTATATCATCGATATTCTTTTGTATAATTATATCTAAATCAAAGAACAAATTTTCTCCTTTTTGTCTAACAACATTATCATCAAACAAGTACATCTTATTCCACCACTTCTTTAACTTGTTACCTTTAGGAAGTGGTATAACAGTTATGTCCCGACTCAATCCTTTTGGATTTTCTGTAAGGCAATAAAATTTAAAAGGCACAGTCAAATGTTCTTTACACGCTTCAAAGAGTTTTTCCACGTGCTTAGCAGAATATTTACTGCCCCATTTAACGGTGTAGATATTCATTACCATCCTTTAATTATATTTGCCATAATAAAAAATGCGCATATGACATTAACTAATACAATACAACTTCTAACAATTGCAATTATATCATCATACCCTTTAGTTTCTTCATCACTAAAAGAACCTAATGCCATTTTCCATATGTTCCAACAGTATCTTATCATTCTCCTGTCCAATGTTTTAATAATTGAGGATCGACCAATTCATTTTGTTTTACCTTACCTCTATCAGGTGTAGGTTGTGGTAATAAATCAATATTAAACACGCATAGAATTGGCGTCTCCCTATAAATTTCTGTTTCTAAATCATCATCTTCCCAACTACGACCTCTGTTATAACTGTAAGCGTAGTCTGAAGGAAAATGGTCCCAAAGTTTTTTACCAAAGTCTCCCCACCTCCAACTGTGATAATTATCTGTGCCGTCAGTATATGTAAACCATATCTTTTCTTTATGTTCTAATACATCTTGCCAAATACATTCTGCTTGGTCATCGCTCCATACTTGGCAACTGCCATTAGTATAAGCTCCATGTGCAAGTTTAAATTTTCTTGTTTTCATAGGACGTGGATCTTGCCACCAACTTCTTAATTTAGTAGGCCTTTCCATATTGTAAGTAAGTAAAGGCTCTATATTGTTTTGAATTATTACATCCAAATCAAAGAAGATGAAACGTCCTGTCGGCTTATCTGTTGCAAAATTGTGAGTATTGAAGACCATTGTTTTAGGTCTGTCCCAGCATCTAGCCATGCCATACTTAAAGTCATCGTTGCCGAACCAATACTTAGGATGGATGGTATCAATATCTGGAAATGGTATAACTTTAATATCTGGTAATAGTCCCTCAGCATCATCTGTATAGCAATAAAAGTGAAAGTCATGTTGTTCATTCGTGTGTCTCCTAGACATTTCATATAGTCTATTAACAAAATGTGGACCATATCTGGTTCCCCATTTACTACAAATTACATTGACTCTCATTTATACTCCTCGGCCAATGGAAAAATAATACTTATAACATCAGCAACTGCCTTAGCTATAGCAATATGTTCCTTTTGGGTGCCATTGTCTCCTCTTAGTTCTATATAATGTATCCAACTCCTTAAGGTTCCGTTTACATACATTCTGCTCATAGTGTTTCCCTCGGGTAACACCGCCCTTGCTTGTTCTTTAGCAATACCGTTTTCTATAGCCCAACAATAAGCTTGTCTTGCCGTTCGAATAACATCCTTTTGGTACTCTTCCCATTCTCTAGATATTTGATATCCTTCTATGTCTGTACCAATTTCTATACTGTTTTGCCTATTAGTTTCATCCTGTAATCTAGCTTCTCTAACTTCAAAGTCTAAATCCTTTGTAGGGTCTGCATACCTTTGACTAAACTCTTGGAAACTAAAACTTCTATGTCTTAGTATTTGCCTAGCAATGTCCCTTGTTGTTTCTATTTCTAAACAACAGGATACCATTTCTAATGGACTCCAATGTTTATGTTTCATCAAATATTTTACAAGACCTAAAGCTGTCTTTTTATTATTTTGATTAGCTGGATTACTTACTCTTGCACAATAAGCAATTAGTTCTAATAGATCTGGGTCTCCTGCTGCAGGGTCTAATCCTTCTGGGCCTGCTTTAGGCATTTGACTGTAACTTATTACCTTAACTTGCATAAACTGTTCTCGCTATAACGTAGTCTGTTCCATACTGCTGACCGTGTTCTGCTAATTTGGCAGTCACCTCAACACATTTATCTTCGAAGTCTTCTATATCAGATTTAATTAATAAAGTAGCAAATCTACTTTCCTTAACTATTGATGGGTATGTATCATAATCATCAAATGTTCCTTCTAATATAACGGACTTTTCACTTCTAACTTTTAACATTTTCCTTCCTGTTCATTATGTATTATTTGTGGATTTAACTTTAATAAATTATTAAAGTATCCTTTATAAAAATCATTAGTAAATATATTTTCCAAACTGTCATTACTAATATTATTTTTATCCCAATCATATAATAATTCTGTTTTATGTTCAGGACTATTATATGCTGTTCCTATATTAAGCGCTATGTGTTTACAAGGAAAAACATTTCCTGTTGCACTTAAATAAAATTGATTGTTTACTTTACCTTCGCACTTAACGTGAGGAGCAAACTTTACTTTTCTCTCTTTATATATGTCATCTTTACGACGTGTTTTTAGAGTGTCTAATTCTATAAGTTTATAATCTGGTAAATCTACTTTTACCTTTTTCTTTTTAGGTTTTCTAAGAGGCGGTACCTCATCTATATAAACAAAACCTGTAAATTTATATTCTTTAGAAAGTTTTTTCGCTTTCTTTATATCGATGTGTATATGACCAAAACACTCTACAACCTGTATTCAATAAAGCAGTAGCATTCTGTAAAACTATTTTATCTGGATTGCCTGTGTTTATATTAAATGTTACACTTCCTATATCCCCTAATGTTCTGCCTAAAACTTCCCACCAATCCTGTGTATTATTTTTTCCATTTGTTATTAAGTCTACGCCTGATAATGTTTCTCTAATATACCATTTATTAATAAACATACCTACAATGTCTATCAAGTCTTCATTATCAGTAGGTTCACCTGTAAGTCCACCTATTTTTACTTTTTTTAATTTTGCTTTTTCTACAAAGTCTTGAGTAAATGTTTTTCCTATATCCTCGAAAGTTATTTGATTACCCTCATTATCTATAATTTCCATTTCTACATTTTCAGGTAAGTAGGGATATAAATCTGTAGCTTTATTATACATTAGTTCTATTTGGTCTTCTGTAAAGTCCTCATACCATTGTGGTAATACAACAATATCGCCATCAGTATTTTCAGGATATACAGCAGTCGTATCTTGTAAGAAAAATATATTGTCCTCATCTATTAGAAACTTCTCACTAAATATATCATAATTATATAAAAGGTCATCTTCTTCTTTGTCCCAAGTATCTAATATTTTTTGTATTCTTTTATCCTTGTAAATGTAGTATGCAAGATTACCGTCATCTAGTCTTTGTTTTTTACAGGATTTAAATGTAAACAAGTGTTCTAAATTATTTAAAATTATGTTAGGAGTTACAAATAAAACTCTATCATTTGCCAATTGCATTATGTCTATCTCTAACCAATCTAATCCATACTTAGGAACATGAAAGTTTATATTGTCTATATAACCATCTTTCTTTTTTGTAGTTTCCAAAAGTTCCATTTCTTCTTTAGTAGTAAAGACATAAAACTCAAAAGGATCTTCAATCAGTTTTTTGCACTGGGTATAAAAGGCATTTATTTGTCTTTGATTGTATTTACAATCTAGCTGATTTGCTATAATCGTTACCATGCCATAATCTCAAAAGTTTATCATCTTCTAATTCATCAATTTTTATTTGTTTATTGTCTGCCTTTATAACGTCAACATTGAATAAACAAAATTTACATTCTTTTCTATATTTATGTGACTTTATATCGTCAGGATATGATTTACCTCTATTGTAAGAATACACCCAGTCATTAGGTATATTGTTCCAGAAGTCTCTTTGTCTCCAATAATGATAGTTATCTGTTCCCTTATAAAAAGTTCTAAATATTTGTTGTTCTTCTTCTATTGCATCCCAGAATATATGTTCACATTGATCTTTGTTCCAACACATTACACTAGAATTAAAATAGGTACCTCTTATATCTATAAATTTTCTATCATGTTTATGATTAGGGTTTTGCCATTGTACATGAATAAGACGAGGTTTTAAAGATAGTTCATGTATGTCGGTTATATCATTTTGTATTATTACATCCAAATCTAAAAAACACCAGTGACCATCGTATCCTAAAAAGTTATGAGAATTAAACATTAAAAATTTAGATCTATCCCAGCAATAGTTTTCTTTCCCAAACCAATATTTAGGGTGTAAAGGATCTATGTCAGGAATATCTTTGGTATCACAATTCAATCCTGTGGTGTCATCTGTATAACAGGTAAAAGTAAAATCATTGTGATAGTTTTCCTGCACCATACGATACAGGTTGTTTACATAATGAGGTCCATATTTAGTTCCCCATTTTATGCAAATAAAGTTCATCATATTCTTTTTCTATCTCCGGGTAAGCATCTTGTCCATTTAATAAACAAATCGTATATTCTTCTCTTAACTTTCTACCTGCAAACATATAGGAGTAAACCTCATTGTCAGGTAAATGTTCAAATGTAAAACCTTCATGATACAAAAATGTATCATCGCCATACTTATATTTATCATTATAATAATCTTGTTTCTTATTGTAATGTTCCCAGATATATCTACAATCGTTCCATAACATTATACTAGAATTAAAATTAGATAGTGGAGCATCTGCATGATAAGGAAATTCATGTATAGGCATTTCCCTTTCACCTTTATCTTTCCACCAGGTATAACATATAACAGGATTAGAATTGTAATAATCAAATATATGGTCTATAGGTTTTTGTAGTCTTACATCTAAATCTAAATACAATATTGTACCTAAATCATGTAATTGAAACAATTTTAATTTTTCCATATTGCCAGCAGGCTCATGTTCTAAGTATAGAATACCTATATTAGGGTCTAAGTCCTTGGGATCGTCGGTCACGCATACATAATTATATTTGCCTTTTGTACATTCATAGATAGAATTTACATCATTAGCATCATATTTGTCGCCATATTTTAATGTCAAAATCGTTTTCATATCCAACTCTTTTTATTTATAAATAAGAGAGTATAAAAGAATAAGAGAGTATAGATGGCTACTGTACAGAATATAACTATCGATCAAGGTGCTACGTTCAGCATGGACGTAAATCTTACCAACGACGATGGAACTAAAAAGAATTTAGCTTCTTACACAGCCACTTCTCAATTAAGGAAACATTATGAGTCGACAACTGCTACTTCTTTTACAGTAGCCAAAGTAGATGCAGACGGCAAGTTGACGATTTCATTGACATCTACACAAACTGCTGCTTTGATAGCAGGAAGATATGTGTATGATATAGAAATAGCGAGTAGTTCTGAAACCGTAAGAGTTTTAGAAGGACTTATAACAGTAACACCTAACGTAACGAGGGCATAATGGGAGTAAAGGTAACAGTAGGTTCTAACTCTAATAGAGTAGTAACTTCAACACCTTCTAATATAACTGCCAGACCAGCAACAGTAATAACGTCTCAATCGAAGACTTCTTCGACACAGTCGTTAAGCGGATTAACAGGAGTTGATACATCAGGTGTACAGAATGGTTATACATTGGTTTATGATAGCACCACAGGTAATTGGGAAGCTGCACCAGCATCCTCAGTTGCTTCGTCGGTAACAGCGATTGATGGAGGGACTTTTTAGTCTTATATTATTGAAAATAAAATTAAAGACCAATTAGGAGAAATAAATGGCAACAACAATTCAGATAAAAAGAAGCACAGGATCAACAGCTCCTGGAACTACTGATTTAGTTGAAGGCGAATTAGCGTATGCAGAGGACCGTACTGGAGACGGAGCTAGCGCGAAGTTATATATTTCATCAATCGATTCAGGTGGTAGTGAAGTTATACAAGAAGTTGGTGGTAAATATTACACTGATTTATTAGATAACGCAACAAACTCTAACACTGGAGGAACTATTGTTAAGAGAGATGGTTCCGGTAATATCGCAGCAGGCGTAATTACTTTTGGATCTATATCAGATGGTAGTGTTACAATCACTGATATTGCAGATGAAGATAATATGGCTTCTGATAGTGCTACAAAACTAGCAACGCAACAAAGTATTAAAGCATATATTGATGCACAAAATACAGCCCAAGACCTAGACTTCCAAGGTGATAGTGGAGGAGCTCTAAGCATAGACTTAGATTCAGAAACATTAGACATCGCAGGTGGAACAGGACTAACTACTGTAGGAAGCAGTAATACATTAACAGTTAATCTAGATGACACAGCAGTATCAGCCGGATCATATGGTTCAGGCACAGCTATTCCTGTATTAACTATTGACGCTCAAGGACGTATTACAGCAGCATCAACAGCTTCTACAAGTTCAACTTTAACTATAGCAGCAGATTCAGGATCAAACGATACTGTTGCAGTCGGAACAGATACTTTAACATTTGAGGGTACTACAAATGAAGTAGAAACAACTGTTTCAAATAACAAAATAACAATAGGATTACCTAACAACGTAACAATCGCAGGTAACCTAACAGTAAGTGGTACCACAACAACCGTAGATTCTACAACCTTATCCGTAGCAGATCCATTGATCTCACTAGCGACAGGCAATAATTCATCTGACGCAGTAGATATAGGTTTTTATGGTTTATATGATACATCAGGGTCAACAGACTTGTATGCTGGTTTATTCAGAGATGCAAATGACTCAGGTAAATTTAAACTATTTAAGGATTTACAAGCAGCACCAGGTACAACTGTAGATACAAGTGGCTCAGGCTACGCAGTAGGTACATTGGTTGCAAGCATAGAATCATCTTCAGCAACAATTACAGGTGGTTCAATAACAGGTATTACTGATTTGGTAGTAGCAGACGGTGGTACTGGAGTTGGCTCGTTTACAAGTAAAGGTATTTTATACGGTAATGGTACCGGAGCTTTACAAGTAACAGCAGCGGGTACACAAGGACAGTTTTTACAAGCAGGTTCAGGTGGTACACCAGAATGGGGATCAATAGATGGTGGTTCCTTTTAATTTATAATTAGGAGATTAGATAATGCAACAAGAAGGTAATGAAGCTTTAATAAACGCATATATTAATAATATGGCAAATCAAATAAATGTTTTGACACAAGAAAATATATTGCTAAAAACAAGACTAGAGTTAGCAGAGAAAAATGCTAATGACTTACAGGAAAAATTGAATGGCTCTCAAGAAGAGTTGAATAATAAAGAGGAAGAAGCAGAAGAGAAATGGCCACAATAAAGTTAAAAAGATCAGAGACATCAGGTGATGAACCTAGTACCTCTGATTTGGAGACTGGAGAAGTAGCGGTCAATATAGCTGACTATGTTCTTTTTACTAAGAATAGCGCAGGAGCAATTACAAAAATAGCAAACTACGCAGAAGCAGATACTTCCTTAATTTTCCCAACAGGAGATTATGGAAATGTAACTGACGCAGCTGGGACAGACGCATTCGGACAACAAGTAAGCACAGCCTTCGATATGAATACTACTATTAAAAATAGAGTTCAGACTAAAGATATAGGGTCTAACTCGGAAGTATAAATATAATTAGGAGATTAAATAATGCCAACACAGGTACAATTTAGAAGAGGAACAACAACACAGAACAACTCTTTTACTGGTGCTGTAGGTGAGATTTCCATAGATACCACGTTAGATACCATAAGGGTACATGATGGATCAACGGCAGGCGGACATAGACTTGCACTATATTCTGAAATAGGGGATATTACAAGCGTTGTAGCAGGAGATGGTTTAACAGGCGGAGGTACTTCGGGAGATGTTACTCTTACAGTAGGCGTAGATGATAGTTCTATTGAATTAAGTTCTGATGCTGTCCAAGTTAAAGCACTTGGAGTTACGAATGCTATGTTGGCAGGATCAATAGCCAATGCTAAATTAGCAAATAGCACTATAACTATAGACGGAAGTGCAATAGCATTAGGCGGTAGTGTAACTACAAACAACACGCAATTATCTGATGAACAAGTTCAGGATATAACAGGCGCACAGATTGCTACTAATGGTTCACATACAAACCTTACAGCAACTTACAACGATTCAGACGGAGACGGAGCAATAGATTTAGCAATTACAGATGCTACTATTAGAGGAAAAGTATCCGTAACAGATTCAGGTGGCGACGGTTCATTAGCATATAATAATTCAACAGGTGTAATAACATACACAGGACCTAGTGCTTCAGAAGTAAGAGCACATTTAAGCGCAGGAACAGGAGTTACATATTCAGGCGGTGCTATAAGTATAGGACAAGCAGTTGCAACTTCAAGCAATGTTACATTTGGAAACTTAGTTCTTTCAGGCGACTTAACAGTTAATGGAACAACTACAACGGTAGCAACATCTAATACAGTAGTTTCTGATAATCTTATAGAATTAGGAAACGGAACATCAGGAACACCAGCCAATGATTCTGGTTTAGTAATAGAAAGAGGAGATTCTGATAACGTATTTATCGGGTGGGACGAAACTGCAGATGCAATTGCATTAGGAACAGGTTCATTTACAGGTGCTAGCACAGGCAATTTATCATTTACTAGAGCTAATTTAAATGTATCGGCAGTAGATGCAGCCTCACTTTCAACCTCAGGTAATATTACTGTAGGCGGAACAGTAGATGGAAGAGATGTAGCAACAGATGGTAGTAAACTAGATGGTATAGAAGCCAGTGCAACAGCAGACCAAACAGACGAAGAAATTCAAGACATAGTAGGTGCTATGTTTACAAGTAATACTGAAACAGGTATTACAGCTACTTATCAAGACGCAGACGGAACAATAGATTTAGTAGTAGGAACACTTAACCAAAACACAACAGGTTCAGCAGCAACTTTAACAACAGCAAGAGCAATTGCATTAGCAGGAGATGTTGTAGGAACAGCAAACTTCGATGGTTCAGCAGGTATATCAATTACAGCAACCATACAAGCAAATAGTGTTGCCCTAGGAACAGATACTACAGGAAATTATATGGTAAATGTTTCAGCAGGCGACGGAATATCAATTTCACATACACCGGGAGAAGGGTCCACAGCAACCATAACTGGATTAGCAGTTTATGATTCTGGCGGAACTAAACTTAACTAATGGCATTAGCAAGTAGACAAAATTTACAAGATTACGCATTAAGGAGATTAGGTCATCCAGTAATAGAAATAAACGTAGATGACGGACAACTTTCAGATCGTATGGATGACGCTTTACAATTCTTTCAAGAATATCATTTCGATGGTGTAGAAAAAACATTTGTAAAACATCAAATAACAGGTTCTAAATTAAAACTTACTGCTAACTTGGCAGGTAATTTTCAGAAACCAGAAGTAATCACAGGTTCTACATCAGGAGCTACAGCAAGAGTAGATGGGGCAGATAGTACAGGACAATTTATTTTACTAGAACAAACACTATCAGGCACTTTTCAAGGTGGTGAAACAGTAACAGGTTCTATATCAGGAGCAACAGCTACAACATCTAATACAGACACATATACAAAAGGTGATATAGAAAACGGTTATATACCTATTACAGATCAAATATTAGGCATTACAAGAATGTTTAATTTCGGAGGTGCAGCAACTAACAATACAAGAGACGGTCAGTTATTTGATCTAATGTATCAATTTAGAATGAATGACTTATATAATTTGATGGGTGCGGATATGATTTATTATTCTGTCGTACAAACACACCTAACAACATTAGAAAAACTTTTAACAGGTGATAGACAAATACGTTTCAATAGGAAAACAAATAAGTTGCATGTAGATACAGATTGGGATAAGACATTTAACGTGGGAGATTATATAGTAGCAGAGGCATACGCAATTGTTGACCCAGCTACTTACACAGAAGTTTATGATGATATGTTTTTAAAGAAATATACAACAGCGTTATTCAAAAGACAATGGGGTGAAAACCTTAAAAAATTCCAAGGCATTCAAATGCCAGGCGGAGTAACATTAAACGGAGATAAGATCTACGACGAGGCCATACAAGAGATTACAGATATAGAGAGAGAAATGCAACTCAAGTATGAATTACCTCCCTCACTAATGATAGGGTAGGTAGATGGCAACTAATAATTATTTTCAAGCAGGCAAAGGAATAGGAACTTCCAACGAACAAAGGTTGGTCGAGGATCTAGTCATCGAAAGTTTGAAAGTATATGGTCATGATATATTTTATTTACCAAGAACATTAACAAATAAAAGCACAATATTTGACGAAGACCAACTTTCTCAATTCACACAAGCTTATCCTATAGAAATGTATTTAGAAAACATAAATGGATTTGAAGGCCAAGGAGATATATTTACAAGATTTGGTTTAGAAGTTAGAGACCAAGCAACATTTGTAATGGCAAAAAGACGTTGGGACGATTTAGCATTTAGTTCCCCAGGTACTTTTACACAAACAACAAGACCTAGTGAAGGAGATTTATTATATTTTCCTTTAACTAAATCCTTATTTGAAATAAAATTAGTAGAGTTTCAAAATCCTTTCTTCCAACTTAATAAAATATATGTTTACAGATTACAATGTGAATTGTTCGAATACAGTTCAGAGGATATAAGAACAGGCATAGCAGAAATAGATGGAATAGAAGAAAAATACTCTCAGGATATGTTGGAGTATCAATTACAAATGGAAAATGGAGACTTGCTATTGAAAGAAGATGGTGGTTCATTAATTACAGAAAACTATTCAACTAACATA
>Ga0315330_10003332_pt1 | contig 11014 bp, 10 predicted proteins | sample M140m34915metaG_FD_203453 | JGI IMG/M metagenome (GOLD analysis project Ga0315330, IMG submission 203453) | Ammonia-oxidizing marine archaeal communities from Monterey Bay, California, United States - M1 40m 34915 | ecosystem: Environmental > Aquatic > Marine > Intertidal zone | place: USA... | reverse complement strand
GACGAGACTGTAACCCATGTATCCGAATCGATTAATCCTGCGCGTGATATCGACATTATCAACACAGAGCTGTTGCTAGCGGATCTCGAGTCACTGGAAAAAGGTATCACCAGGGTAGGTAAAACAGTGAAAAGCGGCGACAAGGTTGCTGCGGCCAAGGTGGCATTTTTCGAAAGAATCCAGGCGCATATTAACGAAGGCAATCCGGCGCGAACCCTCGAATGCACGGCTGAGGAACGCCTAGATGTGCGCGAGTTACATTTGCTGACGATGAAGCCTGTGTTGTATATCGCCAACGTGGATGAGGAAGGATTTGAAAACAATCCCTATCTTGATGCTGTAACCGAGATCGCTGAGGTGGACGGGTCGGAACTGGTTGCGATTTGCAACAAGCTAGAAGCGGAAATTGCCGAACTCGAGGAAGATGAGAAAAAAGAGTTTCTTGCCGACTTGGGAATGTCTGAACCGGGTCTGGACCGAGTGATTCGTGCCGGTTACAAGTTGCTTGGGTTACAAACCTACTTCACAGCGGGTGAGAAAGAAGTTCGTGCCTGGACTGTTCGTCAGCAAGCGACGGCACCTCAGGCAGCAGCGGTGATTCATACAGACTTCGAGAAAGGATTTATTCGCGCTGAGGTGGTTGGTTTTGACGACTACATCACTGGTAACGGTGAGTCAGGCGCGAAAGATGCAGGAAAATGGCGTCTAGAAGGCAAGGAATACCTTGTCAAAGACGGGGATGTCATTCACTTCAGGTTTAATGTTTGACAAAAACCTCAGTAATCGGGAAAATTCGCGTCCTTCTCGAAGACACCATAAAGTTTTAATGTGGCTATGTAGCTCAGCTGGTTAGAGCACAGCATTCATAATGCTGGGGTCGGTGGTTCAAGTCCACCCATAGCTACCACTTCTTTATCCCATCACTTCCCGAAAAGTCCTAAGCATCTTTGTCGTCTGGTGGTGGCTTCTAGGGGTTTCGAGCAAGGTATTTGCGTCTCTGGATAGCGGTCGTACAGGGTACAAAGGACACTCGCTGGATGGGCATAGAGTGACCTGTTGGCGCCAAGTTCCGGCATCGGTCTCATCGTAGGAGCATTGTTTGCAATACTCATCGATGGGGGCTCGCAAACTTGGATGTTGACCTGACCGTTGACGAAGACTCATTGCTGTCCGCCCTTGCGGCTGGTCGCCACTTTGTACGCTATCCACTCGGACACTTCGGCTTCGATCCAGCCTACAGATCGTCCACCCAGGGAGATGGGTTTTGGAAATAAGCCCTGAGACATTCTGAGGTAGATGGTTGAGCGAGACAGGCCTGTTCGGGCTTTTACATCTCGAAGTCTTAGGATGATCAATGTTTGATTAAGCATATAGCGCTCCTCGTTAGTTCGAAGCCATGCTATTGTTTTCTCAAATTATGTCTGCGGTAAAACCCCCCCGACCTTTTCCCGCAAAGACCCGGCCAGCTCCAGCAGGTCGTCCACCGGTCTTGATTCCATCAGTTTTTTCGCGCCAAAATCGTTGTAGCGGGCGTCATATTCTTTGCGCCTCAATTGGACGAAACGCCTGTCGGCACCTACATTAATTTCGATCCATTCGATTGCTTGCTCCGGCTTGAAGCCAGCATGATCCCTCAGCAGTAAATCCACTGCAGCGACCTCTGTGGGGTCATATTTCTTTGGTCGACCACCGTCTTTTGAGTTCGAATGAATCCCTAGAGCCCGCTCGAGACTCACGCCGTTATCAAGAAATAGTCGAACTTTTGAAACAAAATAATCGATGATTTTTGATTTCTCGTAGCTGTGCTCTATTTCTCTTATTGCCAGTTCAAGGGCAAACAGGGCGGCTTCTTGATTCCCAGATTCTGCTCGTTTAACTGTTTCTTCCTCAAAAGCTCTCGAGACTTCATTTCGCATCTTAAATCCGTTTTTTAGATCTATGGTGATACCATAATGCCCGCTGAAGAATAGGTTTTGAAGTATGAGGGAACCTCATAGCAGAGATGTCTATAGATTGTGTAGGACATCGGACACTGTCGTGTAAGATAATGACCATAAAGCTAGCGATTATCCTTCTAGTGCTGAGTAATCTAGCATTCGGTCATGGCGGCGGGCTTGATTCCCTCCTCATCCTGAATATCAGCAATACAAACGGACCAGCCCTCACTGGCATACTTCTTCGCGAGGGCCAGCCCCAGGCCACTTGCGGCTCCTGTAATAAGAATACGTTTCATCTAAAAAGGCGCTCCGATATTCGTTAAAGAATAAGTTGAACAATCAGGATTAAGGCCTGAAAGATTGCGTTTCGAGTTCTTAACGTCAGACAGCTTGTCGAAACGTCGGCAACCCTGTGAAAAAGGGCTTCACTCAAGGCGATGCCTGCTGCCGATAATCCGCGGGCGTATTCGAATTCCATCGTTGGAAGGCTCTATGGAAGTTGGTGGCTTCTGCGTAGTTCAGGAGGTCTGCTATTTCCACGATGCTGAGTGATGTTTTACGCAGATAGTTCTTGGCAAGCGTGTTCTTGATGTCATCGAAGATTGTCCGAAAATCTGTTCCCTCAACCGCCAAGCGGCGCCTTAGTGTTCGCTCGCTAACGTGTAGTCGTTCTGCGACTTCAGAGATGCTTAGAAAACTCCCGGCGGAATGAATGAGTAAGCGGCGCACGATGGTTGCGGTTTCATCGACCTCTGCCATTCCGTTGACTAATTCCTCGCACTGCTGGCTGAACAGCACGTTGATCGTTGGGTCGCCGGTTCGAACCCGTTGGCGTAACCACTGATCGGGCATGAATATCTGTGTGTGTTCCTGATCAAACTCCATTGGGAATGGCCAGTTCTGTTCATAGACGCCAAAGTGTGCGGGTCTGGGATAACTGAAATGCACTCTGACCCCTTCAACTGGCCTAGCGACCAACAATTTACTTGCCAAGTGTAATTGCGAGAAAGCGAGTTCTGTGACGAGCATTTGCTGGTAACTGGTGCCAGTGTCCTGCTGCAGGCGAAGGATTAACCCATCTTTGCCAACTGATCGATGCCAGCTGGAAGACTGTATAAACGTTTGTCCATAGCGAAGGAAGAGCTCCAGGGCAGTGTCCATGTCAGAGCAGCTCATGAGGGCGAAACCGTAGGTGCCATATCCGGCAAGATCCAGGCCATTGCCTATTTTTATGGCTAGTGTCGTGTCGCCGGACATGGCCACGGCTGTTTCGAGAACCTCATGGGCAGTGGGGGGCGATTGTGCGCTAGCAGTCGCTCCGCGGCCCCGACTGGCGGTCTCAATCACTTCAAGAGGGTCTATGCCCAGGCTTGCCAGCCTGTCTCGAAAGGCCTTGATGACGATGGCGTGCAGTGCGTTAGTGGCCATGGATTCTGGTCCTCAATGCCTGGATCTACACCTACCTGCGAGCCATTATAGCAATCATTTTTTGCGCAGTTTCCATGCCAGAGTTCTGATTCTGCCCGGTAATAAAACGCTGCTCAGCATCAATAGCCACGTGGGTAGCGAAAACATCACGAAAAGCCGTTTGGCTTTCAAATACCGCACCGGCTTTGCGCAGTTCCGTCTCAGGGTGCTGCGGTGTCAGTTCAATTTCCAGCTCTTTGATTTGCTTGTCTGTGACCCCGGTCATCGCACGGCCGGCGATCAGCTTGTTGCCCTCACGGTCTTTTACATTAATCAGACCGAGAGCACCGTGACAGACAGAACCAATCAGCGGTTCTTTAGGACCGTAAAAAGCTTCACCAATTTTATTGGCTAGCACGTCTGAATATCCGAGATCGTAAGCGGCACCCCAACCACCGACAAGGAAAATGACGTCGTATTGGTTGAAGTCTACATCATCTATACGCAAGGAATTTTCCACCTTGGCAATCAGTGCCGGGTCATTGAGGTAACGCTTGTCTTCGGGCGTGATCACGGTACGGCGCAGACCACTCGGATCCACAGGAATCTGGCCGCCTTTAATACTGGCGACATCAATCTTCATGCCCGCATCCAGATAGCTGTAATAGGGGTGCGTTAATTCTGAAATGGCAATGCCTGTCGCCTCGCCCGTTGTTTCACCCGGCGCATTAAGCACTCCGTGACTGGTGGTTACGATAAGAGCGCGTATACCGGCGGGCAACTGGTGGGTCTCCCCGGTATATTCCGGGTGGAGGCCCAGACTGTGCATGACGGTAGGCAATGCCACGATAAAAGCGGCGAGCAGGGCAATGCTCGCTGCTCCTATCTTCAATAGTGTCTTTTTCATCCTGTGATCTCCGATATCAATGGAATTCCAGTTCGCTGTACTTGCTAGGCTTGAGTGTCAAGCTGACAAAGTCTTTGGTGTAGCTGTCGTAATTCTTCCAGGGTTCCCTGTCACCGTTCTTGGGCATGATGTCGCGCGCTCGCAGCACGTAGCCTGCGTCAAAGTCCAGCAATGGCGCTTCATTCATTTCGTCGCGTGGCGTTGGAGTGACGTGACGATATCCCTCGCGCTCCATCTTCTGGAGGAGTCCGCAGACGTAGTTCGCGGTGAGACCGGTTTTCAGTGTATACGAGGAGTTTGTGTAACCGACGCTCATGGCCATATTGGGTACGCCTGAGAGCATCATGCCTCGGTACACAAATCGCTCTGTCAGATCGACTTTCTCACCATCGATGCAGTAGGCAATATCGCCACCGAACTTCAGTTGCAGCCCGGTCGCCACAATGACAATGTCTGCGTCCAGGTGCTTGCCGGACTTAAGTGCGATGCCTGAGCTATTGAAGTGATCGATGTGGTCGGTCACCACTTCGGCTTTGTCTTCACGGATGGCGGTGAACATATCTCCATCGGGCACGGCGCACAGGCGCTGATCCCAGGGGTTGTAGCTGGGCGTGAAGTGAGTGTCCACATCGTAATCCAGGCCCAGCTCTTTGCGCACCTCGTTGAGCAAGTAACGGCGTAAGCCTTGTGGGTTCTTTCTGGAGAGGCGGTAGATGTACTGCTGCATTAGTACTTTCTTCCAGCGAATCGAGCGGAACACCCAGCTGTTTGGCAGGTATTTAGCCAGGGGCTTGAGCCAGGGATCTTCGGCGGGCACTTTGGCGATATAGGTCGGAGAGCGCTGTAGCATCACCAGGCTTGCGGTGTCGCCAGCCATGCTCGGGACCAATGTGACCGCTGTGGCCCCACTGCCAATGATCACCACACGCTTATCTTTGTAATCCAGCCGCTCTGGCCAGAACTGGGGATGGACAATCTCCCCCTGAAAATCATCTATTCCTGCGAATTCAGGGGTATATCCCTTCTCGTAGTCGAAGTAACCGGTGCAACTGAGAATAAATCGGCAGCGAATGGTCAGCGGCTCTTCATTATCGGATTGAGTGTCGGAACGAGTAACGGTAACTGTCCAAAGATTGTCCGTTGAAGACCACTGAGCTGACACGACCTTGTGGTTGTAGCGGATATGTTGATTGAGGTCATACTCGTCTGCCGTTTCACGAATGTACTCGAGAATGGTACCGCCATCAGCGATGGCAGATTTATTTACCCAAGGCTTAAAGCCATAACTGTAGGTGTACATGTCGCTGTCAGAACGAATCCCCGGGTAGCGGAATAAGTCCCATGTACCTCCGCTTACAGCACGAGACTCCAGTATGGTAAAGCTAAGTTTGGGTGACCTGCGGCGCAATTGACAGGCGCTGCCGACACCAGCCAGACCTGCACCGACGATAAGAACGTCGACTAATTCGTTCTCTTCTTTCTTCATGGATATTTGTCTAGCGACTGTGATTCAAGCCCTGCAAGTATAGGTGCCGTTTAAATAATCGGGTATATCATTTTCGGCCGCAGGGCGTTGGGTTAAGCGCAGCGATGAGTTTATAGGGGCCTGAAGTCCTTTATTGAATGTCCGAACATGATACATGGACGGTTGGATGGGAAGCTATAATTGAATGATTAGAGAAAAATAAAATTCCCCGGTCATGGCCATGGTGTTGGAGGTTATATCCATGCTGAAAAAACTGAGTTTGAGCGTGCTAGCTGTTCTGCTTTTGTGTGGAGGCGTTGTTGCCGTCAAATTTGTGATTCCTATGTATGTCGTTCTCGATAAGGTTGGGCCCGGCACTGCACCTCGCGACCTTGCTCAGCAGGATGATGGCAAGGTGGTGCCACCCTATCTCAACGCCTACGCGGAGCCTGACGGAGAGTTACCGGCTGCCGGTGCTATAGCTACCAGCGAGACGAACCTCTACTGGGGCGAGCTGCATCTGCATACTGCGGAGAGTTTTGATGCCAGTATGATGGGCAATAAAATCAGCATTGAGGATGCCTACCGTTTCGCCAAAGGTGACACTCTGCTAGGCCCCGGAGGTGAGATGATGCAGTTGAGTCGCCCACTGGATTTTGTCGCGATTACCGATCACGCCGAAGGCTTCGGTAGCCGCACGCATTGCGATGATCTAAACCTGTCGCTTCGCGAGCGCGCGACCTGTTGGCTGATGGGGCTGGATAACCCGGCCCTATTCTCTATTTTTGTTGATGGGGCTCGTGGTACAGCCGAACCTGGCGATCCTTCGCTGCCAGCGGGTGTTTATCAGGCCGAGCTCCGTCAGCCTCTCGATTTGAGCCAAATGCCTACCTGTAAAGGGGGCAAGGATGCGGCTCAGCGGTGTTATGGTAATACCTACAGGGATTGGGCGCGTTATGTCCGGCTTGCCGACGACTATTACGACCCCGGCGAGTTAACCACACTGATCGCCTACGAGTTTTCTCCAGGCTTGCCGGATCAGGGTAAGCATCATCGCAATGTTATTTACCGCTCCAATATTGTGCCTGAACGGGCCATTTCCAGCTTTGATGTGCCCAATGCCATTGAGCTGTGGAAGGGACTTGAAGCGACTTGCGCTAAAGAAGACGGCTGTGACTTTTTGACCATCCCCCATAACCCGAACAAAGCCTGGGGGCTAACCTATTCCCGTTATACCTGGGATGGTCAAAAATACAGCGAGGACGACTGGCGCTTGCGCCAAAAACGCGAACCCCTAACCGAAATTTTTCAGATCAAAGGCTCACAGGAATGTGCGCTGGGTGTCGGCGCAACAGATGAAGAGTGCGCTTTTGCGCAGGTTCTGGACCCCTGTCAACCGGGCGAGACGACAGGTTGCGCCTTTCAAACTAGCTTCGTTCGCCAGGGCTTGAAAGTGGGGCTAGAGCTTGAGCAGGAGCTTGGGTTTAATCCTCTACAAAATGGCTTTATCGCGGCCACTGACAGCCATAACTCCAACCCGGGGGATGTTGAGGAGTGGGACTACCGTGGATCGGCAGGCTCTGTTCAATCTCCCGCATTGCGCCGCCTGAGAGAGAACAACCCAGACGGTAAAGCCTACAAGTCCTCGCTGAAATTCAACACCTCGGGTGGCCTGGCCGCAGTTTGGGCACCCGAAAATACCCGCGAAGCCATTTTTGACGCACTCGCACGCCGCGAAACCTATGCCACCTCTGGACCGCGTATTGCGCTGCGCTTTTATGCCGGTTGGGACATCGATGAGGCGATGATCGACGCCCCCGAACTGATTCCACATTTGGAGACTCATGCTGTCCCTATGGGGAGAGTGCTTCCCGCCAGCGAAACCGTCGATGTTAATGTAACCGGCAGCGCGAACGTTCAGGGCCCCGAGTTTTTTGTATGGGCGGTGCGCGATTTCATGGATGCCCCTCTGCAACGCATTCAAATGGTTAAAGGCTGGATTGATGAAACCGGTCAAACCCATGAAAAAGTCGTGGATATCGCCTGTGCTGATGGCTTGCAAGTCGATTCGGCAACCGGTCGTTGCCCCGATAATGGTGCAGTTGTAGATATGGCAACCTGCCAGTTCAGTGCTGGCACCGGTGCCACCGAATTAAAAACGCTTTGGCGTGATTCGGATTACAACCCCGATCAACGTGCCTTTTATTATGTGCGCGTGTTAATGAATCCCACTTGTCGCTGGTCAAGTTTTGATGCCATTCGGCTTGGCAGAGAACCAGATCCGAGTGTACCGGCAACCATTCAGGAAAGGGCCTGGTCTTCGCCAATTTGGACAGGTGCTTAACAATAAATAGTAAAAGATAAATAGCTTTTGAGATTTCTTTACTAACCAAAAAATAGAGTTTTATAGATGAAGATTCAAGGTAAGAATATTGTAGTTACCGGTGGTGCCAGTGGTATTGGAAAAGGATTGGTTAAGCGATTCAAGCAGGAAGGCGCAGCCAATATTTTAATCGCTGATATCAATGCTGAAGAGTTAGATGCGTTTGCACAGGAGATTGGCGCTTCTGCTTGTTTGTGTGATGTTAGCCACGAAGACGATATAAAAAATCTGATTGCTAATGCTGAGAGTCAGTTCGATCATATTGATTTATATTGCGGCAATGCCGGAATTCTTGCTGAAGGAGGGGTAGAGACCCCAAACAATGTTTGGGAGAAAATGTGGGGTGTTAATGTGATGGCACACGTTTACGCAGCTCGACATGCCCTCCCTAAGATGATTGAACGTGGCGAGGGCTATTTCCTTATAACGGCTTCTGCTGCGGGTCTTCTATCTCAAGTGGGGTCGGCCACTTATTCGGTAACGAAACATGCTGCATTGAGTTTGGCCGAGTGGCTGTTGATAACCCATGGTGAGCAAGGTATTGGGGTTTCTGCGCTTTGCCCGCAAGCGGTAGAGTCAAAAATGACGGCACAGGGTGGCGGTGTTGCAGGATTGGATGGCATGTTGAGTGCTGATGCCGTTGCTGAAGATGTGATTAAGGCAATTTCTGCAGAGCGCTTTCTCGTTTTACCTCATCCAGAAGTTGAACAGTATTTCCAGAAAAAAGCGAATGATTACCCACGGTGGATTCGAGGTATGCAGCGATTGCAGCAAAAATTTGGCTTGCCAGATGCTTTCTAGAGAACTCGTCACATGTTGAAGAAAGTTAGTTTAGGTATTGCTGCTGTATTGCTCTTCGGAGTTGGTGTTGTTGCTACCGGTTATCATGTCATTCTAAATAAAGTAGGGTCTGATTCTGCGCTAGAGGACTATGCCCTGCAAGACGATAGCAAGGTTGTGGCTCCGGTCGCTAAACCTGTTGACGTCAGCCCTGTTACAGCAGCCGAGGGCGAAACGAATCTTTATTGGGGCGAATTGCATCTGCATACCGCCGAAAGTTTTGACTCCTCAATGATGGGAAATAAACTGGGTATTGAAGACGCTTACCGTTTCGCTAAGGGCGAACCCTTGATAGGCGCTGGCGGTGAGACCATGCAGTTGAGTCGCCCTCTGGATTTTGTGGCAATTACCGATCACGCCGAAGGCTTTGGTAGTCGTACGCACTGCGATGATCCAAATTTGTCGCTGTTCGAGCGTGCGGCCTGCTGGGTCATGGCTCAGGATAACCCGATATTTTTAGCCCTGATTGTTGAGGGCGCTCGCGGTGAAGATGGACCTGGCGAGCTCTCACTGCCGACCGGTGTCTACCAGCCAAAAGCTCGCAAAGTGCCCGGTGTGGACAGATTTCCTACCTGTAAATGGGGCGATAGCACAGTCGAGCGCTGTTATGACAATGTCAGTACGGATTGGGCACGCTATGTCCAGCTAGCCGATGACTATTACGAACCCGGAGAGCTCACCACGCTGGTAGCCTACGAGTTTTCACCGGGTATGCCGAATCAGGGTAAACACCATCGCAATGTAATTTTCCGTTCTAATAGTGTGCCTGAGCGGGCGATCTCCAGTATTGATGTGCCCAATGCTATTGAACTCTGGAAAGGGCTTGAAGCTACTTGCGATAAAGCAGATGGCTGCGATTTTTTGACCATGCCCCATAACCCCAATAAAGCTTGGGGGCTGACATATTCCCGTTATGCCTATGATGGTAAGCAATACACTGAAGACGATTGGCGCCTGCGTCAGCGACGTGAGCCTTTGACTGAGATTTACCAGAATAAAGGCGCATCAGAATGCGCGTTGGGTGTTGGCGCCACGGATGAAGAGTGCGCTTTTGCGCAGGTTCTGGACCCCTGCCAGCCGGGTGAGACCACTGGCTGTGCCTTTGAAACAGGGTTCGTTCGCGACGGCTTGAAGGTGGGTTTAGCGCTTGAGCAAGAGTTGGGTTTCAACCCTCTACAAATTGGCTTTATTGCTGCCACTGACGGTCACAACGCCAACCCTGGGGATGTTGAGGAGTGGGACTTTCGTGGGACGGTAGGCACAATTTCTTCGCCCGCGTCGCGCCGCCTCAGCGGTACCAACTTGGGTGAAAAAGCGTACCGATCCATGCTCAAGTTTCATAGCCCGGGCGGCTTGGCTGCTGTTTGGGCGCTTGAGAATAATCGAGAAGCTATTTTTGACGCACTCGCACGTCGCGAAACCTATGCCACCTCTGGGCCGCGCGTCGCGCTGCGCTTTCATGCCGGTTGGGGCATTGATGAAGCGATGATCGACGATACGGGTCTGGTGCAGCATTTGGGAGCAACAGCCGTGCCTATGGGGGCCGTTTTTTCTACTAACCAACAGCCACAGTCGCCGGAGTTCCTTGTCTGGGCGGTTAAGGACCCCCTGGATGCCCCCCTACAGCGTATTCAAATGGTCAAGGGCTGGATTGATGATGCGGGCCAGACACATGAAAACGTGGTCGATATTGCTTGCGCCGATGGCCTGCAAGTTGATCCGACCACCGGCCGCTGCCCAGATAATGGAGCCAGCGTTGAGTTGTCCACCTGCCAGTACAGTGCCGGCTCCGGTGCTACAGTATTAAAAACCCTTTGGCGGGACCCTGATTACGATCCGAATCAAAGTGCTTTTTACTATGTGCGTGTGTTAATGAACCCGACCTGTCGCTGGTCCAGCTTTGACGCTATTCGCCTTGGCAGAGAACCTCCCAAGGGTGTGCCTGCAACCATTCAGGAGCGAGCCTGGTCGTCGCCGATTTGGTCACGCCGCTAGAGCAGCACGAGCCATGACTTAATGCACAAAATTATTGTCATCGCTAGATGCGCTGTACCAGATAGGCGACGACCAGGCTC
>Ga0315330_10003331_pt1 | contig 11016 bp, 7 predicted proteins | sample M140m34915metaG_FD_203453 | JGI IMG/M metagenome (GOLD analysis project Ga0315330, IMG submission 203453) | Ammonia-oxidizing marine archaeal communities from Monterey Bay, California, United States - M1 40m 34915 | ecosystem: Environmental > Aquatic > Marine > Intertidal zone | place: USA... | reverse complement strand
TTGAACTTGCGTGTTCACCTCGAAACCGTATTGTAATATTGCATTTTCTGCTTTCATTTCAATTCCGGTCATTTCATTAAAAAATACCTTGCGGTTATTGTTTATTTTTGATAATTCTAATGTGTCATTCGTATGCATTATACTCAACTTAACCAATAAATGTTTTAATTCTTCAAATTCTACTACGTTGTCTTTAATATTTTTAATTAAATATATTGCCCTTGCGTAATCCTCATCAATTTCTAAACCAACCCCATCATCATCATCTTCGATTTCCACATTAGCGTCTGCTACTTCTACCCACCAATTTTCACAACCTTCATTAACACTCACCTTATCTTCCCGTGTACCTCCTCTCATATTACTATTGCCACCACCAACAGTAGATAATGGTTGAGTCTCATTTTTATTTTTTAAATCGCGAACAATATTTTCAGCATGTCCCCTCTCAGCATCATCATTATTACTTATAGTATTAAGACAAATCATCATTTCACTTGTTTTGAATTTCTCTTTTTTAGCTTCGTTATGAATCCATCCTGTTTTATACATTAAACGCTTACATCGTATCCAATTTAAATATAACATTGTTCTAATTCCCCAGTCTCCAGTTTTATCCGTTAATAATTTATAAGGGCCATGATTTAAACTATAGTTTAATAAGAATTCCATCATAAACAATTGATTTTTTATATTTGCCGATACAAATTTTTTATTATAATCTACAGGACGACCGGCTCCGGGATATTTTGGTCTGCAATCTTCATTTGCGTCCCAACCGTCTACTGGACGTTGCTTCAAACATTCATTCGTCAATGAAAAAACACCCTCATTATTAGCTTCTGTGGGTTTGGGTAGTAAAAAAATGGGGTTTTTCTTACCATCTACAAGATAAAAATTATGACCACCATCATCCACAAAAAATAGCTTATCCGCGTCCAAGTTCGGGTATGCGTCCTTTAAATTTTCACTGATTAACCATAATGCTATTTTTGATATATTAAAACCACAAGAATGAAATTTTGTTAATGTGGTGTTCTTTCCTACCAATCTATTAAAACACAAATAAAAGGCATTTTGATTTTTAGCTGCATTTATCAATTTAACTCGATCCGCTGGCACCACTGCTCTGTTTCCAACTAACATATTAAATCCAGCTAAAAATCTCCTCCTCCAAAAAGTATCCTTATCTGCTAACCAACCTCTTATTGCTTCTTTTGGATTTTTCTTCATCAACGTTGTGATATCCGGATTAACTTTATATTTTCCAGTTGCGTCGCGTTTAAAGACACCACGCAATACTTTATAAAACTTAGATTTTTCTAATAGATCCTCAGAAATTTGTTCTAGTTGTGTTGCGTCCCTATTTTTGTATGATGTAGGTAATTCGTATCCTTTAGACAATAATATACTATTACATATATTTGCCCATAATGTTAATTGTCCAGTACTTAATTGACGGGTGTCTCCATATTTATTATCTATCTTTGTTGAACAACACCAAGCAATATTATTTACATATCTCTCCACCGCTTCTTCACATATCTTATAATAAAGGGTATTTGACTTATTAGCATCATCCGTATTGGTAATTTTCAAATCTATTAGTGTGATAGCACTTTTTACGTGCATGTTTATTACCGCATATTCCCAAGCATATTGGCAATTTCTTATTAAATATTTATTAATTATAAAATTTTGATCAATTTTATGTTTTTCTCTTACATCACGAACGTCTTCATCCCCCGAACTATATACGCCTTCTGTACCACTCGTCATCCCATCGGTGTGAAATTGCGCTTCATGATCGCTGTTCTCAAATGTGTTGGAAACTCTAACTGTATTGATTTTACTGGCTATAATAAAAAAATTTCTAACAGCTTTTTTAAATTTATTATAAAATCTGTCCCTTTTTTTCTTGGCTTGATGCTTGGATTTGGTTTTCATTTTTGTAGAAGGTCCCATTCCTAAAAAAACTTGCCACATTATAGGTGGTTTATGTTCGCATTGAACTTTTTTATCGTAATCAAAAATTAAAGGTAATCCAGTTCCCCAAGAATATTTCAATTCCCATTTATCTTTATCATCATCTGACCAATTCCATTTATATGGCTCCACTCTCCATTCTTTTTCATTTGTTATACGTTTTTGTTTATCAACTATGAGTGTTCCGCTTAATATTTGTTTTAGGTTCTTCAGGTCAGGTGGATCAATTGCTGTCGTGTGAGTGGTCACTTTCCGTGGGGTGTAATAATCTGGTATATCTCCTCTATATGTTCTATGACATTGACTGTCTATATTATCAGACATTTGCGCTTCTACGTTTGTTCTCTCGACCCCGAATACCTTTTCTGGTCCTCCCAATTCCACGTGCTGACCACTTCTGGCTATTTCTACAACATGATAGGATGAGTTGAATGCTTCATCTTTATATGGATAAGGGTTATCCAGATTACTATATTTACCGTCTACAATCCATGAAAAGTCAATATTATCTCTTTTCTGTTGCTCAATAATTCGATCACGTTCATCATTGAATCTTTTTAATAAAACCATATCTAAACGTTTATCTTGTTTTCCATTAACATCAAAATTCATTATTATATATATATTATCTAAACATTAATAAAATTGATTTAAATACTGCATGATATTTAAATTAATATGTCGGTAGGAAAAATAGATAAAGAAATTCTCAATGATGGTGACATCAATCAAGAAGACGAAGAACTTATCTTCAATCCATATAATTCTAATAACAGAGAAATTACTGAAAAACAAGTAAGCGATATTTTGAGAAAATATGGCGTCCCAGATAAAGTTCATAATTTCAATTTGTATAGAAGAGCTTTCATACATAAATCATATTGTAAAAGACCTAAATTGGAAAATGAAGAAAACGGCGTAATCATAGCTGATAGACCAGATGATTGTATGACGTTAAAAACGAAATCCAATGAAAGGTTAGAATTCCTTGGCGATGGTGTGTTGGAATGTATAACTAAATATTATTTATATAGGCGCTTTCCCAAGGAGAATGAAGGTTTTATGACTGAAAAGAAAATTGCTCTTGTTAAAAACGAATCCATTGGTAAAATGGCTTATGAAATGGGGTTAAACCATTATTACATAATGTCTGCTAATGCCGAAGAGAAAAAAACCAGAACTAATCTTAAAAAATTGGGTTGTCTTTTCGAATCGTTTTTAGGTGCTCTATTTTTAGATTTTAACAAAATAACAATTAATGATGAGGGTGAATGGTTTAAAAATGTATTTGTTACTGGTCCAGGTTTCCAAATAGCACAAACATTTGTTGAAAATATTTTTGAAAAACATGTTGATTGGACAGCATTAATCAAAATTAATGATAATTATAAAAATAGATTACAAGTTGTTCTACAAAAAGCGTTTAAGGTTACACCTATTTATATGGAAATCGGCGAATGGGATGAAGATGAAGGTTACCATATGGGAGTATTCTTATGTATAGGACAACATTCACACGGATTAACGAAAGCGGAATCTTTATCGTTAAAAGATTTGGGTAATTGTTTAGAAGATATTGTTATTTATATGGCTAACGGCAATGATAAAATTTGGTTATTTCTTGGAGATTCAAAACATAAAATTAAAAAGAAGGCAGAACAAGCCGCTTGTAAAATTGCGTATGAATCATTAGTGGTTGCTTAAGCAAGCTGAAATTGTGGAACATGGTCATTGTCTACTTTCTCTATAACTATTCTTTCAATATGTGTTAATACTGGTGATTTATCCCCTATTTTTTTAGTTTTGCTTTTGGGGGTTAATTGTCTCTTAGGACTATTTTCGCGTTCTTTCATCAAAGAATTAATTTTTGGCGATTTTTTTTTAGGTCGTCGTGTTTGAACTTCTTCCATTTGAATAAATATATAAAGTTTTTTTTATATTTATTCTTTATAGATGAATAAAAAATCCATTTTAGAAAGATTACAAAAAAAAGAAACCCCGATAGAAAGAGAAATAGTAAAAGTGCGTGTTTTAAGGCCTGTCGGAATTGAAATAACAGAAAATTTAAAAGATAAAGATTTTAATCCAAATGATTTTCGTAATATGTTATCAGACCGTAATTATAAACCTGAAAAAGACGTTAATGTGTCTGTTTTTAAGAATATAAAAGAAGGTCCAAGTACATCTAAAATTTCAAAAACCGCAAAATTATCAAAAGAGGGAAAAAATTTAATTCAATTGGCTAAGTCTGTGGTACTCCCTAAAAAACAATTAAAACCAGAAGATGAAACTGTTTTTGAAACGGTTCATTTGGATGATATTAAAATACAATCTGACGGCGGATTATCTATCAAAGATAGATTGCCTAAAGATAAAGACGTATATAACATTAAACCGTCTATTTACGTATTAAACAATAGAGAGAAATTCACTAATTTTATAAACACTATTTTTGCACAATACCGTTCGCAAATAATGGGTGAAGATAAAACAACTTTATCTTGTGATTCGTTAAAAAGTGGATTCAAGGGCTTATTAACACATCAAAAAATTATAAGAGATTATATGTCTATTTATAGTCCTTATAGAGGTTTATTGTTATATCACGGTCTTGGTGCTGGTAAAACGTGTGGTTCTATAGGAATTGCTGAAGGATTAAAAACCACCAGAAATGTTATTATCCTAACTCCAGCCAGTTTACAAAATAATTATAAAAAAGAATTGAAAAAATGTGGCGATGATTTATATAGATTAAATCAATATTGGCAATTTATAGAAACTGAAGGTATTCAAGAAATGGAAGAGGCTTTATCTAAAGCATTAAATATTTCCATTAATTATATTAGGAAAAACAATCCTCCTGGCGCGTGGTTAGTTAATGTTAATAAAAAATCCAATTATTTTAAATTAACCACACGTAATAAAGCAAGTATAAACGACCAAATAAACGCTATGATAGAACAAAAATATTCATTTTATAACTATAATGGTATGAGCGCACAAAAAATGGCTACACTCGAAGGTGTTGCGTTAAGAGAATCTGGTCCTTTAAAAAGAAAAAACCCATTTGATAATAAAGTTGTTGTTATTGATGAAGTTCATAATATGGTAAGCACTATTGTTAATCAATTGGATTCTAAAACACCTACAATAAAAACAAAATTATATGAATATTTAAAAGACGCTCATAATTGTAGAATGGTTTTTTTAACAGGAACCCCAATAATTAATTATCCCAATGAAATTGCCGTTTTATATAATATGTTAAGAGGCAACATTACTACATTTACGTTACAATTAGATACTCTTCGTACGAATCAAAAAAGTAAAGAAAAAGTCAGAAATCTTATTTTAAATAAATTTAAAAAATCCGGATATGTTGATTTTGTTAAATACAATACCAATTCAAAAATACTTACTGTTACTAAGAATCCTTATGGTTTCTTCTCAAGCGCCAATAAAGATGGTAAATACCAAGGTATCACATTAAACGAACAAGGTAAAATAGATGATGATTTCTTTATGAAACACGTTGAAACATTATTAAATAGAATTAATATAAGAATTAAAGTCGGATCAAAAATAGATAAAGAAAAATTCACAGCGCTTCCCGAAAAGAAAAAAGATTTTGAATCTAAATTTATAGATAAAAATACGTTAAAATTAAAAAATAATATTTTATTAAAAAGAAGAATTTTAGGGTTAACCTCATATTTTAGAAGTGCATCTGAATCTCTACTTCCTGAATTTGATGAAATACAAAATATATCTATCCCTATGAGTGATTACCAATTGGGAGAATATGAAAAAGTTAGAGTACGCGAAAGAAAAGACGATAAACAAAAAGCTACTCGCAAAGCAAAAGCTAATAAATTTAATGAGGTATATAAAGAAAGTGGCAATTATAGAACTTGGTCCAGAATGGTTTGTAATTATGCTTTCCCCAATGATGTTGAACGTCCTTTCCCTACTGTGAAATCAGTAGATGGGGTTAATGAAACTATGCTTGATAAACTTATGAATGAAAAAATAGCATCAGGACAAAATACATTAGAAGATATAGACCTTGAAAAAGAAGCTAAGTTACAAGAAGATATTGAAAAATTACAGGGTAGTGGATATCATAATAGATTAACTGAAGCATGGGAAAAATTAGAAGCAAATAAAGAATATTTCACAGAAGCAAATCTCAAACACACCAGCCCTAAATTCCTTGAAATTTTTAAAAAAATGAAAGATGGTCGTCATAGAGGATTACATTTATTGTATTCTAATTTTAGAAATATGGAAGGTATTGGTATCTTTTCTCTTGTGTTAAAAGCACACGGTTGGCATAGATTTTCTATAGCAAAACAAGATGGGTTGTGGAAACTTAATATGACAAAAGATATGTTTGAATGCACCAAAGAAGACGGCGCCGAATCTAAAATATATGCTTTTTATACTGGTACTGAAAGCGATGACGAAAAAGAAATTATTCGTGCTATTTATAATGGAAATTTAGACTTATTACCCCCAGAATGCGGCACACTAAGGGAACAATTGAAAGATATTTATCCAAACAACTTTTACGGACAGCTTATAAAGGTTTTAATGATTACTCAAAGTGGTGCGGAAGGAATTGACCTTAAAAATACCAGATACGTCCATATGATGGAGCCTTACTGGCATCCTGTAAGAAATCAACAAGTCGTTGGTCGTGCTGTTCGTATTTGTAGTCATAATGATTTAAAAGGTGGTGATAAAAATGTTAAAGCTTTTTTATATTTGACTTCTTTCACAGAAGCACAATTGGATAAAAACAATACAAAAACCGCTCAAATATCTACTGAAACAGAAATATCTGATGCCGATAAAAGTAAAGTAACCAATAAACCCATCACAACCGATCAATATCTTCACGAAATTAGTACAAGAAAGAAAAATTTAAATACTGAAATTTTAAATGAAATTAAAAGTTCTTCTATTGATTGTAAATTATTTTCTGATAAAAGAACAAAAGAGCAAGTTATGTGTTATAATTTCGGCGACCCCGCTTCTTTAAGTTTTTCTTCTGTTCCATATTATCGTGATGAACAAAAAGATTCCTATTTTAAAAAGAATATTGACCGTATTGAAAAAACGTTTGACGCCACCATCGAAATCAATGGACAAGAATTTCAAATTAATTATGATAATAAAGAATCTCCAAATGATGGAGGTGCTTTATTTGATATTCATACCAGTTTATCGCGAGGATTCTTATTACCCGATAAACCCGGTTCTAAAAAATTAAAAAGATATGCTAAGAGACCTACTCAGTCTGTTCTTGAATAAGTTCTTTTTTATCTACCACCTCTTCTACTTTTTTCTCCACTTCATCTATCTTTTTACCTTTCAATAAATTCAATATTTCTTTCTGATTATTTAATATTGTATTTAATAATTCAATCACTTCACCTGATTTTGTATCTACCGGTTTTAATTTTGATAATAATGTTGATACCGTTTTATCATCTGTCTGTGGTAATTCATCCATATTAAAACTAACCGTCTTCTTATTTTTTAGTTTTTCCCTACCTTTTTCCTTCTCTTCTTCGTTTAATTTCAACCATTTAGCAGCATCCTCTATTCCATTTTTATTATATTTTCTTTGTACGTTCTTCAATTCTTGTTCTCTATCAGCTAATGTTTGTCCTAATAACTTATTTAAATCCGCAGCAGGTAACTCATCATCTTTATTAAACGAAAAATCAATATCATCCGGTTTACCCGCATTCATTAATCCTGAAAATTCATCCTCTCTCCTTTTTAATTTCATATCAAATTTATCATCTTTCACATAACGCAAATCTGTCGCATCTATTTGTTTCAATGATATATTATCGCTCCTTTCTTGCGTATTAGTATTTGTAGAATATTGAATTATATTATTTTTTATAAATCCCATACTTTCCTGAACAACTTTTTTATTTATTTCTTGAATATTTTGGTATTCTCCTTGATTCCTTTGATAAAATTTATATATGTTGTTAAAAAATCCCATAAAACCATTATTTTGTTTAATGTTATAATGTTTATACTGTTCCCCTATAACTTCTAATAATAATTGTTTATTTCCATCATCCATATGTAAATAAACAAGCTTATATTTTAAATTCATATTTTATTAAAATAAATTCCTCTTAATTTTTTCATTAATTTATCTGTATGTCTTATTTTCTGAAATTTTTCAAATGAAGACCCCTTCGCCATTTCAATTATAAAATGAAGACAATACATCCCACATTCACTATCGCTATATTGATGTCTTCTTTTATTAACTTTGAATTTATATTTTTTCCCAAAATGCTTAGATTCTTTTGCTACTCTTTTTACAAATGTTTTTATTTTACTTGGTGTCCTATCCCCATAACTATCAAAATAATATATTTCTTTTTTATACATATCTATAAATGTTGCTACCCAATGTGACCCAGGTTTGTCGTGTGGGTCTAAATTAAATATTATACCTATCCTCTTTTTATTTTCATCTTTCTGTTTTTTTAAAGAAAATTTACATAATTCATCCCATACACATTCGCCGTGCATTTTATGTGTATCAAAATCTATTGGCGATGGACCTATAAATTCAAAATCATCATGTTTCTCTTCATATTGTCTCATAACATTCAATATATCTATACTTGTTAACCATTCTGTTGGCTTCTTTTTCCATATACTTGGTTGTGTTGGCGCAAACGTATTTTTTTTAACTTTTTTGTCCAGCTTTTCTTTCGCCCAATGTTGTTTCATCCAACACGATTCTCTATTACATGTATTTTTCATATTATCACCTAATTGCACCCATATAGTATATGGGTCGGTTGCCGTTATTTTCCCATCAGGATGGCGCGCATTCCATAAATCTTTCATATGTCTCAATGACGCTTTCGTATAACAAGTAAATTCTAATGTTTCGCCCGGTTTTTTCGGCGCACATTTATCCTTACGCGTTATATTCTTCTTCTCTGTCTTTATTTTTTTCGTTTTTCTTTTTCTATTTTTCTTACTTCTTTTAACCCTTTTCCTCTTTCTCTTTTTTCTACTTCTCCCACCTACATACCTTACAACCATTATTATATATTACTTAGATTTGTTTTTTACCCCCTTATTTTTCAAATCTTCCACCGCTATATTTATCACCTTCTTTTGAGGTATATATGGTTTATATACCTTCTTATTATTGACTTTAACATTTATATAAGATTCTATTGTACTTTTTTCTTTCCCATTTTTTTCACGCATCATTAATTTATTTTGGTCTTCTAATTCAAAATCTATATTCACTTTCTTTTTGTTATTTATCCCTAAATTTTGATAATCTTCTTGCATTATATCCTTCTTGTCTATAAATTTAAAATGTCTTATCAATTCTTTGGAATACATATTAAATACTCTTTTTATATCTTCATTATCTTCTTTATTGCGCAATAAATCCTTCGTACTTTGAAGTATTCTTTTTCTATAAAATTGTACATCTTTGAGATATTCTTCGTTATTTTCTTTGTACTTCACATTATGTTTTCTTTTATAAGATGTTGAATTTGTAAAATATAATAAATCCAATGGATTAGCAGATATATCCATAATTATGTTATAATTAATTATAATATAATTATCATTTTAGTTTAATTTCACATCTTTTGTTTGTTGTCTTGTATGATTATCAAATAAATTCTTTCCTAATAAACACCTATTCGGGTTGAAAGCATCAAATTTTTCCGGTCTTTGTAATAAATCTTTTGGATCAACGCCGTGTGTTTGTTTGAAATGTTTCGTGTTAAATAAATCACTCGAACTATCTGGTATAAATTTAGATTGTGGTGCTTTTTGTAACGGATGTATTGTATTTCTTAAATGTGTTTCAATATCCACATTATTACAATAACCACTATAAGGTGCACTTGAACCCGGATGAAATGTTTCCATACTATCATATGTCGGATAATTCGCCATTTTTGTAGGAACTACTTTCCTACAATCCATCATTGGTAATGTCTCTAACCTTGTTGATACTGAACGAGCTATCATATGTGGTGCTAAAGACCCTCCCGCTAAATTCCTTTTATACATCCGGTCACTTAGTTGTGTCGTTCTTTCTTGTTGGCAATAATATGCTTCAAACTTACTCATAATATAATAATAATAGATATTAATTATTATATTATTAATTAATTAAATAATTAATTTAAAATCAAATTTCGTTACATATATACTAAAATGTGCGGAATTTTCTCTATTTTAAATAATACTCACGATAAAGATATCGTTGAAAAGGCTTTTCAAAAAGGTACAGCAAGGGGTCCTGAATCAAGTGTGCTTGAATTCTCTATTGAAAATAAAACAGTTTTGGGATTCCATAGATTAGCTATTAATGGTTATTCTGATGTTAAATCAAATCAACCATTAAAATTGCACAATTGCACATTAATATGTAATGGTGAAATATATAACTATAAAAAATTATACAAAATGTGTCCAACATTTCAATCACAAAGCGCAAGCGATTGTGAAATAATATTGCATATGTATAATAAATATGGTATCCGGCAAACTTTACAATTTATTGATGGGGTTTTCGCCTTCGTATTAATTGACCATAAAAAAAATAGTGTTTATGTCGCTCGTGATACTTATGGTGTTCGACCACTTTTTTTTTATATGGGTTCAGAACAAACGCCCAATAAAAATATCACATTCTCATCCGATATTAAATGTATTTCTAAATTATTGAGCACTAATATGATTCCAAATAATATTAAGCAATTCCCCTCTGGTGTTTGTTATAAATATTCTATCGATAATGTTTCTGGTATCGAAGAATATTGGTATCGCAATTGTTATTCATTCTCATCACCCAATGCTTTCCAAATAACTTACGCCAAATTTAATTGGGAAGAACAAATATATGCCGCCCTTGATAATGCTGTAAAAAAAAGAATATTTGATACTACCGAAAGGGAAATAGCTTGTTTATTATCTGGCGGACTTGATAGTAGTATAATTGCA
>Ga0315330_10003328_pt1 | contig 11021 bp, 11 predicted proteins | sample M140m34915metaG_FD_203453 | JGI IMG/M metagenome (GOLD analysis project Ga0315330, IMG submission 203453) | Ammonia-oxidizing marine archaeal communities from Monterey Bay, California, United States - M1 40m 34915 | ecosystem: Environmental > Aquatic > Marine > Intertidal zone | place: USA... | reverse complement strand
AATTCCTGCTTCAGAAGCTATTTCTATACAGTCTGGAAAAGGAAAAAAGGCATCGGAAGCCATTACAGAACCCTCCAAATTAAACTTAAAAGTTTTAGCCTTTTCTATAGCAAACTTTAAGGCATCAATTCTAGATGTTTGTCCAACACCGCTAGAAAGCATTTGTTTATCTTTAACCAATACAATAGCATTAGATTTCGAGTGCTTTACAATTCTGTTTGCAAATTCTAAATCTTCAACACTTGACTTATCTAGTTTCTTATCAGTAACCAATTTCCATGAGCCGTAATCCTTTATTTCATTATCAGCATCTTGTTTTAATTTTCCGTTCAGAACATCTCTAGAAACATAAGATTTGATAATATTTTTCTTTTGGATTAAGATTATTCTATTCTTCTTTGATTTCAAAACTTCTAATGAATCTTCTGTGTATTTTGGAGCAATAATTATTTCAAAAAATAAATTATTAATTTTTTCAGCAGCTTGCTTATCAACAGAACCATTATATATAAGAACACCACCAAATGCAGATAACGGATCAGCATCAAAAGCTTTAGAGTATGATGTTAAGGCGTCAGAAGAAGATGCTATACCACAGGCATTATTATGTTTTAAAATTGCAAAGGTTGGATCATCAAATTCAGAAATTAATCTTACTGCAGAATCAACATCTAATAAATTATTATAAGAGAGTTCTTTGCCGTTTATCTGATCGAAAACATCATCAATATTTCCTTTGAATATTGCTTTTTGATGGGGGTTTTCTCCGTACCTTAACTTTTTATATATATTGGTATTTAATCCAAAATATTCTTCAATTTCTGAATCATAATTTGAAACCTCATAAAATGCATCAAAAGCCATTCTTTTTCTAAAGTTTATATCTGATGAAAAATTATTTCCTAAAAGATAATCTAAAACTTTACTGTATTGGGACCTTGAAGATACTATAAGTACATCTGAAAAATTTTTTGCGGCTGCTCTAATTAACGAAACGCCACCAATATCTATTTTTTCAATAATATCTTCTTCGTTTTTACCAGACTCAACAGTTTCTTGAAATGGATAAAGATCAACAATAACCATATCAAGTTTAGATATGTTATGTTTTTTAATATCATCAAGATCTGTCGGATTGTCTCTTCTTGATAAAATCGCACCAAAAATTTTAGGGTGTAATGTTTTTACCCTACCTCCAAGAATAGAGGAAAAATCTGTTAAAGACTCAACAGATGTTACTGGTATATTAAGTTTTTCAATATGCTTTTTTGTTCCTCCTGTTGAGATTATTTCAATATTATTTTGGTGAAGATTTCTACAGAGATCATCTATACCTTCTTTATTAAAAACAGATATTAGTACAGATTTTATTTTTTCCATTCACAAAAGTAATATTATAATTGATTTAACAAATATTTTTCAATGATTTGAGGGTAGTATTTATATTCTAAATCATGAATCCTAGAACTTAATGAATTAATATCATCATCATCATATACTGATATTGATTTTTGGAATAAAACTCTTCCCTGGTCATATATTTCATTAACAATATGAATAGTAATTCCTGACTCTTTCTCTTTTGAGTCAATAACACTTTTGTGAACATATTCTCCATAAAATCCTTTTCCCCCAAACTTTGGAAGAAGAGAAGGGTGAATATTTAAAATTTTATTATTAAATGATTTTATAATTTCAGCTGGAACAAGCCTTAAATATCCAGCTAGAATTATATGAGTTACTTTGTTTTTTTTGAGTTTTTCAAATAGGTCTTCAGGGGTAGTTTTAGAGTAATTAAAATACTCACTTTTAATATTTAAATTATTAGCTCTTTGTAATACTTGTGCTTTTTCTTTATCTGAAAAAACCACTTCCGGTTTTATGAATTTATGGTTATTAAAATATTCACAAATATTCTGAACATTGGTCCCGCTTCCTGAAGCAAAAAAGGCTAGTCTAAACATTTTTTAATTTCATTTTATTGAAAGATAATACTAGACCAAAAATCATAATAAAAAAGCCAATCCACATCAAATTAATTAATGGTTTTTTTGATGCTTCAATAATAACCCAATTTTTTTGCGTTGTTTCAAAAGATATTTTGAATTTATCCTCTTGTGGTAAAATTTCAGAAAGATAAACTTTGATTCCTAAGTCATCAATAATATCAGGAATTACACCTACTTTATTGCTGTCAATAATATAAGCTGGTCTTGCAACATATTCTTGATCTTCAGCTAAAATTTTAATTTTTGCCTCAACCAAAAATTGATTTGAGTTAAGGCCATTTGATTTAGTACTAACTTTTTCAATAGATGAGACATAATCATTTAAATAAAAGTTTTCCTCAAGTTTAACATAAACAGAATCCCTTTCGGACCATACTACATCTTGATCCGGATCTGGATAAGTTCTTACATGTACATAAAAATCTTCTAATATATCATTATTAACATCGGGTGAGAAAACAATCATATCAGAGTTAGAATCTGTTTGTACTTTAGGAAAAAGGGTAATCTTTTTTTCACCTTCTTTAAATATTACCTCAAAATAGGTAATGTCATTATTTTCCATTTCGACAGTATCGTTCTCTTTAATTAACTCATCACCCATATAGATGTCTTTTTTTACAATATGCTTATTTAGTATTGGGATATACTCTAAATAATTAGCATTGATAAATTCACCGCTACTTTTTAATTTTTTTCTAGTACCTAAATATTTAGCATTATATTTTCCAATTGTTCTTTCTTCATTTAAAAACAGTAGCATATTATCATTATTTACCTCGTCGGGAAAATCACTATTCCATACTAAGCCTGTATAATTTTTAGATTGAATAGATGAGTATCCCGATGAAAACAGGATTCCAATTAACATTATTGCTAAGCCGATGTGAGAAACAGATCCCGATGATATGAGGTCCCTTTTTTGATAAAAATATACCAGGACACTTCCATTTGAAAAAATTGAGAAAATACTAGAAGTAATTAAAACCATATATGATGATTTATTAATAGGATACAATAGAATTACAGCTCCTGATATGACCATTGTTAAAATTAATGATCTAGAAAACAACGAAAATTTCTCATTAGTTTCTTTCCCTCTCCACCAAAGAACCTGAGCAATAGAAGATAAAACTGCAAGAGAAGAAGCAAACCATATTTGTGCATTAGAATAAAAAACTTCTTTTTCAATTGGTGGCGCTAGATTTGAAAATCCACCAAAAAACTCTACTAAAGCATTATAAACAGGTATAGATGTTGGAAAGATAACTTGAAAAGACATAAGAATAAGTGTGAAAACACCTATATATAACCAAAAATCAGCATTATAAATCTTTGCTTCTTTCTCAGAAAAAGGAATATTTTTCCATCTTATTATAAATAAATATATGCCAATAAATATGAATGTAAATAAGTAGATAAGCAATTGACCACTTAAGCCAAGGTCAGTAAATGAATGAACTGAACTGTCTCCCAAAATACCACTTCTAGTTAAAAAAGTGGAATATAAAATAAGAATGAAACTAATAAAAGATAATATTAGTGACATCTTATAATACTGCTTATTCTTCTGTGTAAGTATAATTGAATGTAAACTTGCAACAAGAAAAAGCCAAGGCACATAAACAGCGTTCTCTACAGGATCCCAATTCCAATAACCGCCAAAGTTTAATGTTTCATAAGCCCAGTAAGCTCCCATCATAATTCCTATACCTAAAATAATTATTGATAACACCAACCATTTTTTAGCGGGTGGGATCCACGATTTATAATCATTTAATCGTAAAGAAGAAATTGCATAGGAGAAAGGAATGATAGATACAGCAAAACCCAGAAATAATGTTGGAGGGTGAATAACCATCCAATAATTTTGAAGTAAAGGATTCAATCCCGTCCCATCTTCAGGAATATAATTTGGATCAATTTGAAATATTGGAGCTGATATAGCGTCTCTCAATAAGATGAAAGGTGAGCTTCCTATTTTAAAATCATAAAAATTAACACCTAATATCATTGACGAAAGAAGTAGTTGAGTGAAACCTATAACAACCATTACCGAAACATTCCATTTTGATGAAGGCCTTAATGAGAAATAAAGACCTATAAGAACATTCCAGAACATCCAAAGTAAGAAAGAACCTTCTTGACCTTCCCAGAAGGAAGATATTTTAAAATAAGTTGGTAATAGTAACGAAGAATGTTGAAATGCATAATAATATCTGAAATCATCAGTTATTAAAATGGTATATAGACATATTATAACTCCAAATATTGATAATGCGTGAAGCAAATAATTTAATCTACTAAACCTTAACCAGTCGACTTGATTACTGTTTTTTTCTAAAATTAAATATCCAATTAAAAAAGAAATTGAAAAGACAAAAGAAGATATGACAAATAGGTGACCAATGTTGCCTATAGTAAACATAAAATTAAATTTTAATATTTTCTTCTGTATATTTTGAAGGACACTTTAACAAGATATCATCTGCCACGAAGGTGTTATTTTCATATCCGCCTATTACTACTACTTGCTCAGAGAGTAAAAAATCAGGAGGCATTGGTTCTCCATAAAAAATATTTTCTTTTATGCCATCTTCGTCAATCATCTCGAAAGTAAAACTCATTTTATCGTCACCTTTCCTTAATCCCTCGATATTATTTTCTTCATCTTTATTGAGCTTTCCAACAACATGAAATTTAGTCATACTACCTGATTCATAAACATCTTTAGCTTTTGAAAAAGTTACATATGTGCTAGCGTCACCAAAAGTAGATATAATAATAATTACTATTATACTAATGAAAACTATTGATATTGCGCTTGAGTTTTTCATTTCTTATTGTTTAAACGATCAATCTTTTTTTCTATCCTATATAAATACACAAATAAGGCTAATAATATTAGTAAAAATACTACAACCACAACATAAATTTTACCTTCACTTCTCATGCCATCTGCCATAGCAACTTCCTGAATTACAAGCAATAAATTATAAATAAAACCACTCATTTCTTATTATTTAATTTTTGAATTTTTTCTTTGATATCTGTTATCCATAATCCTAAACAAATAAAACCAATTACTGCTGGATAGAATACAACTCGAAGCTGTGAGTTTAAATCATAAACATTAAACCCTGGGTTACCACCATTGCCCGGATGTAATGAGTCTGTCAATCTTGGCAAAATAAAAATTAAAGGTATAAGCATTGAAAAAGCAAAAACATTATATACTGACGATATCTTTGCCTTTTTTGATTCATCATCTACAGAATTTCTTAGAATAAAATAACCAAAATATATCAATAAACCGATTGCGGAGCCATTAAGCTTTGGATCATTTGTCCAAAAAGTCCCCCAAGTATAATTTGCCCATACCATTCCAGTAATTATTCCTAGGACACCAAAATAAACTCCAACATTAGCATAATTATAAGATTTTAAATCATATTTATTGTTTTTAGTTGATATAAATCGATAGGCATTTACAGAAGACAAAAGCAATAGAAAAATCATTGTAAACCACATTGGAACATGAAAGTATAATACTCTTATTGTCTCGTTCAAGATTGGTAGTCTAGGAACGTCAAATAAAAATCCAGCAGTTGCCGTATAAACCAATAATATTACAGAAAGTATTTTTATAAATTTCATAATCAATTTCTCCACAAAAATCCAAATAAAATTTTTGTTAGGACAACTAAAATTATATTAAGCAAAATTAAAAGATAGATATCATCTTGTATAAGATTCCATGAAAATTCTAAAGATGAAATTTTACTAAGTTTTATTAACAAAATTAATATTGGAATGATAACAGGAAAACTTAATATACTAATAAGCATAGAATTGTTTTTAACCTGATGACCTATAGCTGATATTAGTGTCAAGCAATTAGATATACTTAAAGAGCCAATTAATAATAGAGAGATAAAAAAAGGATACGATTTAATAAAATTTCCTAGGAGAAAAGTAAATAGAATAAATGTTAAAAAAGTTACAAAAACAATGAAAAGGAAATTATAAATAAGTTTAGATATAATTAATTCATCTGGGCTCAACACATAGTAGTAATAATAATTTCTATTGCCAGACTCTTGAAAAAAACTTTTTGATACTGCAGAAATTGAGCTAAAGAGAATAATTACCCAAAATATTGAAACCCAATGTTCAGAGCTTAATATACCAGTAGGCTGATAGGATATGTAAATAATGTAAATTGAAGAAATCACATACAGACCAACAGAGAAGAAAAGATGACTCTGGTTAATTTCAATTTTAAAATCCTTATATAGAATTGATAATATTTTATTTATCATTGTCCCACAAAATTAATAAGAACAAATCATATGGATACATCTAAAAACTTATTTCCACACGATCATTATGTTAATGCTAACAGAAGGAAAGAGCTCATAAATCAAAAGCCTTTACTAATTTGGTTGTCAGGACTATCTGGATCTGGAAAATCTACTATTGCAAACGAATTAGAAAAAAAATTATATGAAAATGGATACCTCTCATATTTACTTGATGGAGATAATATTAGGATTGGGCTTAATAAAGACCTTGGGTTCTCTGATGATGATAGAAAAGAAAACATAAGAAGAATATCAGAAGTGTCAAGACTTATGCTTGATGCTGGTCTAATAGTTATCACGGCCTTTATATCTCCATTTGAAGAGGAGAGAGAACTTGCAAAAAGTTTAGTGAAAGAAGAAAATTACTTTTTAGTCCATGTTGATTGTTCAGTAGAAAAATGTGAGGAGAGAGATGTAAAAGGGCTTTACAAAAAAGCAAGGGCAGGTGAAATTAAAAACTTTACAGGGATAGATTCCCCTTATGAAATACCGAGTAGCCCAAGCCTAATTGTTGATACAGAAAAAGAAAGCATTAGTGAATCGGTTGATAAAATTTTCTCTTCAATTACCAATAAAATTAAGTAGTGTCTAAATACTCTAAAGAACTAGAAATAGCTATATCTGCGGCACTTGAGGCTGGTGACGAAATAATGGATGTTTACGATAATACTGTAGATATTAATTACGAAAAAAAATCTGATGATTCACCGTTAACTATAGCTGACGAAAGATCTCACAATAAAATTATGTCTTTTCTAGAAAAGACAGATATCAATGTTATAAGTGAAGAAAGTAAAAGCATAGAGTATAACGAAAGAAGAAACTGGGAAGAATACTGGTTAGTAGACCCTCTTGATGGCACAAAAGAATTTATAAAAAAGAACGGTGAGTTTACTGTCAATATTGCCCTTATAAAAAACAATAAACCTCACCTGGGAATCGTATACTGTCCAACTCAAAAAATTCTATATTATAATGATCACGAAAAAAATGTCTTTAAAAAAATAGGAGAGGATATAACTACTTTAAATAAAAGAAATTCGGTAAATGAAAGTACAGAGGGATTAAGAGTAGTTGTTTCAAGATCACATATGAGCGAAGAGACATCAGATTATGTAAGTAAGTTAATTAATCCTGAACTGATTTCATGTGGTAGCTCTTTGAAGTTTTTGTATATAGCTGATGACAAAGCTGACATCTACCCAAGGTTTGGTCCAACCATGGAGTGGGATACTGGTGCTGCACACTCAATTCTAAATGCTTTAGATATACAAGTAATTAATTTAGAGACTGGAAGAGAGCTGTCTTATAATAAAGAAAACTTACTTAATCCCCACTTTATAATTAAAGCATAGTCAAATTATGTTTTTACTATTTTCTTGAAATAGAAGGGCTAGTCCTATATCTTTGATTTCAATGAAAGAAAAAATTATCATCTTACAAGAGGAAATCAAAAACTACTCTGGCTCAGGAGCTGAAAGTATTGAGGCTTTCAGAATAAAATACATCAGCAAAAAAAGTGTAATCAATGATCTTTTTGAAGACTTTAAAAAACTTTCTGTAGAAGAAAAAAAAGAATTTGGAAAGACTCTTAACGAACTTAAGACTCTTGCCAAAGAAAAGCTTTTATCTCTTTCTAGTGAATCTTCAAAAGGGGGTTCAGTAGATAACAACATTGATTATTCTCTTCCTGCCGAAGATGACACCATAGGATCACTTCACCCACTAAGAATAGTAAGAAATAATATCATAAAAATTTTTAGAGACATTGGGTTTAGCATAGAAGATGGTCCTGAGATTGAAGAAGATTGGTATAATTTCACTGCATTAAATTTCCCCGAAAATCATCCAGCAAGAGAGATGCAGGATACATTCTTCATTTCTAAAGATCCCGACGTTGTGTTGAGAACCCACACCTCTAATGTCCAGATTAGGCTCATGGAAAAACAGAAACCACCGATGAGAGTCATTATTCCAGGAAGAGTTTATAGGAACGAAACCGTTTCAGCAAAGTCACACTGTTTCTTCCACCAGGTAGAAGGATTATATATTGATAAAAATGTAAGCTTCAAAGATCTTAAAGACACCTTATATTATTTTGCTAAAGAAATGTTTGGCTCTGACACTAAGGTTAGGTTTAGACCTTCCTATTTTCCGTTTACTGAACCAAGTGCTGAGATGGATATCTCATGGAAGAATGGTTGGTTAGAAATTTTGGGGTCTGGCCTTGTCGACCCTAACGTTCTAAAAAATTGTGGGATAGACTCTAAAGAATATTCAGGCTTTGCTTTTGGAATGGGAATTGAAAGAATAGCAATGCTCAAATATGGCATTGACGACCTAAGATTATTTTCTGAAAATGATAAAAGATTTCTTAAGCAGTTCAGGGGCGTACATTAAGTTATTAATATTAATCCTCATATTTATTAATAAAAGTTGGGCTCAAATTTTACCTTCAAATTTTGGAGTACATCATAAAAAAAGTGGATCAATAGCAAATTACGCCTTATCTTTTGATGGTTCTAATGACTACATAAGTACAGGAGGATCTAATATATCAACAGCATGGACAGTTGAAGTATGGTTCAAAAAATCGTCAAACAAATCAGCTCATAATTTGACAAATAATGCGAATTCCAATAATAGCGGAAAATGGTCACTAAGGCTTGCTCAATGGAACAACATATACAAGGTGGGTATTACAAAATATGGAGTAAAAGACTATTACATAAATGACTCCAAAGCAAACCTAGAGATTAATAAATGGGAACATGTGGCTTGGACGTATGAAAATAATCTAGTTACTGTCTATATTAATGGAGAAAATTTAGGAACTACTTTTGCTAGGGGTCCCCTGGCTAATGGAGCAATACTATACTGGAAAATAATTGGAAAATCAAGCCATTCACTTGGTGGTGAGATTGATGAGATGCGAGTTTGGAATGACAAAAGAACATCCGATGAAATAAATGATAATATGTTTATTGCACTTGATGGCAATGAATCTAACCTAGTAGCGTACTATAAGATGAGTGATGGAAGCGGAAATAGTTTAACTGATAACAGTACAAATAGTAATACAGGAACGTTAGTAAACGGGCCAACTTGGGTTACCTCTAATGCTCCAATAGGGTCAATTAATAATTCTTATCAAACTAACATAGAAGCTCTCTGGGAAAAAACAGGCACCTCAGAAAGTGAACCTTCTGATGGGTTAAGCATGAATGTAAGTTCAGCATTAGCTGAAACTAATTTTACTGTGTATGGGAACAATGGTTCTGATGGAACAAATGATTCAGACTTTCCCGCTGGAGAATCAATTCTAAAACGATCCTCAAGAATATGGTGCTTTGATGAAATAGGAACTGTAACCTCTGACATAAAAATAGATATTAGTAGCGCAACAGGAAATTCAGTAACTCCTTCATCAGCATCTAATTATAAACTATTATATAAATCGTGCGACTCTTGTAATTTTTCTGTTTATGCAACAGGCTCTAGTAATTCTGGAGATGTAGTTACTTTCTCAAATATTACGATACAAGATGGTTTTTATGCAATTGCTACAACTGACTCTAATCTATAAATGATTCTTTATTCAGAATAGAGTAAATTTCTCCACCGCTATTATCAGTAATTATTCCAATACCAATTATTCCAAAGTACTTTTTATTCTCACAGTCATAGAATGAGTAAATATTCTCCTCTATCTTAAACCTCCTTAAAAATCCACACTCAGAAATAATCTCTCTTCTAATACTCATCATAAGATCTTTATTTAGTAGCCTTACTTCAAAAGTATTCGCAACATTTGAGGGTGTATCTTCTTTATAATAAAATATTTCTCCTAGTTCTGAGTGAGTGGCCTTTACAAAGAACTTACTACTCTCCGAAATACTCCAATAATTATCAAAAACTGTTTCTGCAAAGTAATCAGAATTACTCCAATTTTTAATTTGCTGAAAAGATAAGTCTTGAGAAAATACTGGGTTCGATAAAAAAAGTATCAGTACAACTGTCCTCATTAATTTACAATATTACAAGAATTGTATTCAGAATTAATATTAATAAAAACTTCATTTTTTGCTTTCTCAAACCACTTATCAAGTTCTATACTCTGTTTTCTGTTTAATGTAAAGTTTCTAAACCTCTGGTAATCCTCCTCTAAGTTACCTAAATGAGGTGGTATTTTCTCTTTATAATAAACTAGCTTGTAAGCAACCTGTCCATCGTCTGTCCTACTCTCAAAAGGTATAGAAATCTGACCAACGTCCATGGTATCAATAGTAAAATATATAACTGGATCTAACTCCTCAACCAAAACATTTTCACTTCCCATAGCATCTGTAAAATAACCACCAAAAGAAGAGGTAAATTTATCATCTGAATATTCTCGTGCTAATTCCTCAAATGAAGTAGAATCTGTATATGCTAAACTCTTCAAGCTATCTAAGAAATCTTTAGTTTTTTGGATATCGCTGTCAGAAAACTCTGGCTGTAAAAGAATGTGTCTTGAATTGAACAAGTTTCCTCTTTTCTCAATTAGCTGAATTAAATGAAAACCAAACTGCGTTTCTACAGGCATAGATATTTCACCATCCTTCAACTTAAAAACGGCTGCCTCAAATTCTGGTTGGAATACACCCCT
>Ga0315330_10003326_pt1 | contig 11024 bp, 11 predicted proteins | sample M140m34915metaG_FD_203453 | JGI IMG/M metagenome (GOLD analysis project Ga0315330, IMG submission 203453) | Ammonia-oxidizing marine archaeal communities from Monterey Bay, California, United States - M1 40m 34915 | ecosystem: Environmental > Aquatic > Marine > Intertidal zone | place: USA... | reverse complement strand
GTGGAGGTGGCGGTGGTGGCGGTGGTGTACCGATAGAAACTCCTCCTGGTGATGAAATTATTATTGATGAAAATAAAATTAATGAAGATACTATTGAATTAGACCTTGAAGATAGCACTCCTGGGACTTCCAATACCTTTTATTTTTCCAAAATATACAGTTACGGTAATTATAGTTTCGGTTCTAATACTGATAATGTTGTTGCTACTGTTACTGATATGAATGACAATTCTGTTACCGCTACACTAGCTATTAATTTTACAAAAACTGATACACAGTCTCCTACTATTTCATCTTTTTCTGTAAACAATTCTACTCTTACTTGGTATTCTTCCAGTAGTTCTTCTAATAAAACTGCCACATTTACTGCTGTTGTTTCTGATAATGTTGGAATTAATTCTATTTCTATTAATGGTGGAACTCAAACTAATGTTAGTGGTAATACGTATACTTTTACCAAATCGTTTTCTAGACCTACTCTTAGTAATTCTATAAGTAATGCTATTACTTTAACCGTTCAAGATGCTGCTTCGAATAGTTCATCTAATACTATTTATGTTACTACTAATCACCTAGACAATACACCTCCTGTTATTTCTTCTTTTTCAGCCAATAATACTTCTATTTCATTAAATACTTCTTCATCACAAACGCAAACTATCATATTTACAGCGAATATTAGTGATAATCTTTCTATAAATAATGTTAGCCTACCAAATACTACTTTTGTTAGTTCATCTGGAAATACATATACTTATTCTAAATTATTAGACCAAGACCAATTTTCATATGGAAATACTACACAATCTTATACATTAACTGCTACTGATACATTAGGAAATTCTTCTACATCTACAGAAACACTTACTATTATAAAAACGGATACTACTGGTCCAACTATCTCATCATTTACTTCGAATTTTAATAATTTCCTTTTAACTACTTCTCTTACTTCAAAAATTGTTATGTTTACAGTAGTTGTAGCAGATAATGTTAGTGTTAAAACGATTACTGTTTCTGGTGCTATCCCATTTATTGGAAATCCTCCTATTGATCCACCCATAGACGGACCCGGTGATGATATTATTATTGATGAAAATAAAATTAATCAAGATGCTATTCAATTATCACCTGATGATACTACTTCTGGAACACAAAATACATTTTACTTTGTGAAAACATATCAATATAGTGATTATAATTTTGGTACCAATAGTGATAATGTCGTTGCTACTGTTACTGATTTGAATGATAATATTTCTACTTCTAATCTTACTATTAATTTTACAAAAGTAGATACACAGGCTCCATCTATTTCTTCTTTTTCCACTAATACTTCTACTCTTACTTGGTTTTCTTCTGATTCTGATTCATCTGATAAAATAGCTACATTAACTGCTGTTGTTTCTGATAATAGAGGCATTGATAGTATTTCCGTGAATGGTGCTACACAAACCAATGTTAGTGGTAATACTTATACTTTTACCAAACCATTTTCTAGACCTACTCTTAACAATTCCGCTAATAATACACTTACTTTAACCGTTCAAGATGCTGCTGGTAATTCTTCTACCGATAATCTTACTATTACAACTATACATACCGATAATACTCCTCCTGTTATCTCACTTTTTAGTGTTGATGATAATACTGTTACGCTTAATAGTAGTGATAGCACATCTCAAACAGTTGGCTTTTCTGCTATTGTAAGTGATAATGTCAGTATTAGTTCGGTTACTATTAGTCCATTAGTTAGTTTAATTAGTTCTATCGGTGGAAATTATAGTTGGAATAAATTATTTGATGCCGACCATTTTTCATTTGGAACTACTTCTCAAACTTATACATTAACAGTTAGAGATCATAATGGATATACTAGTACAGATACTCAAACTATAACTATAACAAAAGCAGACTCTACCGGTCCTTCTATTTCATCATTTATAGCAAGTTCTACCACCTTTGCGTTACTTACCACTTCTCAAACTAAAACAGTTACTTTTACTGTCGTCGTTGCTGATAATGTTGCTGTTAAAACTATTACTGTATCTGGTGCTATTCCTATTCCGGATGTTCCTGGTGACGATGGTGATGAAATTATTATTGATGATAATAAAATTAACGAACAAATCATACAACTTGAACTAACTGATACCACTCCTGGAACTTCTAATACTTTTAGATTTTCCAAAGTTTATAGATATGTTGATTATACTTATGGTTCTAATACAGATAATGTTATTTGTACTGTTACTGATATGAATGATAATTCATCTACTGCTAATCTTACTATTAATATAACAAAAACAGATACACAAGGTCCTAATATTTCTTCTTTTAGTGCCAATGATACCATTATTAATTTAACTACTGAAGGAGCCGCTAGCGCCCAAACTGTTACATTTACTGCGGTTGTAACTGATAATGTTGCTATTAGTAGTGTAACTCTTCCTAATACAAATTTAGTAGGAACTTCTGGCAATACTTATACATATTCAAAATTATTTGATAGTGATAATTATACTTTTGGTAATACATTAGAGACTTATACATTAACTACTACTGATTCTAATAGTAATTCTTCTTCATCTTCTGTTACCTTAACTATTGTGAAAGATGATAATACTGGTCCTGTTATTAGTGCTTTTTTATCTAATTTTACTTCTATTACTGTTAGTTCACTATTAAAAACTAAAATTGTTATTTTTACTGTAGTGGTTGCTGATAATGTATTCGTTAAAACTGTTACTGTTTCAGGTGCTACTCCAATATTAGATATTCCAGATGATGATGATGATGAAATTATAATTGATGAAAATAAGGTAGTTCAAGAAAGTATTACATTAGGACAAGGAGATACCACGCCTGGAACTTTTAATACCTTTCGATTTCAAAAAATTTATAATTATGATAATTATGTTTATGGTGAAAATGAGGACAATGTAATATGCACTGTAACTGATTTTATAGGTAATACCTCTACCGCCGGAATTATCATTGTTATTAATAAAGTTGATGATGCTCCTCCTAATATTGTTAGTTTAACCGCAGATAAGCCTGTTATCAGTCTCAGTAGTAGTAATAATAGCGAATTAGTTACTTTTACTGGTATTGTTATAGATAATGTATCTTTGTCTTCTGTAAGTTTTCCAGGAACTAGTCTTATTAATAATAATGGTTCTATTTACACATTTACTAAAAATTATTTATTAGATGATTTCAATATTGGAAATAATATAGACGAGCTCACTCTTACTGCTACTGATACTGTTAATAATGTTTCTACAAAAAAAGTTACTGTATTTATAACTAAAACTGACGATACTGGTCCTGTTATTTCTAATTTTACGGCTAACCCATCTACTGTTAATTTAACTACTTCAAATCAAAATAAAACTGTTACTTTTACTGCTAATGTTACTGATAATATTGCTCTTTCCGCTGTATTATTGAGTAGTGCTACATTTGTAAGCGTAATAGGAGGAAATTATACTTGGACTAAAGCATATAGTTACAATGATTATGATTTTGGAACTGTAAAAGATACATTATCTCTTACTGCTATTGATACTAATAACAATTCTACCGTTCAAAGTATTGAAATAGATATTGTAAAAGGTGACGATTTGTCTCCTACTATTTCATCTTTTACTTCCAGTAAAACGATTGTTAATTTATATAGCACGGTTAAAACTGTTTTGGTTTATTTTTATGTTACTGCTACTGATAATGTTAGCGTTTCTGGTGTAAGTATAAATGGAGCTACATTTATAAGTCAAAATAGCTCAGTGTATACATTTCAAAAATCATTCAATTATATTAATTATTCATATGGAGAAACTGTTAATTCGATTACTGCTGTCGCCACTGACGGAGATGGTAATACTTCATCTTCTTCCATCAATATTACTGTTAATAAATATGATAATGAAGATCCTGTTATTTCATCTGTCACTACAAATCAAAATTCTGTTATTTTAAACTCATCTAATTCATCCCAAAATTTACAAATATCAGTCGTTTGTAGTGATAATCAATCCATAGATAGTGTTACCGTTTCTAATGCTACCCAAATTTTAGTAAGTGGTAATACATATATTTTTCAAAAGACATATAATTTACAAGATTATAATATCGGGACTTTTACAGATACTTTTAATGTTGTTGTTAATGATCCTGCTGGAAATCAAGTAACTGATTCTATTAGTGTTAATGTAGATAAACAAGATGAAATCCCTCCTGTTATTTCTTCATTTATATCTGATATTACAAATATTGTTTTAACTCAAAATTCTGATAGTGCTACTATATCTTTTACTATTACTGCTACTGATAATTTTCTTATAGATACTATTTCTATTCCTGGTGCTTCCTTTATTTCTCAGACTGGAAATAACTTTTTATTTCAAAAAACTTATAATTATTCCACTACAACTAATGCTGAAACTGTTGACCCTATTACTGTTATTGTTAGAGATACATATGATAATGTTACTGATGATACTGTTAATATTATTATTGAAAAAATTGTTTATAATTATACAGTACAAGATAATATACCTTACTACATAGAAGCTAGTGTAAACTTAAATGATAATATTTCTCTTGTTAACGGTAATACTGGAATTAATGGAGGTATCATAAGACATACTAATACACATTACAATATTAATTATAAACTTCCTACTGGAAATACTACTATAACTATGATGAATTTTGATGCTAGACAAGGCTCTACATTACTTAATACATATAATCTTGATGTTACTGTTTCTGTTGATAATACTGGCACTTTATCTACTACACACGAAGTTAAGGGTACCGATACAATTGGTTATATACAGGACACTGCTGATACTGTAAATTATGCTTATTGGGATGTAGAACAAACGCCTGTTTTAACTGCTGAAAATGCCGATAATCTTAGTGCTACTTTAACATCAGCAAAAATAGAATCAGGAAAAGCTGCCACTATTAATAGTGTATTGGCTACATATGAAGGTATTAGTGTCTTACAAAGTTGGACTATCCAACTTTCTTCTATTATGCCTTCGTTATCTAATTTTATAAATCAATATAGATTAGCAAAAAATAGACCTGTTGGAAGAGTTTTTGAAAATGGCGAACAAGTTGTATTATCTACTACACAAGATTATAGTGTTGTAATACAAGGAATTGATGGGTCTTCACATACATTAGTTACTCCTACTACTATTAAAGCTATCATTACTCATCAAGACACTGCTCCTGAATTAGAACGTGTATAAAAAAATTTATTATATATTAAATCTTTTTATTCTACTTTACAATCTTCTGCTATGGTCCAACCATTTTCGCGTTTTTCTACATCTCCTGATATCCATATAAATTTTCCCCTACGAACTAAACAAACACTTCCAGGACTTCTGTCTGTTGGTCGTGCAAAACAACCATCGTTTTGTCCTAATAGATTTCCACTAGCATCATATACTTTATCTCCTGATTTAATGCTATTATAAGCGTTATATAAATGTTTGGCCCAAGCTGTTTTTACCATGTCTATAGTAACATGTTCTATTCTCTTAAAGTCTTTTCAATTTTCTCGTTATTACTTGATTCTTCGTCTACTTCATTATACAACTTGGATTCATCTACTTCTTGGGTTTCTTCTTGGGTTTCTTCTTGGGTTTCTTCTTGGGTTTCTTCTTCATCACTATCGTCTCCCCATAAATAATCATAAAGTGTTGTAAACCAACCCTTTTCTTCTTTATCTTCAAGTTTTGCCATTTTTCCTTCATTGTATATTTGTTTCAAAAATTGTTTCATTTCGCTATCTTGATTCGCATGTGATACTACTGATGCTACTTGTGTTGATGTATTGTTATTGTTAGTATGATGTTCTTTAATATAAGCCCACGCTTCGGTTAAAGTTTTGGCTTCTTCGCTTTTAAGTTCATCTTTATCGGGATGTATTTTAATTATTTTTCGAATAAACTTTTCGCGGATCTCGTCAAAGCTTTCACTTGGACTTGCTTCAAGTGTTTTATAAGCACTCTCCATAATTATAACTAAAACATATATAATAAATTATAACTTTCTCTGTAAAAAAATTTATTTTTCTCTCCAAATATTTTTTATATAAACTTTTTTGGAGAGAAATTTAACAAATAGTACAATAATAATTATAATATTCATCAATACTTTCTTTAAGATTTCCCTCTTCCAAATCTATCAAACTTGTTGTCACGTAACCAAGATTAGATATTGGTTCCTCTTTCATATCTATTTTTACATACTGTCCCCATCCATCATCATATTCACTTCGGTTTTCTAAAGGTATTACTGCTGTAGACATTGTATTAAGTATTTTAATTATGATTGTTAAAATATTTAATTTATTTATTCAATTTTCTATTAGTTCAATATTGTTGTCTCAAATATCTTGCTTGTTACTAAGTAAGGATCCATTGTTGATGCTGGACGCCTATCCTCAAAGTATCCTTTACCACTATTTATTGTCTCATAGCCTACTCGCACACTTGCTCCTCTATCTACAGGACGCTCTTTATCAAATGTAAACTCGTCATATTTTGATGTTTCATGCTCTCCAGACATACGCTCTTTATTTTTCTCTCCATATACAGCCATGTGTTCCGTATGTTTCTCTGATAGCTTTTCAATTGCTTCATAAATTTTCTCAAGACCTCCATCCTCTCTCATAGACTTTGTGCTATAGTTTGTATGACAACCACTTCCATTGAGATTAGGATATGGTTTTGGATGATATAAAATAGTTACGTCATTCATTTCTCCAATACGCTCTAGTAAATATCGTGATATCCACAACTGATCTCCAGCGTCGATACCCAAACAAGGACCTATTTGATATTCCCACTGACAAGGTGCTACTTCTGCATTAATACCACTAATCCTTAAACCTGTACGAAGACATACATCCAAATGTTGTTCTGCTATTTTTCTATTCATCGTATTTCCTTTTCCTACACTACAATAATAACGACCCTGTTTCTCGTTGCCTCCAGGTTTTCCAGCATCGGTAGATCCAATAACAAAATATTCTTGTTCTAAACCATACCAAGGCTCTTCATCCAAGTTTTTATCAAATATTTCCTTAGCATTTACACGGCTATTTGTTTCTAATGGATTTCCATCTTTATCATGTGTTCCACATAATACCAAAACACTACTATTTCCACCTTTAAAAGGATTTTGATATACTGCTACTGGTTTTAAAATTAATTCACTATTTAAACCTTCTGCTTGACCTGTTGAACTACCATCGTAATTCCAGTTTGGAAACTTACTAGCTAGCATCTGTGGTGATAACTTTACTATTTCCTGCCATATTTCATAATTTATATTATGAATTACCTTTGTTTTTGAACGTAATCTTTTTTTTGCATCTAACCAAATGTACTCGGCAACTACTACCATTATGTTAAAAATTAACAACTTTATATTTAAACTATTTAATAATTAATATAACAAGAGATACACACAATCATTCAAGAAAAACAACTTCTATACTATAGCATTTTTAATATATATTTTCTTTTATTTACTTCTCAAAAAGTTTCTTCAAAAAATATTTGGAGAGAAAAATGTTTGAGAGAGAGAATTTGGTATATTTTTTTTATTATTTCATAGTGCCTTTTTTTCAGTTGTGATGTAATTTACATATCAAGTCAAGTGTGTAGTAGTTATACCTACTGTAAACTAACGTCTATCTTAGGTTATTGGAAAATTGAATATAAAATATATATTTTTTTACTAGTTATATCTATGGATCCTATAATCAAAACTTGGAAGTTTAAATACGATGATATGAGAGACCCGCTTATGAAAAAGCACACAAAGGGTTACTATTTGAATTTGGAGAATGGTGATGTTCGTTCCTTTGAAGAAGGTATAGCACATATTGTAGGCAAGGCTAAGGAACGCTATGTATACCATATGTGGTGGATTGAAAATGGCTCGTTTTAAAATTGAATGTAAGTATTTAATTAATTTTTTATGTATAAATATGAATACAAACGATTATCAGTTTCATCCTCAATACCATAGACCTATGGCTTCTATTATATATCTCGCTAATTGGTGGATATTTCTTGGAATGATGATTGTAGTTGCCCCCATCCGGATTATTATGTTTATTTCCAGGCAAGCTAACGTAAATGACCTATATATAACCTTATGTTGGGTATATATAGCTACAAAAGTATTGGGTTATAGCTCTGATATTGTAGTAGAAAATAATCCTTTAACAACCAAACCATTTGAAGAAACTTTTATCTATTATTAAAATTGTATATCATTCATATCAATAATAACACACTCATCTGGTTGTTGTATATCAAATTTTTCAAAAGGATTGCCAATACTTGATACAATTTTTTGATTGGGTGATGTTAGAATTTCTACCGCTTCATCTCTCTCACACCCATAAAGGTGTCCGTCATATATATCATAACCTGTTATACCATCTTTACATTCGTTGATTAAATTTGTTTTTCCATTTGCTCCTGAACCCATTAAAATAATAGTTGATATATTATTTGTAGCAAAAGCTATAAGAGTCGCACGTGCGGTGTTGTAGAGTACTGTTCTTTCGGATATTGTGTTTGTTTCATTTACCATTTTCATAAATTGATAGTCTTTTATTTAAGTATATTTTTCTAATATAATTAAATGAGTAAGTTCGATGATTTGCCCGATGAAATACGAAGACATATTTTTTCTTACTTGAGAAATAAAGCACGAGATTGTTGTGCTATGTGTAATATAGTGTGTATATGGGATACAAAGATACGTGATATGTATGTGGTGCGAAATGATGGACCTAAGTATGTTATTTGTAGACGATGTTGGATTGGATATTAGTTTGCGTATTACAAGCAATAAAATAGTGGTTATATATTTAAATGGCAACTACTGTTTTAGGCGACACATTAAAGCATTATTATACATTAGCTAAAGCCGTCTTAATGAATGAAAAAGATTTTCAAGACAATCAATTATTAAGATGTAAAAAACATAAACAAAGAGAAGCTGAATATTTATTACAAATGCCTTATGGTTCTTCATTTTTAGATATTGGTGCTAATTGGGGAGATACTGTTTTAACTATGGCTATTCACGCAAAAAATAATAATAGATCTGATATTAGATTCTATGCTTTTGAACCTAATAGAAAAAAATGCCAAGTTATACAGGCTATATCAGCTTATAATAAATTAAATATACAAGTATTCAATAATTGTGTTGGTGATGTAAAGGGGAATGTTAGTAATGACGGGGTAAACAATCCATTATGGGGGTGCACTTCATATAAAAAGGATGTGAACGGAGATATAAAGATGATAAAATTAGATGATTTAAAAGAACAATTGGAACCGATAGGTCTTATGCATGTGGATACTGAAGGATGGGAAATAGAAGTATTAAAGGGTTCGCGAAAAATATTAGAGGATACTACAAGTAAATTTATATTAATATTAGAATATTGGCAGGATATTACAGCAAAGATGGCTTATTCACAGGGAAGAACCAATAATATACTGTCAACTACACCTAAGCTGGCTTTACTGGATTTTATTAGTTGGTATAACTTTGCTAGATTGGAAGATATACATGATGAAGAGAGTAATTTAGTATTTAAGAAAAGATGATGGTGTGTTACTTAAAATTGATTTATTTTTTATTTTATTGAATTGTTTGTAAAAATGAGTGAGATTACTGTCAACCAAACCAATAGAGGAACTGGAGCCGGTGGGGCTAATACAAATGCTAATGGTATAAAATTGGAAGAGAAAACAAGGAATGCTTACAGTGTGATGTGTGGTTCAGTAAAAGTGCTAGAAAAAACCACAGCTAAATATAAGGTTGAAGAGGTAAATATTGATGGGCGTATTCTTAATAGGGCACCAGAAGGTGCATTTAGAACTTGGGATAAATTAAATGGTTTTTGTAAGGATAACGAGGATTATAAAAATCGAGGATTACATGGAGCAAAAAATCCAGATGATGCATTTATAGACATGGTTAATAATATTATATACTGGATAGAGTGTAAGGTTCAGGAAGTTGCTGGTTCCAAGTGTGAGGTTTTACAGACTTATAACCATAAAATTAGGAATTTACGGGAAAGATATCCAGGATACACTATTAAATATATTTATGTATTAGACTGTAATTTTAGAAAACTCGGCCCTAAAGAAATCTCATATATGATAGAGGATAATATTAAGATAGTGTGGGAAGATGACGAGAATTTTGAGGAAACACTTAAGAGTGTAATAGCATAATTGAATTAGTATATAAAATTTTTTATTTGGTGATAGAGCGCAATCTAGCTTTGACCCAACAAGACCAAGGGGTTATACTGCGCAATCTAGCCGGGAACCCCCAAATAACCCACCAAGTCCCTCATTAATCCCCGTCACCAAGCAAGGGGTTATAAGGGACCTCAGAAATCGGTGACAAACTATGGCGCCGGTCACACTCCTTTTAAGTAGTTTAACTAATATATATAATATCTCACAGGTGTTTCACAGGCATATCACAATTTTTTTACAGAGATTATCTATTAAAAACAATAGAGTTTACTTATATATAATGAAAAATTGGAATGTGTATTACCGAATGGATCTTAATGAACGCTTGCGACTTGCCTATGAAAAACGCTTAGAACTAATGGGATTAACCAAATAAATTCTTTTGATATACCAAGTTCTTTTTTTTCAGTACATTTTTCTCTCCAAATTTCTTTCAGTGAAACTATTTTCATTTAAAAAAATAAATAAAACATAAAACAATTCACTTATATATCAAAACCTTTCCTGGACCTACTCTGGAATCTAGCTTGTTCTTGTAATATATAACACAATATACTCTGTAATCTACCAACTATATAAAATAGAACATTCAAATACTTATATGTTGTATACAGTATAATAAGGGTAGTTATAAGGGACCTCAGAAATCGGTAGCAAACTATGTTACGGCTAATGAAACTCACAGGAATA
>Ga0315330_10003325_pt1 | contig 11027 bp, 7 predicted proteins | sample M140m34915metaG_FD_203453 | JGI IMG/M metagenome (GOLD analysis project Ga0315330, IMG submission 203453) | Ammonia-oxidizing marine archaeal communities from Monterey Bay, California, United States - M1 40m 34915 | ecosystem: Environmental > Aquatic > Marine > Intertidal zone | place: USA... | reverse complement strand
CAGCAGCAAGATCAACAGCAGCAAGATCAACAGCAGCAAGATCAACAGCAGCAAGATCAACAGCAGCAAGATCAACAGCAGCAAGATCAACAGCAAAACACACCCGACCAGCAGATGACTACCCCAACCGACGAGGCTGAATCAGAGGACGAGAGCGAAGACTCATCTGCCTCTGGTGAATTGACCGCCGTCAATGAGCAGGACGATGGGCCCGATCAGGATCAAGGGGAACCCAGGCTCGTTCAGACCAACCAGATGACCGAAGAAGAAGCACGCAAACTGCTGCAATCCATCCGCGACCGTGACATGGTGCGGCGCCTACGGAAACAAGCGGCGGAACGTGCGTTGCGTGTGCCTGTTGAAAGGGATTGGTGATATTGATGTGTAGTAAACTAGCCCCCTGGGCATTACCCTGCTTGCTGCTGTTGCCCTGCATGCAATCACCCGCGGATGCTGCTGACGTCCAGTGCAGCGTGTCTACTCGCGAAACGTACGTGAATCTGCCTTTCACGTTGCAGATTCAAATCAACAACGCCAAGAGCCAAGGTACGCCCGTGATCCCACCGGTCGACGGCTTGGAGATTGTGGCTAACGGCCCGCCCTCGCGTAGTTACCGCACAACGATCATCAACGGCAGAACCACACAACGAAACACGCTGACTTATCTTTACTCGGTTACTGCTACTCGCGAAGGCACCTTCACGATCCCCGCGGCAACAGTGGTTGTTGATGGAAAAGAAACGCAGACCAGTTCTGTTCGCGTGGTTGCTACGCAAAGTGAAACCGACGATCTGCTGTTTGTCGAAATCGAGGGCAAGGATGATGAGATCTACGTCGGGGAAGCACTTCAACTGACGCTTAAGATATGGGTGCGTGCTTATCGAGACCAAAAGTTCAATGTGACGCTAAATGAAGCGACCATGTGGTCATTGATCAGCAAACAAACCCAGTGGGGCAACTTTGAGGAATCACTACAAGAGTTGGCCAAGAGCCGAAAACGTCCGGGTGGAAAACTCACCTTGCGGGAAGACAGTGAAGGACAGGAGCGGGAATATTTGTTGTACGAGCTCGATGCCACTGTTTACCCAGACCGCCCGGGAAAGATTGATGGGGATGATGTACGCGTCATCTTGAACTACCCCGAAGAACTTGGGCGTACACGCAGTCCATTCTCCGCTTTTGGCGACGATTTCTTCGGCGGCCCCGGCAACGACATGTTCTCGGGATTCGGGTCGCAGATTGCAATCACGAGTGCACGGCCGATCATTGCGGAAAATGAGGTCGAGCCCATCACCGTCAAACCGATTCCAGAGCAGGGAAGACCGGATAACTACCGCGGAGCCGTTGGGCAGTATCGCATTATCAGCGAAGCAAACCCTGCAGTGGTGAAGGTGGGCGACCCCATCACGCTCAACATCGGGATCGAGGGTAAGGGACCGATGGATTTACTAAGAGCCCCCGCGCTCGCAGAGCAGAAAACTTTGATCAATGAGTTCAAAGTGCCCAATGAGCCGCTCGCTGGTTTCGTCGATGGAACCCAAAAAGTATTTTCAACAACCATTCGGCCCCTGTCAGAAGGTTCTCAAGAAATCCCCGGAATCGAATACAGTTACTTTGATCCCAAGCAGGAAACGTTCGTCTCGATCAAAAGTGACCCTATTCCGGTCACGGTCGAAGCCGCGGAACTGCTTTCGATGGATGCCATTGTCGGCACTCAGTCGGGCGAGTCCCCCACCTCGCCGTCACCCCTCTCAGAGGGCCAATCCTCGCAGGTTCAAAAGTCTGAGTTTCCTGCAGATGTGCTGTCGAACACCCCAAGGCCATACCCGATACCGACGGCACTGATCGTACTATTTCTGCTGCCCCCTATCGTTGTCACTGCCATAGGTCTCTTCCTTAGCCGGCATTACCTGAGTGGTTTCGTTTCGGCAAAATATCGTTTCAACAAAGCCCTCGTCAAAGCTACCACACCTCACGAGATCGCCGTGGCTATGGAACAACTGCTGCAGCATCGTTACCGTCTGCCCACTGATGCTTCGCTCCGAAGCAAGACAGTGGGTGCTTTGCGCGCCGCAGGACGTATCGATTCAGCCATCGAAGTCGAGCGTCTTTACCACGACTGCGAGCGAAGTGACAACTCGTCAAAAACAGATCAGATTCGGGAGGCCGCCGAAAGAATTGCGAAGACGCTCGACCGTCCGAACGTTCGACGATCGCCACAACTCAACGCCCGTTACCTCAAGGCAGAATCTGCACTCATTCTTGCTGCTCTCTTATTTTCTCCACTAGCGTTGTCTACATCACATGCATCGGAAACGGAGACCGTGCAACCGAGCCTGAGCGAGTCAAAAATTCAGAATACTGAGCCCGGCATGCCGCCGACTCTCGCCGTAGAAACATCTGAACTGAGCAAGGACCAAATCCAAGAGTTGCTCAGCGAGGCGTCGAGCATGTACAAAAAAGGCATGCAATCCGAAGACCAGAGCGACAGGAGCACCATGCTTGCCAAGGCAGCGGAACGATTGCAAGTGCTAGCTGACTCAGGCATTGTGAATGACCAGTTGTACGCGACGCTTGCGAGTGCTCAGGTAGGTTCAGGCAACCCGGCTATTGCGGTTGCCAATTACCGCCGCGCCTTACGGCACGCCCCAAACAACCAGCAGCATCATAATCGCCTTCTGGCAGCACAAGCAGCTATCGGTACAACAGCAACCAAGCCAGTCAGCAAGCTTCAGCGCATTCGAACCTACAACGACGCACTGCTCAGCTTCGTGCCTCCAAAAAGCATGTTAATAGTCTCGTTGCTGGCTTGGGTCGCGGCGTGGGGCTTGCTCGCTTGGCGCCTTCTTTCTCGCCCGCAACATTGGAAATTGCCCACCGCTTGCCTCGCATTCTTGGCTGTCACCGCATTCAGTTCGTATCAGCTTCGGGTTTCTCAATTTGCAGTAGAACATGTGGCTGTCGTAACACAATCCGATGCATCACTGCGAGAAGGTGACGGGCTCGAATTTGCTGTTACCAGCCAAAGCCCATTCGAGGGCGGCGACGTGGTTGAAGTACTCGACCGACGCGGTAGCTGGCACAAGGTTAAGCTTGGCAACGGCCAAAGTGGGTGGCTCCCATCGAATGCCTTGCAGTTAATTTAGTCGCAATTCCCTAGTGTTTCTCGAAATATCTGCCGCCCAATTGCCACAACTCAAGCCCTTTGCGTGCTCCAACGGACTGCCCTCTTTTTTTGAGGGTGGTTCCGTTCCCGCGGCGGATGGTCGAAACTGTGCCTTATGACCGTTGCATCTGACCTGCTGCCGTACGTTTCGAAGGAGTTTAATACTTCGGGGCACACGCTTCGTTACCTTGATGAGGGATCGGGGCCCGAGACACTTCTATGTGTTCACGGGAACCCGACGTGGAGCTTCTATTATCGAAGGATTGTCGAGCAATTTTCACCCCACTACCGCGTGATTGCCGTTGACCATGTGGGCTGTGGACGCAGTGAAAAACCACCACGAAACGCGTTTCCGTATACGTTAGCTGCTCACCGCGACAACCTCGTCGGCTTGATCGATTCGCTGAACCTCGATCAGATCACGCTCATCGCTCATGACTGGGGAGGTGCCATTGGACTCAGCGCGATGCTTGAGCGCCGCGAACTCCTGAAACGCATCGTGCTATTAAATACCGGAGCTTTCCCACCTCCCTACCTTCCCAAACGTATTGCAGCTTGTCGTATTCCTGTACTAGGCAGCTTGGGTGTCCGGGGCCTTAATGCTTTTGCCCGTGCCGCCATAACCATGGCAATGTCGCGAAATAAACTGAGTGCGGAAGTTTCTCGCGGTTTGCTCGCCCCCTACGACAACTGGAAGAACCGTGTCGCAATTGATGCTTTCGTACGTGACATTCCGATGTCAACTTCTCATTCAACCTATGAGCCACTAGCACAGTTAGAAAAGCAATTACCGTCGCTTGCGACCCTGCCCTCATTGCTTGTTTGGGGCATGCAGGACTGGTGTTTCCGGCCAGAATGTTTACGTCGTTTCCAGGCCGCTTGGCCCGACGCGGTCTCGGTTGAAATTCCTGATGCAGGACATTACGTGATCGAGGATGCCCCCGAAGAAACGCTGCAAGCGATCTCTAGTTTTCTATGCCATCCTCAAAGCACAAGCTGACGAGGCGGGTGGTGCATCACTCGAGTTCGCTTCCCCAGCAAAAGCCAGGTACGATGCAAGCGACGAATGACTCCACAATGATGCATGATCCGCTGCAGGCATTCCGGCACCTCTGCACCACTCCGTCCGCAGCCATCAGCTGGGCCTGTATTTTGGAAGCAACTGCGCCCAAAGTGGGCAATGTATTCCCTGGGCGTTCTTTTGCAGATCTGTCCTTTGAGGATTTTATCGCCGCGGCCGAACTCACTTCGCTCTGTTTTAACCAAACACCGAAGCGAATCAGTGAACGAATGCTGGACTCGATAAGGCAAGTCCATGATCAGCAACGAACCAACGTAAATCTTGGCATCGTCTTGCTACTTGGGCCTCTCGTCGCAGCCGACGAAGTGATCCACAAGGCATTGGAGCCGACTGAGCCCTTCACAACCACAAGCTCGCAGACCACAAGCTCGCAGACCACAAGCTCGCAGACCACAAGCTCGCAGATCACAAACTTGGCTGACTGGATTGAGCCCGTCAGACAATCCCTCGCCCAATTCGACCAAGTTGATGGCTCCCGTATCTATCGTGCCATTGAGTTGGCTTCGGCGGGTGGCCTAGGCACCTCTGACGCAATGGATGTCAATCAACCTCACCTAACCATTGACATCTGCGAGGCCATGCTTCTTGCGAAAGATCGCGATCAAATCGCCAAGCAATACTGTAGCGGATTCCGTGAGTTGATTTTGGAAATCACCCCCATCCTGTCCGCCAGCATCAGCACAAATGGCGACGTATTGCGAGGTATTTGCGATGCACAAATTCAATTACTGGCGAAAAATCCTGATACGCTCATTGCACGCAAGAACGGTATGCAGGTTGCCCGTGAAGTACAAAACCGTGCAAAGTCTGTGGATCCATCGGACGTTACGCAGATAGGTTTGTTTGACCAGTATTTAAGATCCGATGGTCACCAACTGAACCCGGGAACAACAGCCGACCTTCTCGCCGCAGCCCTCTACCTGCTGCTCAGAACCACCCCCTCGGAGAACCACCATGAGTAAAGCGACTTATCGAGTCGACGTCAGTAAAGAACAGTTTGTATTTTCGGCAGCACACTTCATCACGTTCGCCAGTGACATTTGCGAACGTATCCATGGACACAACTATGGTGTCAGGGCGAGTGTTGAAGGCCCACTGGATGAAAATCGATACGTCGTTGACTTCATTGCTCTTCGCGATGCAGTGTTGCAACAGACTCAAGCTTTGGATCATCACGTGATACTGCCAAGCGATCATGCAGAAATAAAGATCACGAGCGACGAAAAGGAAACTACGGCTACTTTCCGAGATCGCCGTTGGGTATTTCCAAACGAAGACTGCGTAATTCTGCCTGTGATCAACACGACAGCCGAAGAAATCGCCCGCGTGATCGCGGAACGGGTCATCGCGCAGACCTATGCAAAGTTTGGCCCACACCTGTCATTTCTGGAAGTGGCTGTGGACGAGAACAGTGGGCAGTGGGGTGTGTGTCGCATGCCATGGCCCAAAGAGGCACCCGCAAACGTTGATTGATCCGGTAAGTTTGTGGCTAGTGACTCATTGCGATGAGTTGAAGCATACGAAAAAGTGAAGAAAACGAGTAATACATGCACCGCTCACTCCCCCTCTGCCCGTTACTGCTGTTCGTTGTCCTGTCTGCGTCCCCCACCACCAACGCAGCACCACCAAACATCCTGTTTGCGATCGCTGATGACCTCTCATATCCTCACATGGGTGCGTATGGCACGGAGTGGATACAGACGCCCGCATTTGACCGTGTCGCACGTGAGGGTCTGCTTTTCAATCGTTGCTACACCCCGAACGCCAAATGCGCACCCTCACGATCCTGTATTTTGACAGGTCGGAACTCATGGCAACTGGAAGCGGCCGCAAACCACTGGTGTTACTTTCCTGCAAAGTTCCGCACCTACGTCGAAACCCTGGGAAAACACGGGTACACCACGGGAATGACAGGAAAAGGCTGGGCTCCCGGCATCGCCTTGGATCAGCAAGGCAAACGCCGGCAAATGACTGGGAAGCCTTACAGCCAACGAAAAGCAAAGCCACCCACCACTGCAATTAGCAACAATGACTACGCTGGAAACTTTCGAGATTTCCTGGATGCAGTGCCCAACGAGGAGCCATTTTGCTTCTGGTACGGGGCGACCGAACCGCACCGAGGATACGAATACATGAGCGGTGTGAAGAAGGGGAACAAGAAACTATCCGACATCAATCAGGTTCCTCTGTTCTGGCCAGACAACGAAGTGGTTCGACACGACATGCTCGACTACGCGCTGGAAGTAGAACATTTCGATCACCACCTGCAACGGATGCTCAACGAGCTTGACTCGCGTGGGATGTTAAACAACACACTCGTTGTGGTGACAGCGGACAACGGAATGCCCTTTCCACGCATCAAAGGTCAGGAATATGAGATGAGCAACCACCTCCCCTTGGCAATCATGTGGGCCGATGGCATCAAGCGTCCTGGGCGTACAATCGACGAACTCGTTTCCTTTATCGATTTGGCACCAACCTACATGGAAATTGCGGGTATCGACTGGAGTGATAGCGGGATGGCACCGACGCCGGGTAAATCCCTTACCCCGTTCTTTGGTGACAGTCCCAAAAACCCCCACAGGCAATTCTTGCTGATTGGAAAGGAAAGGCATGACGTCGGACGCCCCAACGACATCGGTTACCCGATCCGAGGCATCATTCAAGGGCCGTTCCTGCTGATTCGAAATTACAAAACGGATAGGTGGCCCGCAGGAAACCCCCGAACTGGCTACCTCAACACGGACGGCAGCCCAACAAAGACGGAGATTCTTAATGCCCGCCGCGAGGGACGCGATGACACCCATTGGCAACTCGCGTTCGGTTTGCGACCCGAATACGAAATGTTCAACATCGAAACTGACCGTGAATGCCTGAGCAACATTGCCGAGGCAACGCGATACGCGGAGGTGCGTACTCAAATGGAAAGGACCATGACCCAATCGCTGCAGATCCAAGGCGATCCGCGAGCGTTAGGGAATGGAGACGTTTTTGATGAGTACCCTTATGCAAATGCTCGGGAACGCAACTTTTACTCTCAATACATTGACGATCCAACCTCGGTGCGCGCCGGTTGGGTAAACCCAAGTGACTTCGAAACATCGGCACCCGAATCGCCATAAGTCGCTGGCTCCCTGGCTCAGTGGTACCAAGGAGAGCTCGAGATCACCAATGCACACATGAAGTACGCTCAGGACGTCTCGGAAATTCACAACCGCGGTGGCCGCGTCTATCGAAAACCGGATGATTCACGCGATACAGCGGGAAATCGCTAAAATACTTTTCGCGAGGTTATTCTGCCCACAAAGCAGAACCAGACACCACCGCCAGCGTAGGACCCCAGTAAGCTTAGCTTCGAGCGATAAAACCTACACGGGGATTGCCGGAACGCTAAACTTTCAGGGTCGCAGCGGGAAATCTCGTCAGGTTCGCTCTCAGATAGCGAGTCGCGAGCCAGCACCTCATCTACCTACCGGGCATCTAAGCATGCTGACCGTTGAATCGCTACAGAAGAGTTTCCAGCTCGAGGACGATGAAATCCGCGCTGTCGACGACCTGTCGTTCCGTGTTGAACCCGGTGAGGTGTATGGCCTACTTGGCCCAAACGGTGCTGGTAAGACAACCACTCTGCGGATGGTACTCGGGCTGGTACAACCCGATTCCGGGTACGCCGAAGTAAGCGGTTACCGCACTGCCGTGGATCCTACGGCGGTCAAGTCCAGACTAGGTTTTGTATCAGCCAGTGACGGAGTCTACCCTTGGCTCAGCGTTCGGGAAATGCTTTTGTATTTCGCAGATCTGTATGGCGTCGCCCAAAGTGAGGCATCAGTCCGCTGCGAGCGTCTCGCGGATCTGATGGGGATCTCAGACTTACTCGACCGTCGTGCCGGCACACTGAGCACCGGCCAACGGCAGCGTGTTACTCTCGTGCGTGGCTTGATACATGATCCACCCGTAATGCTGCTGGATGAACCGACAAGAGGCTTGGACGTGGTTGGAGTTCAGACCATATTTGAATACATCGAACACCTGCGGGAAGTCGGCAAAGCTGTCGTCGTTTGCACCCATCGGCTGGATGAGGCGGAGCGTCTTTGCGATCGTTTTGGATTGCTACACCGCGGTCGAATGCAACAGACAGGTACGCTCAACGAACTTCGACAACAAAGCGGCCACCAACACCTAGTCGACATGTTTGTCGATCTTTTGCGGAGTTAACTGGATGTCAGGTGCCAATTTCAAAGGACGCCTTCTTCGGCTTTGTCAGAAGGAGCTGAAGGAAACGATTCGTGATCGCCGGACGATTGTAACTCTGTTGCTCATGCCGTTATTGGTTTATCCAATCATGAGTATGGCATTGAATCGTTTCTTGCTCACCAGTGGCGAGATAGAAGAGGGGTTCACTATCTGCGTCAGCACCGAAGTTGAACGCAAGATTTTAGATCAATGGTTGAGCAGCCCCAACAGCGCGCCACCCCAAGCTGTCGCTGACAGCAGTGGCAATGAACTTGCAAAGTTTCGAGTGACCGTGATCCCAGATGAATCGCCTGCGGAAGCGGTCGCGAGGAACGATGTTGACGTTGGGCTGGAACTCACCAACATTGAAACCGGCAGGCCGACCGCTACGTTCTATGCTTACCGGGGAGACGGTGTCAGCCAAGCGGCGAGACGCGTTGTGGTCGAGCGACTGCAGTGGCTCAAACTAGCCGAAGCTGAGCGGCGTCTGAAGGCAACCGTACCGGAATATCGCACTCCCCTGGTGGTCAATGCCAAAGATGTTGGTACGGTCGAAGAGAACTCTTTGCTTGGCACTATTGTGCCGCTTGTCCTTGTACTCATGACCATCACCGGCGCAGTTTACCCTGCCATCGACCTGACTGCGGGCGAGCGAGAGCGAGGCACGATGGAGGCTGTGATGGCTTCTCCAGTACCCCGCGGCTACGTGCTGTTTTCAAAATACATTGCGGTCGTCGCTGTCGCATTACTGACGGCAATCGCGAACCTGGTTGCGATGTTCACGACCCTCTGGGCTGGAGGTCTTTTGAGCCTGCTGACCGGCGGCGATGCGTTCCCGTGGCTCACGATTCTGCAAATGCTGGGATTACTCGTTCTGTTCAGCGGATTTTTCTCCGCTGTGCTGCTGTCTCTCACCAGCTTTGCCAAGTCATTCAAAGAGGCTCAGGCCTACCTGATTCCTGTCATGCTGCTTTCCCTGACTCCGGCAATGCTTTCTTTGATGCCCGGAATCACGCTCTCAGGAGCATTAACCATCCTGCCACTCATCAACATTGTCTTGCTCGCTCGGGACATGTTGTCAGGCTCGGTAGATCCCAACAACGCATTTGTGGCTGTGGTTAGCACATTCGCTTACGCCGCGGCGGCACTGTCGGTTGCAGCACATCTGTTTGGCAGTGACGCTGTAACGCGTACCAGTGAAAAGTCGATTGGCTCGTTACTAAAACGGCCCCGCGAAGCATCGCCACGTCCAACGCCTCAAGCGGCGGCACTCATGCTAGCACTACTCGTGCCGGTGTACTTCCTCGTTTCAAACGGATTGATGCGATTCATCAAGGCGTCGCAAGATACAAGCGTTGAAACGACGCTATTATTGAACGCAGTCGCCCTGATCTCCACATTCGGCCTGCTACCAACATTGGCCACTTGGCTGGGCCGCAACCGCTTCAAGACCACCTTCCGGCTACAGCCCTCAGGCATCTTTTCCATCATTGGCGCCATCTTGTTAGGCCTTGGAGCATGGGCATTCGCCCACGAAGCATTCGTCATTGCCGATGCGTTGGGCATTGGCGGGTTATCAGAGAAACAGATTGCAGGAGCCGAGGCAACCGTCGCAAAGATGCGCGAGACATCACCTCTGCTGTTGATTGCTGTCTTTGCTCTCACCCCGGCAGTTATTGAGGAGCTGTGCTTTCGCGGCTATCTCTTTTCAGCAATCCGTGGGGCCGTATCACCGCTGCGGACTGTGCTGATAACTGCCCTCCTGTTCGGACTTTTCCATGTACTGACAGGAAGTGCATTGCTCGTAGAAAGGTTCGTCCCCTCAACATTGATGGGTCTAATCATTGGTTGGGTTGCGTACCGAACGGGTAGTGTCTTTCCCGGTATTGTGATTCACTTTGTTCACAACGGCTTGCTCAACACAGTTCTGTACTACCAAGACCAACTTGGTTTTCTGGGAGCTGGTTTCGACGACCAAACCCATCTTCCTCCGCTTTGGCTGGCGATCGCAGCGGCACTGGTCGTGGTTGGGGCCAGCCTCGTTTGGGCTTCCTCCCGAGGCCGAACTGAGTCACCGACGATACCCACTGCAGATTCGGAAAGCAGGGATACAGACGTGGTTTGATAGATGGATCGCGCCACTCCACATCGCATAACTGCTACTTACGCGAAACGCGGGTTTGAAAAGGCGAAAACGCTCAACACGCGCCAACTGCACCATCAAAGCTGAGAGCAGATCGATTATGAGACCGCGTTCGCAAAGCCGCTTGCTCACGGGTGATTTGCAGATGAATGTCGATTCGAGTCTGCGTTTTGCATAGCTTACTGCAGGGGTGGGATAAGCAGAAATCACCGTTTGCACATCCATATCGTCTGGCTTCGATGTTGGATGAGATGGACCGATCAGCTTATCCCAGATACCAGATACCAGTTTCCGAGTCACTGTGAGCTCAGCCTTCTAGCGTGAGAAGATCATTCCCCACGGTACCTCGATCCCAGACATCTGCAGCACAGCGGCTCCAGCGACTAAAATCAATACCGCTGCGA
>Ga0315330_10003320_pt1 | contig 11035 bp, 11 predicted proteins | sample M140m34915metaG_FD_203453 | JGI IMG/M metagenome (GOLD analysis project Ga0315330, IMG submission 203453) | Ammonia-oxidizing marine archaeal communities from Monterey Bay, California, United States - M1 40m 34915 | ecosystem: Environmental > Aquatic > Marine > Intertidal zone | place: USA... | reverse complement strand
GTATCGCTGACAACGACGGGACCTAAGTGAGTCATATATATTGTTCTATCGAGAGAGCCCTGGTCGGTTTCAACTGAAACTTGGATCGGTTCGATGTCGAGAGTTTCTTCACCAAGTCGGTATTGCATTGGATTGCCTTCCTCGAGCTCGAGACGAAACATAGTAAATCTGAGTGCAGTAGAAACGGTGTGAGTCCAGGCTATTTTTTCTGTAAATCCAATTGCTATTCGATTGGTTGCGATGAGGCTCGCACCCATGACGTCTACGGAGCCAGGCAAGGTAATGTGAGAGATGTGAAATCGTGATGAACCATGCCAGGGATAATGAGGATTCCCCAAAAGAATTCCACGACCGTTTTCAGTCAGGTCTCTTCCAAACCCTATCGCATTGCTGCCTATAACTTCTGGGTCTACGAAAGGATCCATGGGTGGCAAGTCTGCTAGGCTAAGGTTCGGTTTTGCGCTTGCGATACCATTCGACACTCTTCCAAGGCCGTAGCGAATACCAACCCCAATGTTTAGCTTAACCATGTCCCTTTCTGAGATCGGTGTAATCCATGGCGTGTCTTTGCACGATAGCGGAAGATTTTTGGCATGTGTCTCGATGAAATTGTTGTAACCCTGAACATATCCTCTATCGAGCTCCCTGTTATTAGGTGAAGATGCTTCGAGATATTCATCGATCTTAGCTTCGTGAAGCATTGCTAGATGAAAAGCGTCAGAGTTAACGTTGGCTTCACTGGCCCCAAAGTATTTTGCTTGTTCTCCACGTACTGTCACAAACTCTCGCGCTAAAACACAAATAGTATTTGTCGCAACTGCATGGGCAAATCCGTAACCGATTCCCTCCCAAGTGTCAGACTTGATGTGGGGAATTCCATGTGATGTCCATTGAATTTGAACTTCTTTCTGTGTTCCGTTTTCCGGTGGTGTCGTCGGGGAGCACGAAAGAAGCAGTGAAGTAATAAAAAGGACTGGCAATTTGTGTGTTACGTGGAGTTGGTTTTTCATATATATTTTCTCGAGAGCTATGAGATTAATGTCCGGTTTTTGATCAAGAGGCGACGGCAGAACGTGGCGGTTGCTCACTTGAATTCGTATTCTTAAAAACTACACCTTTGTTGAGAGATTGTAAAAGGGTAGATGTGACTGTGGAAAAGCCAATACAAGTCGGGGAGCTATTATAATAAAGGTTACACGCGACTTGACGATACCGTTCCTTTAGTTGCTATCCCATGAACTCTTGGTTTAGGCGGACGAATGCTTGAAGTGATCAAACAAAATGAAAACTTACGCTGTATAATTTTTATGGTCGTGGCTATGGCAGGTTTCGCTGTAGAGGATGCAGTTGTGAAGCAGCTGTCGTTTTCAATGCCCATTTCCGAAATTCTTTTTCTTGTTGGTTTTGGAGGGATCTTATCCTTTGGCTTGCTGGCAAAATTGCAGAAGGTGCCATTATATAATGCAGAACTGAAAACTAAAAAATTTATTGCAAGAACCTTTTCGGAACTTGCTGCAGCGATATTTTTTGTTAGTACTATAGTCTACGCATCCTTGTCGATCTCCGCAGCGATCCTACAAGCTACGCCCCTTGTTGTTGCTTTGGCGGGCGCTTTTTTTCTCAAGCAGAGAATCACGCTTGGTCAATGGGGACTTATTTTTTTAGGTTTCTTCGGTGTGCTGCTGGTTATGCAGCCTGGTTTAGAGGGTTTTCAGGCGACATCTTTTCTTGGTGTGATGGCGGTGCTTTTTCTAGCGATGAGAGACACGATTACGCGCTCAATTTCTCTAGCGATACCTGCGGTGACGATTTCTTTTTGGTCGTTTTTTTCTCTTTGCATTGCTGGGCTAATTACCGCCCCATTTTTTGGTTCGTTTGTTATGGTGACCCCTGTAGATCTCTGGATTCTTTCCTTAGGTACTTTTGCGGGTTCTATTGGATATCTGGCGGTGGTTCTCGCTACTAGGTCGGGTGATGTTGCTGTTGTGGTACCTTTCAGATACACGCGCCTGATTTTTGCTTTTATTATAGCTATAATTATCTTTGATGAACCCGTGGGTAAGCTTATGCTAGCGGGTAGTACAGTTATTATAGCATCGGGTCTGTTGATGTTGGGGCTTGAGAGAACAAAATTATCACCAGACTGACTGAAACGTGTGTTATTGTGATTGCCCATTTCTGGGTGTTGTTGTTCATCCGTTGGCATTCTGCCCTAAATTCAATTAAGGTGTTTTGTAAATAGACTTTTGTAAGGGGTGGCTATGAAAAGAACGATCTTCCAGGTTATTGGAGTTATACTTCTCGTTCCCGCAGTAGGTATGGCGACTCTTCGATTTGAAAATCGAAACGCCGATGGTCCGTCGATACTTTTCCCCGGAGGGGAGATGGTTTCGGGAGATTTACATTCAGGGCCGGAGCCTGACTGGGCGTTTACGAATGACATTCAAACAGTAGAACTTCAATTGAATGACCCGATGGCCTCAAGACTGATTTGGATCCTTGAGGCTGAGGGCAGGCCTTTTATTATTTCTGGTTATATGACTACGTTTCTCGGGAAGTTATGGAAGGAGTGGGCGTTTGAAGCTGACCTTGGCAACAACGAGGGAGTCCTGCGGGTTGATGGGGTGCGTTATCCCAGAAGTCTGCAACGCATCCGCCAAGGTGATATTTTAGATGGTGTTTCCGCGAGCCTTCTTCAAAAATATGTAGGAGTCCCTGCTCCGAGCGCCGAAGCCATTGCTGCGACGAGAGCTGGCATCGAAGCGGGTGAGTCTTGGGTGTTCGAACTAGTACCGCGTGAGGTGAATTAAGGAAACTACGATGACAACAAAAAATTATATAAGCCTTTGCCTACTATTGGCTGCAGTCACTGCGGCAAGTATCCTTTTTATACCAGGTTTCTCTGACCTTATTGAAACCACAATGTTATTATTTTTGTCGACTAACGCTCGAGCATAAGTCAGATATAACTCATTGGGCGTAAGATTAGCATTTGGAAGGGTGGTGCGTCTGAGAGCATTGTTTTTTTTCTTGGTGTTCAGCTCTTGGTTTGGAGTACAAGAGAGCGATGCCGCGTCCGTTCCTAAGAATTCCAGGATTCTCCAGGTGGCGCAATTTGATAGTAAGCTTGAGGAAAGTTCTGGGTTGGCTTTTTACGATGGCTTTTTCTGGACTGTAAATGATAGCGGTAATTCAAATGCCATCTTTAAAGTTTCTAAGTCTGGGAAAAGGGTTCACGAAGTCAAGGTTTTAAATGCCGAGAATATAGATTGGGAGTCTTTGGCACAAGATGAGAGCCATCTTTATGTGGCAGACACAGGTAATAATTTAAATCGACGCCGAACTTTTACCATCTATAAAATTCCTTGGGCGTCCTTGTCTAGCAGTACGGTTGAAGCAGAAATCCTCACGTTCACTTATGGTGATTATGAGTCTGGCAGGATGCGAAGTCATAACTTTGATGCAGAGGCGATTGCAATTAATGGGAATGAGGTCTGGTTGTTTTCGAAAAATCGCGGTGATCAGAAAACTAGACTGTATAAATTCCCGAAATTTGCCGGCCACTACAGCCCTAATCCTTTTCAATTACTTCCAGTTAATTCTTTGGTGACAGGCGCAGACATAAATTCGACAAGCGATATGCTTTTTCTGCTCAGCGTGAGAAGGTCGTCGTCTGGCATGGAGAATTTGCTTTGGGAAATTCCTATTGATTCTGAAGGGGTAAGTTGGGACAGTAGAAAAGTGACTCGAATTTTGCCTGAGGATCAATGGGAGGCGCTTATCTACGACGGACGTGAAAATGAGATTTATTTTACGCATGAAGATAATGAAAGGGGCTTTGCTGGTCTTGGGAAACTTCAGAGAAGGTAAATGGCAGAGGGTGTTCGTGCGCGAGAAAATTTTAAAAAGTCTTCGGTAATATAAATAAGGTTTTTGATTATCAGAGAATCTCACCTCTGGTATTGAGCTTGATCCTATAAAGGCTGGTGCTTGATGTTAAGTAGAGCATGCTTCCGTCGTTTCCCCAGGCGACATTCGCTGTCACTTCACCTGTGTTTATTGTACCTAGATGAGTCCCCGCGGAGTCGAATATCCAGACTCCGCCGGGCCCGGTTGCAAATATATTACCATTGAGATCGACTTTCATTCCATCAGGTGCCCCAGGCGCGGCCTGGTCGTTCGCATCAAAGAATATTCTTGGATTAACCAAGCTTCCATCATATAAAACGTCATAAGCAAACCAAACTTTGTCGGCAGCGTCCGAGTTCGCAACATATAAAATTTTTTCGTCAGGAGAAAGCGCAATGCCGTTCGGTCGACTCTGTCCGGCAAATAAGAGATCGATCGTCCCGTCGGTTTTTAAGCGATATATACCATTGAAATTCAGGTCTCTTTCAGGGTCACTTTCTAGATCTGCAAGACCATAAGGGGGGTCGGTAAAATACAGAGATCCATCAGAGTGCCAGGTCGAATCGTTTGGGCTGTTGAATCGCTGACCGTTGTAATTATCGGCTAAGATTTTCCTTTGAATCGGTTCAGTCAGACATGCTTTCGATAGGCGGCGATGGCCGTGCTCTAAAATAATTAGGCACCCATTTTTATCAATTGTTAAACCATTAGACCCAACAGATCTGCCATTTGCTTTTCCACTAAAGATCGGTTTGATAAAGTCAGAAACGCCTGCCTCTTCTGACCAAACGTAAGATGCATTGTCTCGAACATCGCTGAAAAATAATTGTTTTGTTTCTTTGTGCCAAACCGGGCCTTCCAAAAAAATAAATCCACCTGCAAGCTTTTCTATATTGGTTTTCGGCGGAACAATTGCGTCTAGTCGTGGATCCATTCTTGTTATAGAACCGCTGGCTTTGTCTGTGTTCTGAGCTGATTCTAATTCGTGTGTGTCGCAAGCACTGATTACGGAGCCCATTATTAATATCGGGAGAAAGTTCTTAATTGAAATCATATATTTTGACTCATACGTTTAAATTACTGTTATCCTTGTACTTGCTTTACAAAATCTTACGAGTAAATATGTAAAAGTATTGCGATTAACTTTATTAATAAGTGTATATGGAGATGTTCATGAAAACCATGAAGTTGAGAAATATCGGTGTCACTTTTTTGATTAGTCTTTGCCCGCTGATCGTTACTGCACAAGATGAAGCACGGATCGAGGCTCTTCGTGAGATCGCGCAAATAGTGGCGTCTATTAATCATTTTCCGTCGGCCGAAAATAAAGCAGCTCTTGCTCAAATTGAAGGCAATGAAAGCTATCCCCAGGGTATACGTATGCTGGCTGCCACTGTTGCAAATATAAGTCACGCAGCCAACGCCGAAGGTAAGCAAAGTATGACAATGTTGCAGAACAATCAGAGAGCCCCAGACCCCGTGAAATCGCTAGCTGAGATTATTGGCCGGTTTAACCACATGGCGAGCGAACAAGATAAAGCAGCACTCTTAGCGTTATTTCCTTAAGCTGGGATGGTTTTCGATGCCTCACCTAGCCAGTTATTGGGCTTCTTGGGTGTTCTGGTAAATACAGGGCTTTGCTATTGGTAAATTGCGGCCCTCGCTGCGCGTTGAATCTGCAGTGAGAGCCCAATGTCATTATTTTGAATCATCCCAATAAGGACTATTTCTTCTTGTGGATCAATCCAAAACCATGAGCCTGCGATTCCCCACCACCAAAACGTTCCTTTCGAGGCGCCTTGAAATGCATTTGGGTCCTCGACGATAGCAAAGTCCAATCCGAATTGATTTCCGGGATAAGGCCGGCCTATTTCAGAAATTGAATTTGGAAGTTGATTGCTCCTCATCAGATTTGCAGCTTCTTCTGATAATATTCGAGTACCGTTCAAAGCTCCTAAGTTAAGTTGCATCTGGGCGAATTTCATGTAGTCGCCCACGGTTGATGTTAATCCTCCGCCGCCAGAGAGAAACTGGGGCTTCTCCACGAATGAACCGCCTAGGGTGCTGGAAGAGTTGTCTGTCCTAATCAGCTCACCCGCCCTGGGAAAATACATTCGGGACAGGCGATCTTGCTTTTCCTCAGCGACATAAAATGCAGTATCTTCCATGCCAAGCGGGTCAAAGATTCTTTCTTTCATAAATACGTCTAGTTTCTGCCCGGATAAGCGCTCAACTAAGAAGCCCTGAATATCCACCGAAATACTGTATACCCACTTCTCACCAGGCTGATTCAGCAGCGGTATATCCCTGAGCATGGGCATGCTTTGGGCGAGCGTTTTGTCTGATGCTCCACTGATTCCTGCGCTAACGTAAGCTTCTGCTATCGGGCCATTACTGAGCGGAGGGAAGTAGGCAAAGCCACCTGTATGGCTCATCAGTTGTCTGATTGTGACCGAGCTCTCTATTGGTGTAGTGTTCCATGTCTGATCTTCATTGTAGGAGGCGGCAACTTTCATACCTCGTAGCTCTGGGAGGTGAATCTCTATTGGGTCATCGAGAGAGAACTTGCCTTCGTCATACAAAATCATTAAGGCCGTTCCCGTTACGGGCTTCGTCATTGAGTATATTCGGAAGATTGTGTCCTCTTGCATTGGTAGCTGATCTTCGATGTTCTGATATCCCATCGTGGTGATCATTTTGGTCTCACCGTTCTGAGCGACCGACAAAACTGCACCTGATAGCTTTTTCTCATCGACGCGAGTTTGAAGCACCTCTGTAAGAGCTCGTAAGCTGGTATCGGATAACTCTGCAGCGACTATCGTGTGTGTAACGTATATAAGTTGACTAAACAGAATGAAAATTCCAAGGCAGTGTTTCTTTTGACTCATAGCTGGGTTCCCTGTCGATGAATGAAGACCTTGTGTCATTATAACCATAGACTAGGATAACTTGCAGACTAGTCAATTAGATGCCTCAGTTCCCGGTTTCAAACAATAGAATTGTAATTTTTACAATACCGATGAAATATAATGACTTACATTTATTATTTAATGTAATTAAGGCGATCAGTCAGTGAGTATACGTTCATAAAAGTGAAAATTAATGGATCGTAAAGCTGTTTAAAAAGTTATTTAAATTTATCGTCCGATCTGACGATTGATAAAATAGGGTTTAGCCTGAATTGGCGAATGCGTTGAGAGTCGAGCCGTTTTCTTATCTCTCAAAAGCATGGTGAAAAAATAATGACAGTTATTTAGGCGAACGAATGGGTAACAACACGAGAGTAACAATGAAAACCAGGCTTATCTTCTGCCTCGTGGTTCTGCTTCCCTTAAAAAGTATCGCGCAGATAGGCGAGTTAAAAGGAATTTGGAAAGTAGCGACACCTAACGGAGCATATGCAACTTTTCATGAGTCTTCAGCGGGTTTCATGATGGTGCTTCTAGATGGTCCTTCGTGGGGTGCAGCAGCAGGTATTCGAAAGAACAACCAGGCGCATGTTTGTACCGAAGTTAGTAGTAAAAACATTACAAAAGATAAGTGTTATCAGATAGATATTACCAGTGCCACGAGTGCTACTTTAAAAGTGGCGATTTGTGATCCGATACCAGTTTGCACTTCTTCAGGTGGCGCGAGTTTTTTGATTGATCGGATATTTTAAGAACTTAATGAGCTGGGTTGTGTATCTCACAATTAAATCAAGTTGCGACTGAATGAGAAGGCAGAAGGAAAAATGTTTATGAAGTCTAGGATACTTATTTTGCTCTTTATGCTGATGCCCCTGCAGAATGCCAGCGCGCAAGCCGTGGCTGCCGTCGGGGAGCTCAAGGGAATTTGGTCGATTTCGACACCGACTGCAGGTTCTCTATATGCCACAATCCACGAGGTAAGCAGCCAGTTATTTATGATTTTTCTTGATGGGTCGAACTTAGAGTGGTCTGCGGCGTTAGGGCTGAGAGACGCCAAGAATGGAGCCAACGCGTGTACGATGGTTTCGGCTGTGGTAAATAGCCCTCAGGCTTGTTATACATTAGACATAAAAAGTACAACAGAGATCGAGATGACAGTGTCTAGCTGCACACCAGTCTCCAATTGCGCTTACAAAAAAGGTGATAAGTTTACAGTTAACAGGGTCTACTAGTCTTCCCTTGCACATTGTTGGCTTATGAGGCGGTAGGGTAATTCTTTAATTGCGAGCTCTTTCTTACTTCATTACTTCCCCTTCGCAGTGCTACTGCACTCTTTCTAACTTCGGCCGTACGTCGAATATAAAAAAACCTCTCTTGGCAGGCACGCGCGCTCAGACTTATAATCTCTGCCGATCCCAAAAATTATGCAGCGTTAGAGACGATGGCTGAAGCAATTAAAATAAATAGTTTGAGCAAGACCTATGAGAATGGTTTGTTGGCACTTAAAAACGTCAATCTCAGTGTCGAGGAGGGAGATTTCTTTGCGCTCCTTGGGCCAAACGGCGCTGGTAAGTCCACGATTATAGGAATTCTCTCAACCTTAGTTCGTAAATCTGCAGGGAACGTGACGATTTTTGGAAAAAATGTTGAATCTCATGTTTACGAAACTAAGCTGGAATTAGGTGTCGTTCCTCAAGAAGTAAATTTTAGTCAATTTGAGAAAGTCGGTGATATAGTTATGACCCAAGCGGGTTATTATGGCTTGTCACGCAAGCTTGCGACGTCGCGCGCAGAAAAGTATCTAAAAAAGCTGGGTTTGTGGGACAAGCGGAACGAGAGATCGCGATCCTTGTCAGGAGGTATGAAGCGTCGACTGATGATAGCCCGGGCGCTGGTTCATGAGCCTAGACTTTTAATACTTGACGAACCGACGGCTGGTGTTGATATCGAACTACGACGATCGATGTGGAAGTTCCTGAGTGAGTTGAACGAATCAGGAACCACTATAATTTTGACGACGCACTACTTGGAAGAGGCTGAGCAGCTCTGCAGAAATATTGCAATAATCGATGGTGGTCGGATCGTTGAACATTGTTCGATGAAGGATTTATTGGCGCAATTAGACTCTCAAACTTACGTAATTGAATTGAGCCAGCCAATGACGGAGGTTATTAAGTTTGGACCTCTGGTAGCTTCTGCTCATGTTTTAGACTCGCTCACTCTTGAAATCACGATATCGTCAAGTGTTGGCATGAGCTCGCTTTTTGATCTATTTAAGAATCTCGATTTAGACGTCAAAGACCTTCGCATGAAGAATAATAGGTTGGAGCAATTATTCTTGACTAAGCTTGAAAAGTTGGAGGAGGGTCGTCTTGTTTAGTAACCATAAATATATTGCATTCGAAACGATTGTTGTTAAAGAGGTTCGAAGATTTTCAAGAATTTGGTTACAAACTCTTGTTCCACCTGCTATTACCATCGGCTTATATTTTGTTGTTTTTGGTAATCTTATTGGCCGACGGATAGGGGATATGGGTGGCTTTAACTACATGGAGTTTATACTTCCTGGTCTGATAATGATGGCGGTAATACAAAATTCATACTCAAATGTTGTGTCTTCTTTTTTTAGTCACAAGTTTCAGAGAAGTATCGAAGAGTTGCTGGTATCGCCGGTTCCAAATTTTATTATTTTGGCGGGGTTTGTTGTTGGCGGCATGGTGAGAGGGCTTGCAGTCGGGGGGGTGGTGACAATAATTGCTTCGCTTTTCATAAATGTAGATGTCCAACATCCAATTCTCACAATTGCCGTAGTTTTGCTAACGTCGATTGTCTTTTCTTTGGCTGGATTTATAAACGCTATATTCGCTAATACCTTTGACGACATTTCTATCATTCCCACTTTTGTTCTTACTCCTCTAATCTATTTGGGCGGCGTCTTTTACTCGGTTTCGCTGCTACCCGCATTCTGGAGTTCTCTCTCTTACTTCAATCCGATTTTTTACATGGTGAACACATTCAGGTACGGCTTTCTGGGTGTTTCTGACACAAGCGTATCAGGGGCGATCGCGATGCTTGGGTTGTTCATTTGTGGCTTGACTTTTATATGTTTGTCTTTGTTACGCCGAGGCAAGGGCCTTCGAGCTTAGGAATAAAAAAAGTGAATAAACAGAACCCTTTGTCAAAAAATGTATCAAGCCCTTTAAGCTATGACCCAGGGATTCTTTTCCCGATAAATCGGGAAGACTCACGGATAAATTTGTCTGATTTTGAAGCCATTGAAATGTTTGGTTTTGATTGCTGGAATGCTTATGAGCTATCTTGGTTAGATTTGACAGGAAAACCAGTGGTTGGTATGGGCAGGATTGCTTTTCCAATGACGACAAGAAAAATAATTGAGTCTAAGTCACTTAAATTATTTCTCAATTCTTTAAATAACGAAAAGTTTGCCTCGATCGATGAATTGTCGATGAGAATTCAAGCTGATTTGTCGGGCGTCTGCGAGGGGGAAGTAGACGTTTCTATTTCTTTACTAGACAGCCGATTTCTTGCGTGGTCCTCTGATGAAATCGGCGAATGCATTGATCAGGCCGAGTTGCTTGCGCCGATCGATATTGGCAACTGTGCTGTAAATACCGCTGCGCTTTTCAGTCAGGAAAATCTTGAGCATATCTCAATCTCCGAAACGCTGTTTACAGATCTGTTTAAGTCTAATTGTCCAGTAACTAACCAACCAGATTGGGCTTCGGTTGTAGTGCGTTACAGCGGGTCTCCGATTGGCAAATCAGAATTGCTTTCATACTTATGCTCCTTTAGAAATCATCAGGGATATCATGAAGAGTGTGCCGAAAGGATTTTTTATGATTTATGGCGTACTTTTAAATTGAGTAAGCTTTTCTTAGCCATGTCTTACTTGCGGAGAGGCGGTTTGGATATCAACGTTTATAGATGCAGCGAGAGTATATCGACGCTAGCAATGTTGCCGCGCCGAATAAGGCAATGAAGTTTTATTAATGAACTTTCCGCGGGAAGAACTTCCTCGTGGACACGTCAAGTGGCGGTGAGAGAGGGATTCGAACCCTCGATACGTTGCCGCATACACGCTTTCCAAGCGTGCTCCTTAAGCCACTCGGACACCTCACCGGTTTGACCTTTTCACATGTGTGCGAACGATAGCCTAAGAAGATTGAGCTTTCAATAAGGACAGGGTCAGTTTTTCA
>Ga0315330_10003318_pt1 | contig 11038 bp, 7 predicted proteins | sample M140m34915metaG_FD_203453 | JGI IMG/M metagenome (GOLD analysis project Ga0315330, IMG submission 203453) | Ammonia-oxidizing marine archaeal communities from Monterey Bay, California, United States - M1 40m 34915 | ecosystem: Environmental > Aquatic > Marine > Intertidal zone | place: USA... | reverse complement strand
ACGACGCGACGACGCGCGCGAGCGGCGCGCGCGGGGTCGACGGCGCGCGGCGAACGCGAGACGCGCGCGACTATTGGTTTCCGGTGTGCTTCTCGGGGAATCTGCGAGATAAGGACGCGCTGGTGGCGTTTGATTTGTTCAACGTGCCGTGGGTGCTGTTTCGGGGGCGCGACGGCGAGGTGGGGTGCGTGAAGGATGAGTGCTGTCATCGCGCGTGCCCGCTGTCGCTCGGGAAGGTGGTGGACGGACGGGTGCAGTGCCCGTATCACGGGTGGGAGTACGAGACGAACGGCGAGTGCGCGAAAATGCCTTCGTGTAGTTTTTTGAAGAACGTCTTCGCGGACGAGCTCAGGGTGATCGAGAGGGATGGGATGATATTCGTTTGGGCCGGAGAAAGCGATCCCGCGGACTTTGTTGGACCGGAGGCGGCGTGCGAGTCTTGGGACGAGGACGTGTACGAAGCCAACGAACCGGGGATGTTCACGACGGGCGAGGGATTCGTGACGATGGCGGAAGTCATCGCGGACGTGAAACTTGACAGCGATGTCGTGGTGGAACGGTTGTTAGACATCACCGAGCGCGCGCGGCGGGAACCGGTGTCGGTGAAGAATCGCGGTCGAGGCGCACTCTTTCCGGTGGACGGCACGCGGTTGATTTCAAAAGTCTTGCGGATCGGTTACGACGCGGTACCGCAGAGCGTGGTTTTCAAACCGTCGTGCGTGATCGCGAGCACGATCGCGCTGAGACCGCGCGTAGGGGGTGGAGATGGGACTTCGATGCAAGTAGAGCAGTTGCACGTGTGCTTGCCCGCCAAGCCGGGGCTCACGCGCGTCCTGTTCCGCATGGCTTTCGATTTCGTCCCGGAGGGTGCGCAAAACGCGGCGGGTGACGTGTGGAAGAACTTAGCAATGCAGGTCCTACAAGAAGAGCTCGAAGACGTGCGAAGCGCGGGGCTGAAATCGGAAACGACATCCATAGCGGTTGAATCGTTTCGCGTCTTCAAGAGAGGAGACAAGTAGACACTAAAATTCTATTTTATTAATACACGCGCCGCTGACAGAAACGTCATCATCACGCCGTCTTCAACGCGATCCCGAGCGCGCGATCCCTCTTCGCGCCCATGCGCGCGCTCGCGCTCGCCAACGGCTTCGCCGCGTTTCGTCCGACGGTTTTCGTCCAAACGATGAACTGATACGACAACCAAAGTTTCCCCCCGAACGTGATGGGCTTGATGCATCCCCGGAAAAACAGCGACTCCGCCAACGACAGCGTCAATCTCTCCGCGTTCGCCGCTCGCAGCGCCGGCACGCGCGTCGTCGCTTTCGCCGTCTGCTTCGCCGCCGCCGCGAGCGTCTTCCGAAACAGCGGCGCCGCCTTCTCGGCCACCTTCGTCTTCGCGAGCGGCTTCAGCACCGTCCGCGACGGTTCGATCGCGTACGCCGCGATCCACGTCGACGCCGCGAACGCCACGGATATCACCTCGTGAAACCTGCGCGCGCGTCGTCGAGTCCGAGTCAGTCTTCGCGTCGTCTTCGCTTTATCCGCCTCCTTCGCGCGTCGCTCGCGCGCGTCACGCACACGAACGCCGGAACGACGTCCGTCGGGGTGAGTCCTTTATCGACGAAGTACTCGCGCGCGCGTCCCATCGCGCGCGCGCGCGGCGGTTCGAAGTGACGCCCCTGGGCACCTCGACGTCACTCTCGAGCGCGCGATGTCGACGGCGCGGTGCGCCCGCGCGCCGCGCGTCGCGCCCGCGCGCGCGCCGAGCGCGAGCGCGACGACGAAGCCGCGCGCTCGCGCGCGCGCGACGCGAGCGAGGGCGTTTTGGGATCGCTTCGGTGTTTCGAAGACGGATGACGTCCCGAGCGGTGAAAACGTCGACGCGGACGCGCGAGCGACGGCGACGGCGACGGCGACGACGACGACGCGCGCGGCGAAACCCACGGCAGAAGACTCGCTGAGCGCGCTGAGCGCGCTGCTCGGCGAGGACGAACGCGAGGCGAAAGCGGCGAGAGAGCTCGAGGAGGCGGACGCGCGGCGAGCCGAGGCGCAGGCGAGGGAACGCGAACGCAAGGAAGCCGGCGCGGCTCGACGACGCGAATTCGTCAAGGCGGACGCGGCGACGACGAGGATTCAAAGATTGCAGGCGGTGTTTTTAGACGTTCCGCTGGGGATGATGGATTTTTCGACGATGAAGGACAAGACGCCGGGGGGCGAGGCGCTGGGGCCGGAACCGGAGTGGTTCAAGCTTCCCACAGAGGTGTTCGATAAGGTCACGGGCGAGCGGTTCGTGGTGGAGGAAGAGAGCGACAGTGGGCTGGAGTTGAAGCCCAAAGGCAGCGGCGAGAGCGAGGGAGACTCGGGCGAGATCGTGCGATTACCAGGAGAGTTTCAACTTCCCGTAATTCCGTACCCATTCGTGGCGACGCCTGGGACGTACGTGAGATTGAACCTGTTCGAGCCGCGTTGGTTGACGCTGTTCTCGAAGCTCATCCCGGGCGGTGACGAGAGCGCGACGGATAAAGCGACGGAATCACGACCGTCGATCGAGGTGAAGACGGACGAGGATGGTTTCGGCGCGAGCACAGTTCGCCGACGCGTGTTGCGCGGAATCGATGGCAAGGCGAAAATCGATCTCAACGCTTTGCCAATCATCGAGGCGTACGAAACCGGCGCGCGCTCGTTCGACATCGTTCCCGGTTTCGGGCGATTGCCCGAGGACGAATTCGTCGACACGAACGCTTTCGGTGCGGTGTTTCGTGGGTTGGATGGGCAAATCGCGAGCGTGGGCACCACGATGGAGGTGCAAGCGCACGACGTCGTCGTCGACGGTCGTTTGTTGAGCGTGTGCGCCAAAGGAACGCGGCGTTTCAAGGTTTTAAGAGTGGCGCAGACCGAACCGTACGTCATCGTCGACGCCGTGCCGATCGAAGACGACGACCAGTCTTCGGTCGTGACGCCAGACCAGGCGTCGGCGGAGGCGGTGAACGAGGTGTTCGATTTAATGAAAGTGGTCGACCCATATTACATGGAGGCGATCGGTTTAGAGGACGTCTCCAAGAGTGACGTGAAAGATATGACCGAGTTCGACTTAGCGAACGTCATGTACTACACCCATCCGACGCTCGCGTTGAAGCTCTTGGCGTCGAAGGACTCCGCGCTGCGCAAGCGCGTCGTCCTCGCCTCGGCCAAGAGTTTCAAGCGCGCCATCGAGCTCGGGTTCACCCCTCGCAAGAGTCGACTATTATCGTCCTTCGTCAATTTGGCGTTATTATTCGGCGTCGGTTTCACCATTCTCGCCATTAAGAACGCGCTCGAGGGCGACCCGTCCGGGTTGGATGATTTTTACTAGGCGACGGGCGACGACGCGCAGACGCGCCCGCGCAGCAGCACGCACGCACGACGTAGATTTATCACTCACACACGATGGATTTATCATTCACACGCGCCGCGTCTACCCCCCCCCATCGCATCGCGCGCCGTCCGCCGCCCGCGCTCAGTTCCCGACGACCACCATCCACGGCCTGATCGCGTACCTCGGCACGAGCCCCGCGACGTAGTACGCGTCCGCCTTCACGAACGCCTCGATCTCCTCGCGCTCGCAATTCTTAAACACGAACACCCCCTGATCGACGGGATCGAGCAACGCGCCCGCCATGACCACCTTCCCCTCCTCGTGCGCGCGCCGCGCGCCCGCGAGGTGCGCCTCGCGATGCGGCGCGCGCTTCTCGAGCATCCCGTCGACGTAGTCGAGCGTCAGCAGCGCGTACGCGTTCGAACCGTCCGCGTTCGCCGCCATCGCGACGACACCGCGTCGCGCGCGCGCGACGCGTCGCGACGGCGCGACGACGACGGCGCGCGTCGACGCGCGAAGCGCCATCGAGTGGCGCCGCGCGCGTTTTCCGCATATTCTACTATATTATCGCCTAGGTATGGGTAATTAGCGCGCGCGCGTGACGACCGCGGAACGCGCGAGGGGGGGTCGACGACGAGTCGCGACCCGTCGCGAACGGTTTTCCGCGACCGCCGTCGAATCCCGCGGATCCCGGCCGCCGGACGTCGGGGCGCTCGGGGCGCTCGGCACCGCACACCCGCGCGCACGGAATCGCGCGCGACCGAACGCGCGCGCGCGCTTCGCCCGAGCGACGCGCGACGAACGACGCGCGTCGTTTTTCTTCGCTCGACGGCGTCGACCGCGTCGAGCGCGCGTCGACGGCGACTCGGCGTCGACGGCCGACGCGTCGCGAAGCATCGATCGCGGATTCGTTCGCGAAGGGTGACGAATCCGAATCGCGACGCGCGCGCGCGTCGAGCGCGCGGGCGCGGCGCGGTCGAGCGCGATGGCGACGATGACGATGGTTGGGTGCGGTTTTAAGGCGGCGAACCGCCGGGGCGCGAGGCTCGCGCGTCGCGCGCGCGTCGGCGAGGCGCGCGTCGCGCGCGCGCGGTTCGCGACGCGACCGACGCGCGCGGCGGCGGTGGACTCGGGCGCGGGATTCGCGGAAGCGGTGCGTCGGCGAACGCGCGAACGCGACGAACGCGAGCGCGCGCGATTCGCGAAAACTGTGCGCGTCGAGCGCGCGTCGCGCGCGGCGCGGGGGGGGACGCGCGCGACGACGCGAGGCGCGAACGCGAGGCGGTGGGGGAACCACCGCGTCCCTAGGCGAAAGGATAGGATGGGTTTTGCGGCGCGACGCGCGGGCGAGCGAGGAGACGCGACGGAGGCGGTGACTGACGAACGCGCGGTGTTTTGGATGAAACAGGAAGGCACGGCGAAGGAGCGATCGTTCGATGCGTCGATGCGCGTGCCGACGAGCATGGCGAGAATCGGGCGGCAGCTCGGCGGCGGCGGCGCGGCGACGCTGGAGAAGGCTGGGCTGAGCATGCAGCAACAGGCGCAGGTGTCGAGCCCGAAGCTCGCCGACGGCGGCGGTGGTGGGAATAACGGTGGTAAGATTAACAACGGTGGTGGTGGCGGTGACGGCGACGAAGGGGACGACGATGATTACTTTGAGGAGGGGGACGACGACGACGGCGAGGAGGGATTTTTTAGCACGAGGGCGGCGATCGGAGAGACGTTTGACAGAAAGGCTATTCAGGCGGTTTTGTCTGAGTGGTTCAAGACCATGGAATCGCTTCCAGGTGGTATTCGCATGGCGGTGGAGATGGGCATCGTGTCCTCTCTCGCTCTCGTGCGTTTCATGAGCGTCAACGTGCGCCCGAGCGTGGTGCGCGCCGTCTCGCGCGGAACGCCGCAAGCGTTTTCCCGCGCCTTTGTCGGTCGCCTCATGGCTGATCCCGCGTTCTTGTACAAACTCGCGTTCGAGCAAGTGGTGACGATCGGTGCGGCGACGATGTACGAAGTCGCCCATCGTGGCGAGCGTTTGAAGTCGGAGTGGGACCTCGCGCTGAGCAACATCATGCAGTTGTCCCTCGCGAACGCCTTGACGGTTTGGTGCTGCACGCCGGTGCGATCCTTCGGGTCGTCCGCGACGAACGGTTTCCAAAAGTTCATGGCGACCATGCCGAACAACGCGTTCGACCGTGCTGGTCCTTTGCGCCAGTACACCAACGCGACTCGTGGGTTGAGCGTCGTCACCAAAGCCGCGGAATTATCCGCCGTGGGCGTGTTGACGGGCGGGGCGTTCTCCGCCATCAACACTGGGTTGTTGGCCTTGCACAAGAACAAGAAGGGCGAGCAATGGGAACCGGCGATTCCGGTCCCGGATCTCAAGACTTCGGCTCTCGGCATGGGCGCCTTCCTCGGCATCTCGTGCAACTTGAGATACCAGCTCCTCGGCGGCGCCGATCGGTGGATGACGGAGCACCTCACGTCGTTGGCGTCCTCCGTGTCCGCCACCGCGTTAGGCCGCGTCATCAACAACCAGCTGGGTGAGCCCACGCGATTGTTCGCGTTGGGTCTTCCCATGCACGCGTCGTTGGCGCAAACCGCCGGCTCAGCCATTCCTCAGTTGACCAAGAAGAAGGTGGTCAAGAAGCGAAGAAAGGTTGCGAAGAAGCGCGTCGCGGCGGCGGCGGCGACGACGACGGCGACGCCCGAAGTCCCGATGGCCACCGCTTAAACAGGATGGAAGAAACAAAACGAAATTGCTAGATACTCGCGCAGCGTTCGCGTCCGCATTCGGACTCGGACATAGTCAGAATCTTGTGTGTTGTAAAGAACCGTCAGAAACCTGGCTCGACGCCGCGTCGCGCCTCGCTCGCCCTCGTCACTCCGCGCCGCGCGTCCGCCGCGCGACGTCGCGCGCGATGTCGGCCGCGTCACCATCGCGCGCGCTCGCGCGCGCGCGCGCGGCGAGCGCGTCCTCGACCGCGCCGTCGTCGTCGACGGAATCGCCGCCGGCGTCGCGACGACCTCGCGCGCGTCCGCGCCGCGCGCGCGCCGCGACGCTTCGCGCGGTGACGCCGCGCGACGCCGAAATCATGACCCGCGTGTGCGAGCTCGCGCGCGCGCGCGAGGGCATCGCGGCGCCGCACCCGCTGAGCGCGTGCGCGGTGACGCGAGGCGACGGCGACGTCGTCGTCGAGGCGACGCACGCGGGACAAGGGTCCACGCGGGCGGAAATCGCGTGCGCGGACGAGATGCGGCGACGGGGCGCGACGCTGAACTCGAGCGATCGAGGGACGGTGTACGTGAACCTGGAGCCGGTGCACGGGGAGGTGGCGGGGGAGACGCGGAGCGTGGAGGCGCTCGCGGCGACGGGGGCGACTCGCGCGGTGGTCGGGATGTTGCATCCGCTCCCAGGATTGCGAGGACGCGCGGTGCGAGCGCTGAGAGAGCGAGGGATAGAGGTGTGCGTGCTCGAGGGCGAGGCCGAGGGGTTCGAGGGCGAGGCGGCGCGAGCGTGTCGAGAGACGAACGAGGCGCTGTTGTATCGCGTCGCCACGGGTTTGCCGTTTAGCGTGTACAAGTACGCGATGACGCTCGATGGGAAGATTGCGACTGATACGGGACATTCGTCGTGGGTGACCGGTGCCGAGGCGCGCGAAATGGTGTTTCGCGAGCGGAAGCGTGCGGACGCTGTGGTCGTCGGCGGCGGAACGGTGCGGAAGGACAATCCGAGGCTGACGTGTCGCGAAGAGACTGGGTTCCAACCTGCTCGAGTCGTTCTCACTCGATCTCTCGACTTGCCCGAAGACGCAAAGCTGTGGAATGTCCGCGGTGTGGCGCCGACGATAGTGTGCACCACGAAGGGCGTGAAACCGGAATTCCAAAACGCGCTGCGCGCCAAGGGCGTCGAAGTGGTGGAATTCGATGAACTCACACCCCTCGCCGCGGCGCAGTACATGTTCAAGAGAGGATTTTTGAGATGCTTTTGGGAGTGCGGCGGTGGTCTCGCAGCGCCGGCGATGAAGAGCGGAGTGTTTCACGAGGTTCTAGCATTCATCGCGCCAAAGCTTGTTGGCGGCGGCGCGCTCGCGCCGACGCCTCTGGGCAACTTGGGCATAGAAGCCATGCACGACGCGTTGCCATTATCCGGCGTGCGTCTCGAAATATACGGGCGTGACATTCTCATTCGTGGCTACGTCCCGAACTCGCACAGCACGGGACGACTAAGCCAGCTCGCGAGCGCCGGATATAGCGTTCGCGGGTTGGAGTTCAACGTCGGTGAGAGCTCGGACGACGATGAACGCACCGATGATGGATCACTCATTTCCGTCGAGCGAGCGGTAGCATCACTCGTGAACGACGATGAAGTTTGCGATATGGATAATCTTCCACCGGTTAAATTTTACAAAGCCTGGGACGAGTATGGAGCGCTGAGCAACTTTTCCCCGTTTCCCGTGAGCGTCGACGGCGTGGAATGGCCCACGGTTGAACATTACTATCAGGCACAAAAGTTCGCCGGCGTGCACAACGACATCGCACGCGAGTCGTTTGAGAAAATCAAACTCGCAGAATCACCTGAGGCGGCAGCAAAAATCGGTCGAAGCGCTCAAGCCGCTCATCCCGAAAGCGTTCGAAAGGATTGGGACGATGTCAAGGTTGACGTCATGCGACGAGCGCTGACGGAGAAGCTAGTAAGGTATGAAGGACCAAGGACGTTGCTCATGGAATCTGTTTGCACCGATGGTCGTGTGCGCGTCATCGAAGACTCCCCGGTTGATGGCGTATGGGGCGCCGGTCGAGACGGAACTGGCCAAAATTTACTGGGGGCGCTGCTCGTGAATATCAGAGAAGATCTCGTGAGCGGGCGTTTAGACGTTGAAAAATGATTAGCTAAACTAGGAATTTGTTCACGACAATTGTCTACGTTGAACTCAGCATGCTATGGATTTCGCGTAACAGAGCCTTGGCCGCGTGTTTCGCCGGTCCCGGCGCGTCCAAGAGGCGCACGCACGCGGCTTCGGCTTCTTCGAGTCGTCGCTCCTTCTTATAAAACTGAGACAAAAACTCCAACGCCTCGATCTTCTCGTTACTATCGGCGTCTAAGACCTCGGCGTCTAAGCGCTTGAGATTGAGGAGATAGTAATGCGCCGCCGCCTTTTCATTCTTCTCTCTGTGGAGAGTGGCAAGTTTGGATAGTGCGATGCCTTCGCGCTCGTTGTTCGCCACGGCGCGTTGATAGCATCGGATCGCGGACTGAAACAAACGGAGCTGGTCGGACTCGTAGCACTGACCCATCGCACACCACATTCGTGGATCCGACGGACGAAGTTTGACCGCTTGTTGGTAGTAGTAGAGCGCGTAATAAGGCATTTGTAAGATTTCGTACGTCTGTCCCAAGCCGTACCACGCGCGATAATCGCGCGGGTTGATGTCCACTGCGTGTCTGTACGCGTCGATGGCCGCCGCCGGGTTTTTCATCTCCACGTACTCGTGTCCCATCAAAGTCCAGGCGCTCAAGTATCGCGGGTTGAGCTTCAGCGCGCGCTTGAAGTACACCACAGCCTTGGCGTGCATCGATTTCAGCGAGTAGTAATTGCCGACGACGCAACAAGTCTCGGGGGTGTACTTATCGGTGGCGACTAAGTGATGCGCCAAGTGCGAGAGCTCGGCGAACGATTCCTTCACGTACAGGACGTTTGAATAATTATCCATGCCATCGATACGATACGGATCCAAATCTCGAATGTCCTTGTAAATTTCCTGCGCCTCATCGAATTCGCGCAAGTTGTAGTGCGCCTCCGCCATGTGTCCCAGCAACAGCTTACTCTGCGGGAATTCTTTCCCGAGCGACACGAAGGTGTCCAAGCTTTCTTTGTTCTTTTGCATTTCGAGTTGAAAGACGCCGATGAACCAGCGATAGACCCAATGCTCGCGCGGAAGATCGAGCGCCTGCTCTTCCTCCTCGCTCGTCAACATCGGAATCAACGCCTGCCACGCGCTCCAATTGAGCGGGTACTTCCGACACGCCTCCGCGAGCAAATCTTTCGCCTGCGTCGGCTGTCCACTCTCCCGACAGACGATGCCGTGAAGATAGGTCAAAAACCCATCCTTCGCTCCCGAATAATCCTGCGCGCGAAGCCACTCGCTCAACGACTCGAGCTCGGCGTTCGTCCCCGCGTTCGGCTCTGGCGCTTGTTTCCGCGCCCCGATCGACGGCGTCTGCGACGAATCCACCGCACCCGCCCCCCCATCGACGTCCCCCCCCCCCACCGCGCTCGCCTGCCCCTTACTCTTCTCCCCCGCTAAAAACGTCGCGTACTCTCGCAAAAACGTCTGCAACGGCGCGTTCGCCTCTCGCAGCGCGTGCGCGCACCGCCTGTACTCCCCCAGATCAAAATACGCCTTCGCGAGCGAGTACGCGTCGTCCATCATCGCCTCGTCCTCGTCCTCGTCCTCGTCCATCGCCGCGCTCGTCGCCGTCGCGCCGTCCGCGTCCGCGTCCGCGCGCGCCGTCTCGAGTCCACACAGCTGTTCGCACGCCCACGCCGCCGCGCGCGTCAGCCCGCGCGCGCGACACCTCGCGATCGCGTCCCTGAGTTCGCGCGCGCGTCCCGCGTCGCCGCTCGCGTCGCCGCGGCGTCCCATCGCCATCGCGTCGCCGACCGACGGCGCGCGCGCGTTTGAATCGCGGCGCCGCGCGGGGCGACCGACCGCGCGGGCGTCCGATTTTTTAACGTCGTCGCGCCGCGCGGCGTCGTACACCGAGACGCGCGAACGCGATCTGCGTCCGAGCGTCCGCGCGTCCGAGCGATCCGCCATCACTTTTTATCGACGACGCGTGCGCGCGATCGCGGGCTTAAATGCGCGTTGAATGCGGACGTCGATCGCGACCGTCGATCGATGGCGCGAGATCTCGCGCGTCGCGCGCGCGAGCGGCATTCCTGCACACGCACATCTCTGCAATGTCTGCCCTTCTCGCTTCCTCCTTCGTCGGCCGCGTCGCCGCCTTCAAGGCGACCAAGATCCAAGTGCGTATTTTTTCGAGCGCGCGCGCGACGCGCGGACGCGCGGCGCGGCGCGGAGGCGTCGCGCGACGCGCGCGAACGCGGGGCGGGCGCGGATGCGTATCGTATCTCGCGGGCGCGCGCGTGGGCGCGCGTGGGCGCGCGCGGGCGCGCGGACGGGCGCGCGGGGGGGGAGAAACGAGCGAGTGGGAATGTTTCGCGTCGTTCGCGGGCGCGGCGGGCGCGGCGGGCGCGGCGCGCGCGCGTGGGGGGGTGGATACGCGCGCGCGGTGGATGCGCGGATACGATACGGTTTTCGGGGAGATCTTTCCGGGGGCGACCGACCGACCGATTGGATGACCGAGAGACTGACGACTATGATTTTTCGCTCGATCGCAGGCCAAGTCTGTCTCCACGACCGTCAAGGCTGACATCTACCCGGAATTCGGTACCTACCCGGGCGGTGGCGAATCCCCGATCATCCCGTTCGGCGATGAAAAGAACGCCGAGCGCGAAGTGATCCACGGCCGCTGGGCGATGCTCGGCGTCACCGGCGCGTGGGCCGCCGAAAACGGCACCGGCATCCCGTGGTTCACCGCGGGTACCTTGTGCACCCCGGATGACTGCACCGCCGTCGCGGACAAGTTCCCGGGCGCCGTCGCCCCGCTCGCGCCGGAAGGCT
>Ga0315330_10003315_pt1 | contig 11041 bp, 8 predicted proteins | sample M140m34915metaG_FD_203453 | JGI IMG/M metagenome (GOLD analysis project Ga0315330, IMG submission 203453) | Ammonia-oxidizing marine archaeal communities from Monterey Bay, California, United States - M1 40m 34915 | ecosystem: Environmental > Aquatic > Marine > Intertidal zone | place: USA... | reverse complement strand
TTCTTCGAAAAGCGAGTATCAGAATATCAGAAAGCAGGGGTACTGAAACAAGAGACCGAAGAGAAAGAAAAGTACTCGTTTGACGACGACTTTTAAGGTCCTTTTTCACACATTTAATTGAGTAATTATCCCCGTTAGGGGTAGTATTTTTTTGTCAAAAAAGGAGGAGAGATGTATGTACTAAAAAGAGATGGCCGCAAAGAGCCCATCATGTTTGATAAGATCACAGCGCGTGTACGAAAGCTGTGTTATGGGTTAAATGACTTGGTTGATCCAGTCAAAGTTGCCATGCGCGTTATTGAGGGATTGTATGATGGGGTAACGACATCAGAGTTGGATAACCTCGCTGCCGAAACTGCAGCCACCATGACCACAACCCATCCAGATTATGCTCTACTTGCAGCAAGAATTTCGGTTTCAAACCTCCACAAAAACACCAAAAAATCTTTTGTTGATACAATGACGGATTTGTACACCTATGTCAATCCGCGTACTGGAAAAAAAGCACCACTCCTGGCTGACAACGTGTACAAAATCATCAAAGACAATGCAGAACTTCTCGACTCTACGATCATCTACAACCGTGATTTTGCATATGACTATTTTGGGTTTAAAACTCTAGAGCGTTCGTACCTGCTCAAGCTCAATGGCGAAATTGCTGAACGCCCACAACATATGTTGATGCGCGTTTCTGTTGGGATTCATCTTGATGACCTCGACGCAGCCATAGAGACCTATCACTTGATGTCGAAAAAATATTTTACCCACGCGACCCCAACCCTGTTTAACTCGGGAACACCCAAACCACAGATGTCATCTTGTTTTTTGCTCGCCATGAAAGACGACAGTATCGATGGGATTTACGATACCCTCAAACAAACAGCAAAAATATCCCAATCGGCAGGGGGGATTGGATTATCAATTCACAATATCCGCGCAACGGGCTCCTATATCGCAGGAACCAATGGCACCTCAAACGGGATTGTTCCCATGCTGCGTGTCTTTAACGATACCGCTCGCTATGTCGATCAAGGCGGTGGAAAGCGCAAAGGATCATTTGCGATCTATGTGGAACCTTGGCATGCCGATATTTTTGACTTCCTCAATTTGAAGAAAAACCACGGAAAGGAAGAAATGCGTGCTCGGGATTTGTTTTATGCTATGTGGATTCCCGACTTGTTTATGCGCCGCGTTGAAGAGGATACAACTTGGACATTGATGTGTCCCAACGAGTGCCCAGGCTTATATGATACCCACGGGGAAGAATTTGAGAAAAAATACCTTGAATACGAAAAGGAAAACAAAGGTCGAAAAACGATTAAGGCGCGAGAGCTTTGGGAGAAAATCTTAGAATCGCAAATCGAAACGGGAACGCCCTATATGTTGTATAAAGATGCGGCGAATCGCAAGTCGAATCAAAAAAATCTGGGAACCATCCGCTCGTCAAACTTGTGTACGGAGATTTTGGAGTATACCTCTAAGGACGAAGTGGCGGTTTGTAACCTAGCGTCTATCGCTCTACCCATGTTTGTCAAAGATGGTGGTTTTGACCACCAAGGACTCTATGACGTAACAGTCCGTGCAACCAAAAACCTAAACAAGGTCATCGATCGTAATTATTACCCTGTCAAAGAGGCGGAGAATAGTAATTTTAGACACCGTCCGATTGGGTTGGGTGTACAAGGGCTTGCCGATACATTTATCAAGTTGAGAATGCCCTTTACATCCGACGAGGCAAAGGCACTCAACAAAGAGATTTTTGAAACGCTTTATTTTGCGGCTCTGACTGCTTCCAAAGACATGGCAAAAGCGGAGGGGCCCTATGAAAGCTATAAAGGATCGCCGATCTCCAAAGGAGAGTTCCAACACAATCTTTGGGGAATCAAAGACGAGGAGCTCAGTGGCCGATGGGATTGGGTGAATCTTCGCAAAGATGTCAAAAAACACGGGGTTCGCAACTCACTACTCGTTGCGCCCATGCCAACAGCATCAACCTCACAAATCCTTGGAAACAACGAGTGCTTTGAGCCATATACCTCAAACATCTATACCCGACGAGTCTTGTCTGGCGAATTTATTGTTGTGAACAAACACCTGCTTGAAGACCTTGTCAATCTCGGACTGTGGAATGAGGATCTCAAGCAAGAGTTGATGCGTGCCAATGGGTCAGTTCAACAACTCGACAATGTACCCGAAGACATCAAAGAGCTTTACAAAACCGCATGGGAAATGAGCATGAAAGACATCATTGACATGTCTCGTCAGCGTGGTTATTTTATCGATCAGTCGCAATCGCTCAACTTGTTTATGGAAGGCGCCACGATGGCCAAGCTGACCTCGATGCACTTTTATGCGTGGAAGTCAGGTCTGAAAACAGGAATGTACTATCTGCGAACCAAGTCAGCAGTGGATGCGATCAAGTTTACCCTTGACAAGAAAAAAGAGGAAAAAGTTGCCGAGCCAGTTGCTGCAACTGCAATCACGAAAGCCCAAGCGTCTCAGCCCGCTGAAAAGCCCGTAGCAGTGGAACCACTAACTCCTGCTGAGTTGAAAGAGATGTTGGCCAAGTCAAAAGAAAACGAAGACGACGATTGCTTGATGTGTGGGTCATAGTCACATCCAAACAGCAGATAATAGCAGAGAATTCGATTTTGAAAAGGGCTACATTCTGAACACACCAAAAGAATCTGTTCCTTCAATGGGGTGTTGATGGACCGTGGCTAGTGCCATGGTCAGGTGTTCTCTTGTGTTACGCGGATCGATTACACCATCATCCCAAAGTTCAGACGTGGCATGCCAGACACTGGCTTTGGTCTGTGCGTCTTTTTTGATGGCTTCCTTTTCAGTTTTGAGTTGTTTTTCATCCAGTTTGGTATTGGCGGAAGCGGCCGACTGGCGTTTGATGATTTCCATTACCCCAGCGAGTTGCTCGGCTCCCATTACCCCCGTTTTCACATTGGGGTACGAAAACAAAAATCGTGGGGAAAACGAGCGGCCACACATGGCGTAGTTTCCAGCACCATAGGAGTTTCCGATCAGCAAGCTGATATGGGGAACTGTACTCCCCGCTACTGCATGAATCATTTGTGAGCCACTATTGATCATTCCGTTTTGCTCATAGGATTTCCCAACCATAAAACCAGTAGTGTTGTGCATAAACAACAGGGGAAGGTTGGACTTGTTGGCGAGTTGGATAAACTGGGTGGCCTTTTGAGCAGACTCAGCAAAGATGACGCCATTACTTGCAATGATGCCAACAGGATAGCCCCCGATTTTTGTCCAGCAACACACCATGGTAATCCCATAGTTTTCTTTGAATTCGGTAAATTCTGATCCATCCACAATGCGTGCAATGACCTCACGGACATCAACTGGTTTTTTGAGATTGGCAGAAAGAATGCCCAACAGTTCATCTTGCTTATATCTTGGCGGTACGATGGGTTTAGGCGGCTCGAAATGGGGAGTATGCGGTTTGAGGGTTTTCACAATATTACGCGCAATGTTGATGGCATCCATTTCGTCGTCGGCCAAAAAATCGGCAACGCCCGAAACGTGACTATGCATGCTTGCACCCCCAAGTTCTTCGGCATTGGTGTCCTCATTGGTTGCCATTTTCACCAGTGGCGGCCCCGCCAAAAACACCTTGGCAGTATCCTTTTGCATAATGGTATAGTCCGACATGCCGGGCACATAGGCACCGCCAGCGGTGGCATTGCCAAATACGACCGAGATGGTGGGAATTCCTTTCTTGGAACGCAACGACATCTCCCGAAAGGTTGCGCCATAGTTGTTAAATACTCGATCTTGATCGGGAAGGTTTGCACCACCGCTCTCCACCAAGTTGATGGTTGGGATTTTGTTTTCTAAAGCGATTTCACTCAATCGACGGATTTTTAAACTTGTCGCATAATCGACTGTTCCTGCCTTGCGTGTGCTGAGATTGGCATTGACAATGCAAAGGCGTTTGTTGACATAACCAATCCCTCCTACGGTTGTACCGCCAGGGCCAAAGCCATTGTCGTGGAGCAAGCCCGCCAAGGGCATAAGCTCGACAAAAGGACTGTCTTTGTCGAGTAAAAGCTGAATGCGTTCTCTGGCCAAAAACTTTTTTCGTTTTCTGGCGCGTTCAATAGATGCCTTACTACCCTCGGTTTTGGCAACTGTCAGGTGTGCGTGAAGCTCGTCAACCAACACTTGCATCTCTTCCATATTTCTGAGGAAGCGATCGCTTTTGGAATTGATTTTGGATCGAAAACTTTGCATAGGCGTTCACTTAGACCCTGTGTTGAGGGAAAAACCGATGTGCAAAGGTACACATTATGAAAATTTGTAAACCAAAATTAAAAAAGGGAGTAATTATTACCCCCTTTTTTCTAAACGATCAAAAAAAATCAGACCCTTTATTTCGCACTATTAAAATACTCCTCACTCACACTAAAAATAGACTTTACCAAGTCTTTCGACTCCAACAACAAGTTAAAGTATAATGTTGTGTTTTTAGGAGACGATTCCTCAGTACGTGTGCGCTTAATTTGATTGTCGGTTTTTTCCGAAATCAAAGACAATAAACTATCTTTTTCTTCAATAACGATTCCCAATTCCTTGTAGTTATCATTAGAAAAAGTAACTTGAATTTTTGAAAGAACACTAGAGATAGATTCTTGAATTTCCATTAAATCTTTGATCTGATTGTACTTCAATGGTTTATGATGGTTTTCCACGTGCTTGAAAGATTTTTTAGCCATATACTCTAGCGATTGGGTAATATCTGTCAGGTATGCCAAAATGCTAATGTAAAAGGAACTCCCATTAATACTGGTTTCATCTAGGTTTTTTATGAAATAAAACAAGTGGTTTCGTAAGCCTTCAACTTCATTATCGAGTTTATTGATTTTCTTTTTACATTTTTTGATCTTCTCTTTTTCGTGTTTTGATAGACCATTTATTAGGGATGAATATATTTTCGATGTCCTATTCATCACCTCAGAAACATTATCTGAACTCTCTTTTATAATTCCTTGAACGGTTTTACTTTGTGACTTCTTTAGTCCAGTTGGAAAACGTCTTTCCAGCGCATTTTTCTTATATGATAAATAATTACGAACAAGTAATACAGCAGCAAGAAGCAAAAGAATTGCAACAGAAACTCCTTTACCAATATAAAGAATGTAAGTTATGAATCCAGAAAAAAGGAAAGCGACAATCGCTGTTGAAAACCAACCTCCGATAACATTGATCACACCAGCGACTCTGTAGACAGCTGATTCTCTTCCCCAAGCACGGTCTGCAAGCGAGGTTCCCATTGCAACCATAAAGGTGACATAGGTTGTTGAGAGAGGCAGCTTCATTGAAGTTGCAATTGAAATAAGGATTCCAGCAACAGTTAGATTTACAGATGCACGGATTAAATCAAAAGCAGGAAGCTCTTTGGCTTTACTGTATGAAAGATTAGCTAACGGAAACTTATAGCTATTTTCAATACGATTATTCACCGATTTTGGAAGAACGGCTTGAATAGAAGAAGAAATATTACTTGAAGCCTTTACAATAATTTTTGAAAGTAAATTAGGCTTAAACTTTTCATCCCCATCATTTTGTCTCGACAATCCAATTTCCGTTTCAGTTACCAACTTTGCCTTTTTGGAAAACCACAGTGTCAAAACCATAATCAGTCCTGAAATAATAAGCAAAAACGGTTCAGCAGGAACTTTTTTTGATAAGACTTCCATGGAAAATTCATTAGATGGAATTCCTGAAACAGACCATGCTTCAAAAGAATGGTAAGCAGCCATGGGTACGCCAATAAAGTTCACAAGATCGTTACCTGCAAAAGCGAGTGCCAAACCAAAAGTACCAACCCCGATAACAAGAATTAACACATTCTTTTTTAAAATTTTATCTACAAATAGTGTGATAACAGTCCAAAAAGCAAGCATGCAAAAAATGACAAAAAAGAAGTTGCTCTTTAAAACCTCAGATATTTCAGCGTAATATGGGGTACCTTTTAACCCTTTAAAAAATATGAAATACCCGATAGAGGTCAAACATACAGATGCAAATAAAAAACCAAAGTTTTTCATTTTCTTTTCGTATTGAAAAGTAAAAATAATCCTTGAAATCCATTGTATAATTGTACCAGCCGTAAAGGCAATTACTACTGACAACAATATTCCTGAAATAATTTGAAGTGCCTTTTCTGTATTTATGTAATTTACCAAATCAGCAAAACTTTGAGAATCATCCATGCCAATTTTAATCAAGGACATCATTACAGCAGCCCCCAACAAATTGAACACAATAGAGACGGTGGTTGAAGTCGGTAGCCCCAAGGTATTAAAAAAGTCTAACAGCAGGATATCACCAATCATCACTGCTAGAAAAATAAACATGATTTCGTCAAAGTAAAATTCACCAGGGTTAAAAATACCTTTGCGAGCAACTTCCATCATTCCACTTGAAAAAACTGCTCCAACAAAAATTCCTAAGCTGGCGATAATGAGAATCTTCTTTATTGGGATTGCTTTTGATCCAATCGCTGAGTTTAAGAAGTTTACAGCATCGTTACTGACTCCAACAATCAAATCAAAAACAGCCAGTGTAATAAGTGCGTATAGTATGAGGTTGAACATTGAGTCTACCATAATTTAATTTTTAAATGTAATGTTAATTTTCATAATTCAAATAAGGATATTCTACTTAGAAGTGAAGCTCAAATCCAGAACGAAAGATCACCTCATTGTCTTGACCGTTTAATAGAGATTTGGTGATATCAGCCTGTACTTTAAGTTTGTGTCCAGACAAATACTTTGAAACCCCTAAAGTGTATTGTTCAGGATTGACAATTCCCACAACATCATCGTATTTAATCGAAGAAAACCTTGCGGCAATTTCAAAATTGTTTTCAAAAAGGTATCCAATTTGTGAATTAATTGCACGACCAGTATGTACGATATCGCCAGTAGCTGTCCCATCCTCATTTTTTGCAATGGCGTTTTCTGCATTTCTTTCTGCAACTTCAGCTAACACAGACCAACCGTTATATTTAAAGACAAGATCAGTAAAAGTTGTTGTAATGTCCGTTTGAAAAAACCCATTGGTAGTATCCATATACGACCCCAATCCAGAACGTGTTTTGACAGCATCGTCATTGAAATTGTATGTATATCCTAACATTAGTTTTGGAGTTTGTTCTCTTTTCAAGTCCGATTCAAAGTAGTCTCCCTTTTTTGTAAACTCGCCAAAAGGGAGAATCTCAATTCGAGCAGTATATTGAAGACCCCCAAGATTTCCAGTTGTAATATTTCTGCCTTCTCCTTGAGAAATGGCTAGTTTTTCTCTACTAACGAAATTTGAACCCCAAAGAGATTGGTGTCTTAATTGTAGTCCTGTATCTCGATCGAGATTAAATTTACTATTTAATATCGACCGATCAATGAATTGTAAGTTTGAAGAAGAGATGACTCGCTCAACATTTCCAGGCAGCTTTGTTTGACCAGCCCACAATTCCCAGTTTGGCGCAAAATGCCACATTAAAACTGCATCGAGAAGTTGCTTAGGAGCATTATTGGTGTAGGCGTTTGCACCGCCTAAATCTTTGTTGGACAAACCAATCTCAATTTTGTATTTCAGATTAGGAGAATATGCCCAACCACTAAATTTTAGTCGTGCTCGACGAATCAAAAACTGACTTTCAGCCTCTCCGTACTCACTGCCATTGTGAGACCAAAGGGTGTTAAAACGAGATTGAAAACGAGGGGCAAACTTAACGCTAAATGTACTGTCACTTGACACATAATTTAACAGTCCCTTTCCAAACGAGCTCTCATTTACTCCTTGTTGAGCTGTTATATAAGTAAAAGAGATTGTCAATAATAATATTGAACTAAAAACTTTTTTCATCATTAATAATTTTAAGCAAAAATGAATTTTAAATGTTAACTTTATATTACGCTTAAACAAAGATTACTTTAAATTAAAATTAGTTTTTATCAATGTCATTTATTGTTTTCAAATTCCACAAAAAACTATGAATTGGGAAAGTTTACTTTCACTGAAAAGATCGGGAGACACTAAAAAACGTTTGCGCACAGATCAAAACCATTTACGAAGTGGCTTCGAGGTGGACTACGATCGGATTATTTTCTCCTCTGCCTTTCGGCACTTACAAGATAAAACTCAAGTCGTTCCCTTTTCACAGTCTGGTTTTGTTCACACCCGACTCACCCATAGTTTGGAAGTATCGGTTGTCGGTCGGAGTTTGGGAAGGGCAGTGGGGAATGCCGTGATCCAAAAGCACCCTGCTTTGGCAGTCACTCATGGCTATCAGCCACATGATTTTGGAACCATCGTTGCAGCTGCTTGTCTGGCGCATGACATTGGCAATCCCCCTTTTGGACATTCGGGCGAACAAGCCATCGGCGATTTTTTTAATTCTGGAGCTGGCGCAGATCTGATCAGTACCCTTACAGAAGCACAACAACAAGACCTGATTCGCTTTGAAGGCAATGCCAATGGCTTTCGGATTCTCTCCGAAGATCGGGAGGGTGTTCCAGGTGGACTTCGCCTCAGCTATGCGACACTTGGAACCTTTACCAAATACCCAAAAGCATCGATTCCGATTCAACCCACTCAAAAAGTCAGCGATAAAAAATTTGGATTTTTTCAAGCACAGTCTGCTTTCTTTTGCGAAGTGGCCGATGAACTGGGACTGCAAGACGCTAAAAACTCCTTTCACCGCCACCCCCTTGCCTTTTTGGTCGAAGCAGCAGATGACATCTGCTATACCCTCATTGATTTTGAAGATGGCATCAACTTGGGCTGGATTCCAGAGTCCTATGCTTTGGAGTACCTTATCAAACTGGTGAAAGACCATATCGACACGGACAAGTACAAGCAACTCCAAACCACCACAGACCGCCTTGCCTATTTGCGCGCCCTTTCGATTGGAGTGCTAATCGAGGATGTCACACGGATTTTTATGCAAAATGAAGAATCGATTTTGGCAGGGGAATTTCCGTATGCTCTTCTCAAAAAAAGCAAATACACCGCTCAGGTTGAAGATATTATCAAATTGAGTAAGGAGAAAATTTATCGCTCAGAGGAGGTCATCGAAAGGGAAGTGAAGGGATACCGTGCGATTCATCATATTTTGGAGGTGTTGAGTCATGCCGTGATTCGACAGTCGGCTCAAAAGACTACTGCTCTCGACCGATTGGCTTTAAACCTTTTGCCTGAAACCATTCGTTTTTCACCCGAGAATCGCTATCAACAACTTCTACAAACAAGCTGTTTTGTAGCTGGACTCACAGACGGACAAGCCCTGCTGTGGCACAAAAAACTGAGCTGATGATTGACCCATTGTCTGATGAGCATTTTATGAAAAAGGCATTGCTTGAGGCCGAACTCGCACTTGAAAAGGGAGAGGTGCCTGTTGGGGTTGTGGTGGTTGCAGATGGTCAGATTATCGCGAGAGGGCACAACCTCACCGAAACGCTTACTGACGTAACCGCTCATGCCGAAATGCAAGCTATTACAGCTGCAGCAAATTACATCGGCGGGAAATATCTTAAAGATTGTACGCTATACGCTACTCTCGAACCCTGCAGTATGTGTGCAGGCGCCTTGTATTGGAGTCAACTCGGGCGATTGGTTTTTGGCGCATCTGACGACAAAAGGGGATATCGAGCTCACCAAACCCCTTTACACCCCAAAACCAAAGTCAGCTTGGGGGTGTGTGAAATGGAGGCATCTAAGATTCTTCAGGTGTTTTTTAAACAAAAACGCCCATAAAAAAAGCCCTTAAAAAGGGCTTTTCAATTAATCAAAATAAAATACAATTAGTCAAGGACTTCAATATTAGTGGCCATTTTGCCTTTTCTACCTTCACCCTCGTTATACGATACTTTGTCTCCTTCATTTAGGTTGACCCCATCAAGAGAAGTTACATGAACGAAGATATCTTCGCCCGTTTCATCATTGGTAATGAACCCAAATCCTTTAGATCCATTAAAAAATTTAACTGTTCCAGTCATAAATAAAATTAAAGCGCGAATATAACATTTATATATCAAGCAGAGGGTTTTTCTTTGGATTGATTTGGGTTTTTACCAGATGCCTTCATTTTTTCGAAGTTCTCAGCGGTGAGCGTATAATCCGATAGTTTTTTGTCTTTCCATCGATGGTAGATAAAAAGAGGCATAAAAATAAAGGCCGTAAACAAAATCGATACCCCGATGATACGGTCTCCAAGCACAGCTTGATTTGATTTGATGACAAAACCAGTAATGAGAGCCAAAAGAATGAGAGCAAATAAGATTTGAAGAAGTCTTGTCATGCCTTGGATTGTAGAGAAAGTTCATCGAGTTGGTCGTCATCCAAAGGGGCTGGTGCATCGATCATCACATCTCTTCCACTGTTGTTTTTTGGAAAAGCAATATAGTCACGGATCGACTCTTGACCGTCCAATACGGCGACCAACCGATCAAACCCCAGGGCAATCCCACCATGTGGCGGGGCACCATAGCGGAATGCGTCCATTAAAAATCCAAATTGCGCTTCGGCTTCTTGTTTGCTAAATCCGAGAAGGGAAAACATTTTTTCTTGGATTTCACGATCGTGAATACGAATCGATCCACCTCCGATTTCATTGCCATTCAGCACCAAGTCATAGGCATTGGCAAATACAGACTCCGGGGAGCTATCGAGTTGTACGACTTGCTCTGGTTTGGGCGCGGTAAAGGGGTGGTGCATGGCATGAAAGTGATCATCGCCTTCCACTTGTTCAAACAGCGGAAAATCAACCACCCAAAGTGGTGCAAAAACCTTTGAGTCGCGAAGACCCATTTTCTCAGCTATTGCGAGACGAAGCTCACCAAGCTGGGATTGCGTTTGTGCTTTTCCGCCAGAGAGAACCAGGATGATATCCCCTGCTTTGGCTTGGCAAGCAGATGCCCATGCAGCCAAATCCTCTTGACTGTAAAATTTATCAACGGACGATTTATAACTCCCATCCGCATTGCATTTGACCCAGACCATTCCTTTG
>Ga0315330_10003313_pt1 | contig 11049 bp, 7 predicted proteins | sample M140m34915metaG_FD_203453 | JGI IMG/M metagenome (GOLD analysis project Ga0315330, IMG submission 203453) | Ammonia-oxidizing marine archaeal communities from Monterey Bay, California, United States - M1 40m 34915 | ecosystem: Environmental > Aquatic > Marine > Intertidal zone | place: USA... | reverse complement strand
TCTCGAGCAAGGATGTAAATGTATTTGCTATGCCGAGATTGAAAAAATTCCTTGAATCAAATGGACCCTGGGAAAAGCTCTGTCAAAACAAAAACATCAGGCTGAAGGACTTAAGCAATCGAGACACGGTGTTTTTGGACAAAATGCTCAAAGTTGTGCCCTTTGTCGTTCCCCACAGAGATGAATATTCAGAAACGGTTGGATATCAAATTATAGGTGTAAATCGGTCGGCCTTATTCATTCCCGACATTGACAAATGGGACAAATGGAAATCAAGTATTGTTAAAGAAATTTCTAAAGTTGATTATGCTTTTATCGACGGTACTTTTTACGATGGAGAAGAAATCAATTATAGAGATATTTCTGAAATCCCACATCCATTCATCGTTGAATCAATGAGCTTATTAAAAAACTTATCCGCAAAAGAAAAAAACAAAGTATATTTCATTCATCTAAACCATACCAACCCTGCATTAAACGAGAATAGTAATGCCTTTAAGCAGATTCTTATAAATGGATTCCATGTCGCTCGTATAAATGAAGTTTTCCCTCTTTAATAATCAATGAAAGTTCTCTATGAAATTATTAAAGCGGAATTAAATGAAGACTTGATTTCATTCAGTATTTTATCCGGAGGAAGTATAAATAAGGTTTATAAATGTGCTACTGAGCAAGGTCAATTTGTGATTAAGCTCAATGATGCTGGGAAATATCCGTTAATGTTTGAAAAAGAAGAGAAAGGATTGGATTTATTGAACTCCTCAAACTTTCGAATACCCGCCACGCTCAAAACAGGTACAGATCAAAACATCAGCTATTTGATCCTCGAATACATCGACAACAAAGGAAATACGATAAATAAAATCAAGCTAGGGACTCAACTTGCAGAAATGCATCTCATCACATCAGATTCATTTGGTCTTGACCACGACAATTATATTGGATCGATTCCTCAAATCAATAACAAAGAATCGGATTGGACCACCTTTTATCAATCCATGCGCCTTGAGCCTTTGATAAGAAAAGGATTCGACTCAGGGATGCTCGAAATCAAAATTCTACGATTATTTGAAAAGGTTTACAAAGAGTTAGACCGTCTTATTCCGATTGAGCCCGCTTCACTTTTACATGGGGATTTATGGCAAGGAAATATCATTTGTGATGAGAACTCTTCACCCGTTTTAATTGATCCGGCTGTATACTACGGTCATCGTGAAATTGATTTAGCGATGCTTCAACTTTTTGGAAATATTTCTGATGATACCTTAGAGGCCTACAACAATATATACCCTTTAGACAAGCATTGGCAGGAACGAATTGATCTTCATCAACTGTATCCACTTCTGGTCCACCTCATTCTTTTCGGTGGATCTTATTATGAAACAGTACTCAAGACACTCAAAAAATACACCTAGTTTTTTATAAACTTCTTGGTGTAAATTCCATTCACTGTAGAAATGCGAATGACATAAGTACCTTTCTTGTATTGACTAACATCAGCAAAATACTCTGCGAAAGAAGCAGAAGCATTCATATCATCTTGAAGCAAAATCCTTCCCGATAAATCAAGGATTTCAACCCGTGCTTTGCCACCTACTTTCGCTGATAAGTCAATTGTGAGCTCATTTTGAGCCGGGTTTGGAAAAATAGAAAGCTCACCATAATCAGGCAATTCGTCCATTCCTAAAGTAAATCCAACGGAAAAGTCATAGCGGTGATAACTTCCAAAATCTCCTGGGAAAATTTCCATGTAGCTTCCCCCTACTTTTCTGACTCTAAATGCTCCGGCGGTTTCTCCTTCTACTTGCGACGAATACCAAAATGACAAACCATCATCATCATAATCATCAAGTACAATTGAATAGCATCCGGGAGCCAAATCAAAGGTATCTTTGTATTGTGTGGTATTTTGCAAATTTGTTCTTTCAAAAAGAACAGTTCCAGAGGCGTCCATTAATCTGTACGCATTTTCAGAAGCCTTATTATTGGTAGTAAACCAAATTAAAAATGGCCCATCAACAGATTCTGATGCATCAAACTTGGATTTTTTAACACTATTTTGCTGGTATTCGTCATTTCCAAAAGAACCATTTAAATCTCTCACATAAGCGGTGAAAGTTTGATTCTCATCAAGATCTGTCCACCATGAATAATTAGAAACAGGTATTTCTACTATCTCCTCTTCCATAAAACCTAAGTTTCCGGTCCATTCATAATCGATAAAATCACCATAAGTTATCCAACATTTGATCGTACAAGAGGTGAGTGTTTCTGAACCTGTATTTCTTAATATCACCCTTGGGTTTGAACATGTCGGATTAAATTTTGAGTAGTACTCGTAATTACTCGGGTTCAACACATCTACAATGGCCGCATCGTTTTCAAAATTTGGAGCGGAATAAGAAATCAAATCATAAGCAGCTCTATAATTTCCTCCGCCCTGTCCCGGGTCTAAAGAAGGTACATCGTTAATAACATAATCTAATGCAACTGAATCGCCAGGCGTTACATAAGGAGTGAGCTCAAACTCGTATTCCTTTACTTTATCTCCTGGGCACCAACCTTCTCGCGCATAAGGCCATGTACCACCTTGTCCAATAAGGGGGTTATTCCCACAATCTTCTTCCTCAAAAATATCCCATTCAAAACGTGTGACGCCATCAACCTTAATACTGTGGTCATTAGACACCCACTCACAACAAGCCTGATTACCAACCTGTCCGTGACCGGACATCCTTGTTTTAATCTTAAAGCCCTCTGATGTATCAGAGAGATAAACTTTCTTTTCTTGAAGAACATTGTCTTCAGCCATTGCTGTAAAACCGTAAGCCTTAAAGTCTGACCAAATTGGCTCTCTCTTGTGAACGTCTCTTGGCGGAATTCCTTCAATAAAGGCAAAACTCAAATCCAATAACTCTTGTGTGTTATGAGCCGCAAGATCAACCACATTTCGGAGGTAATCCTGATAATCCGTAACATCATAAATCCAAGCAAAACCATTTGGTCCTAAATCAAAACCTATTCCGTATGGGGTAATGTATCTCGCGATTTCCACATCAAAAATAACCTCATAAGGTTCTTGATAATAAGTAATGGTTGTATTCTCAACTGACTCACTGGTTGAATAAGGTGTTGATGACACCACATCTCCCTGCAAATCATATACGTATTCATCTCCGGATGGAGCAACTATCGATGCATTTGAGATTTCAAAGTGTCTATGAACTGGCTCAAATTCAAATAAAACCTCAGGCTCAATCAATGATTTTTTATTCACCACTAATGCAGTAGAATTCGCCTCTTGATAGTCTCCATTCCCGAATGAAACAATCAACCTGTTTACTGAACGTTCCAAACCTTCAATTGGGCCTTCAGAAAAATCAAACATCCCCAATGCTGACGGCATTAATGAGTAATTATTAGATGAAGCATCTCTAGCATAGGGTAAATTATCAAAATCATAAGCGACCATAAGATTGTTCCAATTTGGATGAGAATTATTTACTTTTTTAAACTGCCATGCGCTTATTGTTGCCTCATCTAGTGCTACATTATAAACCTCAAAATGGTCGATGTTTCCTTTCCAATGATTACCGAGACTTCTATTCGCTCCTAATACCAAACGATGGAGATTTCCAATGATTCTATTTTTATCCGTTCCACTATGCCAAAGTGACCCATCTTTGTAAATCATCATTTCCCCAGTATTTTGTTTTTTAACAAATGACCAATGATGCCATTCATTATCAATACCGTCATTTGTCATGTCTTTATCTATTCGATCATAAGCAGAGCCTTGACCACAATCCCAATAAATTCGATTGTTACTCCACGGCATGTGAATATTTATTACGCGTTGATTTAAGGTGTCATAACCTTCTAATATTGACGTATTCACACCTGTATTGCCATTACCCTTAACCCACATTGAAATGGTTAATTCATCACCTAAATCCACATCGGACATTTCTAAAAGTGCATGATTTGTTCCATCAAACTTCAAACTACCATTTTTAGAAGAATAATTTAAAGCTTGACCATTGTTGCTTATTTCTGTTTCAAATTCAATCTGATTGAGTGCAGGATATGAGTGATCAAAACCAATTTCAATTACAATATTATCCGTTCCATTCCATACAAACGGCTCATTAAAGACAAACTCGTTTTGACCAATCTGCAACTCGCCCCATCCCGATGGTGAGGGGGTAGATGTTCGACTCAAATCATAAACAGTAGAAAAACCGGAAGTATGAAAATGTAATAATTCAGAGTCTTGGGTTGATTTTATTAATATTCTTGGATGAATGAGTTCACCACCGTTTGTTAGATTTGAAACATTTAACCAAAGAGATTTTAGATCTCCCGCATTGATTCCAGCCACTTCTAATTCTGTGGCAGTGACAATCATTTGATATTTCCCACCTTGATAGGTCATATCAAATGGGTAAAAAGAAGTCGATGAAGCTGTTTGCTCCAAAGTAAATTGTACTGGATTAATTAAAGCCTGTCTTTCATGCTCAGTTAGTAATGAGCTATTATGATAATCATAGCCCCATGGCTCATATTCATAAGGGGCGTTCGAATTATAATTATGTAAATATTGTACACTATCTACTCGAACAGAATCATAGTCACCAGTATGATCAAAAACACGTGTGTATGTTAAATAATCCCACTCTCCACAATTGTATTGATCCCATGGTGTTTGGGGACTGCATTTTAATTTATAGTACATCAAGACTTTTTCAAATCGCTTATCATTTAAGGAATTTGGAAATTCGAAATTGGCACGGCGTGTACTAATTGAATCAAAGGTAAAGGTTTGAACCCAGGTCGTATCTTGTGCCTCAAGCTGGTTTGCATTCATTAATGAGCACAGGACTACTGTAAGGAGTAAAATAATTCTTCGCATGATATTTTTTTTCAAAAATACGGAAAATGATACGAAAAAATAAATCCCGTTAACTACGAAAAATGAAATGGTTTTATTTAGTGAAAAGGTCCACAACAAGCGAGAGTTTATCTCGAATGTCTGTTCTTTCAACAATAAAATCTAAGAAACCGTGCTCCAACAAGAACTCTGAAGTTTGAAAGCCTTCAGGTAAATCTCTTCCAATGGTTTCTTTAACTACTCGAGGTCCAGCAAAGGCAATCAGGGCTTTCGGCTCTGCAATATTCACATCACCAAGCATTGCAAACGAAGCAGTAACTCCTCCCGTTGTAGGATCAGTAAGGTAAGAAATGTAGGGGAGCTGCGCTTCAGCAAGTTGACCTAGTTTCCCGGAAATTTTAGCCATTTGCATCAATGAAAAACCAGCCTCCATCATTCTTGCTCCACCAGACTTCGAAATAATCATGATTGGACATTTAAGCTTCAATGCTTCATCAATAGCTCTTGCAATTTTTTCACCCATAACAGATCCCATTGACCCACCGATGAATTTAAAATCCATTGCGGCGACAATAAAGTCTTTTTTATTTAGCTTTCCTTTGGCGGTTCTCACGGCATCAGATAAACCTGTGTTTTTTTGGGTTGTTTTAACTCTATCCGTATACTTTTTTGTATCCTCGAATGACAAAGGATCTCCAGAGGTTAATTTTGGATTAAGTTCCGTGTACTTGCCATTATCAAAAATTATTGAGAAATACTCTTCTGAACCAATGCGCTCATGATGAGAACATCTATTACAGACATAATTCAATTTCTCTAAATCGCCTTTGGTGAAAATCGTTTTACAATTTGAACATCGCGACCACAAGCCTTCTGGAACTTCTTTCTTCTCACTTGTAGTTGTGGTAATTCCTTCTTTATTTCTTTTGAACCAACTCATTTAATTTCTTTGTTTAAAATTAATAAAGATTTATAAGGTGTGTAGATTATTTAAATCTGAAAATGACTTTTCGAGTCTTTTTATAAAGGTAATTTCTCCATCTCTCAACCATTTTCTTGGATCGTAATATTTTTTATTCGGTAATTCATCACCTTCAGGGTTTCCAATTTGACTTTTTAAGTACTCTTGTTTTGAGAGAATATAATCTCGAGCTCCTTCAGTAAACGCATATTGTAGGTCGGTATCAATATTCATTTTAATTACTCCATAACCTATGGCTTCTCTTATTTCATCAAGACTAGAACCAGAACCACCATGAAAGACAAAATCGATAGGATTACTCCCAGTATTGAATTTTTGCTGAACGTATTCTTGAGAATCTCTCAAAATCTTAGGCGTTAACTTTACATTTCCTGGCTTGTAAACACCATGAACATTTCCAAAAGCAGCTGCAATAGTAAAATTCGGTGAGACTTTCATGAGCTCCTCGTAGGCATATGCAACCTCTTCAGGTTGGGTATATAATTTTGAACTGTCTACATCCGTATTATCAACACCATCCTCTTCACCACCCGTAATACCAAGCTCTATTTCTAGTGTCATTCCTATTTTACTCATTCGCTCAAGATACTTCTTACACAACTCAATGTTTTCAATAATTGGCTCCTCTGATAAATCAATCATATGAGAACTGTATAAAGGTACTCCATGAATTTCAAAATATTTTTCACCTTCATCCAAAAGACCATCAATCCATGGCAATTTTGCTTTGTGGCAATGATCTGTATGAAGAATAACGGTTGCACCATAGGCCTCAGCCAATCTGTGTACATGACGTGCACCAGAAGATGCTCCAAGAATTGCCGCTTGATGGTTTGCGTTATCAAGAGACTTTCCTGCAAAAAACTGCGACCCTCCAATCGAAAATTGAATAATGACCGGTGCATTTAAATTTGCAGCAGCCTCCATTACCCCATTTACTGTACTTGTTGACGATACATTTACAGCGGGTAAGGCGAACCCTTTTTCTTTGGCGTAGGCAAATATTTTTTGAACATCACTTCCTGTTGCTACACCCGATTTTATATTATGACTCATTTCTCAATTGATTTGATTTTGCAAATGTAAAAAATTAAAAAAAAGAAGTGCTTAAAATAAATTGAAGAATCATTCGTTGTACTAAAAAAACATATTGCGTATGATGCATAAATACTCTACTGAAAGTAAGCCAATTAACACAAATTCTTTACCAAGCTCCTCATCTATTCACTTTATCTTGAGTTATAGTAAGGCCTTCGAAGTAAAAAAACTAAAGAAGAAAAAAATATTGGTTTGTAAAAATTAATAAAAACGCCTCAGGGCGTTTTTTTTTTGAACAAATGATTCCTTTGTTTATTTAATTTTGTAGCCTATGGAGTTTAAACTCGTTTCTGATTATAAACCTACTGGGGATCAACCCCACGCAATTGCCCAACTTATAGATGGAGTTGAATCCGGAATTAACCATCAGACGCTTTTGGGCGTTACAGGTAGTGGAAAAACGTTTAGCGTAGCCAATGTTATTGAAAAAGTAAACAAACCAACACTCATTCTATCTCACAACAAAACCTTGGCAGCTCAATTGTACGGAGAGTTTAAACAGTTTTTCCCACATAATAAAGTAGAATATTTTGTATCTTATTATGACTATTACCAACCTGAAGCTTATCTACCTGTCACCAATACATATATTGAAAAAGACCTCCAAATCAATGATGAAATAGAGAAACTAAGATTATCTGCCACCTCCGCATTGTTATCAGGACGGAGAGATATCATCATTGTTGCATCGGTTTCTTGTATTTATGGAATTGGAAACCCTTCCGAATTTAAAAAGAGCATTATCACCTTAAAAAAAGGAGAGGAAATCTCTAGGAATAAATTGCTTTTGAAATTTGTAGGAAACCTGTATTCTAGATCTGATGAAGCATTTGAGAGAGGAAATTTTAGAGTGAGAGGAGACACCATTGACCTTTATCTCGCATATACCGATTATGCGATTCGATTTGAGTTTTGGGGTGATGAAATAGAGAATATTTCAACAATTAACCCCGAAACGGGTAAGACAATCGAGGATTTGGAGGACATCTTAATTTATCCCGCGAATTTATTTGTTTCGAGCCCAGAAAACACGCACCAAGCCATTATTGAAATTCAAGATGATCTGCTGATTCAAATAGAAGAATTTCAAAAAAACGGAAAAGCGGAAGAAGCCCAGAGGCTCAAAGACCGCGTTGAATATGACCTTGAAATGATTAAAGAGCTTGGATATTGCTCCGGAATTGAAAATTATTCTAGATACTTTGACCGAAGACTGCCTGGGCAGCGGCCGTTTTGCTTACTTGATTATTTTCCGGAAGATTATCTAATGGTAATCGATGAAAGTCATGTTTCCTTGCCTCAAGTTAAGGGCATGTATGGAGGGGACCGAGCAAGAAAAACCAATCTTGTTGAATACGGATTTAGACTTCAAGCCGCTATTGACAACCGTCCTCTCAAATTTGAAGAATTTGAAAACATGTTTCAACAATGCATCTATGTATCGGCGACACCTGCTGATTATGAAATGGAAAAATCTCAAGGATTACTGATTGAACAGGTCATTCGCCCAACAGGTCTACTGGATCCCGTAATAGAGGTGAAACCAAGTCTAAATCAAATTGACACACTAATTACAGAGATACAAAACAGGATAAAACTGAAAGAACGGACACTTGTAACCACACTGACCAAAAGAATGGCAGAAGAATTACAAAAATATTTGGATAAGATGGGAATCTTATGCCGATATATACATAGCGAAATTGATACTATTGAAAGGGTTGAAATTTTACGACAGCTTAGACTAGGCCAGTTTGATGTTTTAATTGGCGTCAACCTGTTAAGAGAAGGTCTTGATTTACCTGAGGTTTCCTTTGTAGCTATCATAGATGCTGATAAAGAGGGCTTTCTTAGAAACGAACGCTCACTCGTTCAAACAGTGGGTCGAGCAGCACGAAATGTAAATGGTTATGTAATCATGTTTGCTGACCAAATTACGAAATCAATGAAACGAACCATTGACGAAACTGAAAGAAGACGAAAACTTCAAATGGCTTACAATAAAGAACATAAGCTTATACCTACTGCTCTGAAAAAATCAAAAGATATTATACTTGAATCCACCAAAGTGGCTGATGGAGAATCCTCAACTCAAAAAGCAGAAAGAATAGCTGCCATTGAGCAAGCGCCTGTCGCAACAGAATTTAAAGATTCTAAATCTCTAGACAAAGAAATCAAACGCATACGAAAGCTCATGGAAAAATCGGCAAAAAATCTTGAGTTTATAGAAGCAGCAGGATATAGAGACCAAATGAGAGATCTACAAAAATTAGAAAAACAATTTGAATGAACGGAAAAATAACCCTTAAACAATTTCGCTGGATCGCCTTAATCGAAGGTGTTTCTTACATCTGTTTTGCGATTACAATGCCCCTAAAATACTTCTATGAAATACCCGAACCAAATTACGTGGTTGGTATGCTTCATGGGGTGGTCTTTATGTTGTTTTGTTTTTGGCTTCTTGTTTTAACACTTCGAAAAACATGGAGCTGGTCCAGGGGCGTCCTGTTTTTTATTGCCTCTTTTATTCCGTTTGGCACTTTTTACATTGATATCAAATACCTCAGAAAAGCCCAATAATCAATCAATGCATGTGTATTATTGTAATTCACAATGCCATGTTCATGTAATTCAAATTAATAAGGTTTAGACGAACAAGTTTTATTAATTTTGTCGAAAATAGTTAGGAATGGCAAACAATTTATTAAAAGGAAAAAGAGGAATTATATTCGGTGCATTGAACAGTCAATCAATTGCATGGAAAGTCGCTCAACGGGCTCATGAAGAAGGCGCAACATTTGTATTAACCAATGCACCTATTGCAATGAGAATGGGCGAAATCAATAATCTCGCTGAAGAAACGGGTAGTCAAATCATCCCTGCAGACGCTACAAACGTGGAAGAACTGGATCATTTGGTTACACAATCTATGGAAATATTAGGAGGTAAAATTGATTTTGTATTGCACTCAATTGGCATGTCTCCGAATGTTCGAAAAAAGAAACATTACACCGAAAACGATTATCGCTTTTACAGTCAAACCATGGATGTTTCTGCAACATCACTGCACAAAACATTGGCTACTTTATACAAGCACGATGCCATGAGCGAATGGGGATCTGTTCTTGCTTTATCTTACATTGCAGCTCAACGAATATTCCCTGACTATAACGATATGGCTGATGCCAAATCATTATTAGAATCTATTGCACGTTCATTTGGGTACCATTATGGTATCAAGAATAAGGTTCGCGTGAACACTATATCCCAATCTCCAACAGTCACTACTGCCGGACAGGGAATTAAAGGATTTAATGAATTCATCAATTTCTCAGAACAGATGTCACCATTAGGAAATGCAAGCGCATTAGCGTGTGCAGACTACTGCATTAGCATGTTCTCTGATTTGACCAAATACGTCACAATGCAAAACCTCTTCCACGATGGTGGATTCTCGAATACAGGTGTTACGCAACCTGTCATCGAACGCTTCGGAGACGAATAAAACATTATCAATAACCTACCGTACAAAAGGGATCTCTTTATTAGGGTCCCTTTTTTTGATTGAACAATTTTAAATGTGTTGCGTTTTTAGATAAAACAAATTCAATGGGATTCTTCACGAGAAAAAGTAAAAAGGAAAAGCTCAACGAGCAATACAAGAAAAAATTAGAGCAGGCTTATAAAATGTCTACAAGTAATCGAACAGAAAGCGATCGTTTGACCGCTGAAGCCAATGACATTCTAGAGGAAATTAAGAAACTAGAAGAGACTGAGGCTTAATCCTCTTTCCAGTCCCCTCCTTTCGCTTTTGTATATGGAATGATTCCCTCTAGCTTTTTCTCAACAGCTTCTAGGTATGAGATGATTTGATTGAGTTTTGTTTTAAGCTCAATGTATTGTTTCTCCGCAATGTTTTTATTTTCTCGATGTGTATTCGTAACCCCTGTTGTATTCTGATACAACTGATAACCCACCATACCCAAACGTCCTGAAATACTCGGAACAGTCTCAAAATCTCTTGATGAACGAGCGTTATCTCCCCACATTATTACTTCAAGATCTTTATAAGTCACTT
>Ga0315330_10003308_pt1 | contig 11056 bp, 9 predicted proteins | sample M140m34915metaG_FD_203453 | JGI IMG/M metagenome (GOLD analysis project Ga0315330, IMG submission 203453) | Ammonia-oxidizing marine archaeal communities from Monterey Bay, California, United States - M1 40m 34915 | ecosystem: Environmental > Aquatic > Marine > Intertidal zone | place: USA... | reverse complement strand
TGAAAAAGCAATTCGAAACGCAAGTCCTATGGTTGAAGTAAAAGCCCGTCGAATTGGTGGTTCAACATACCAAGTTCCAATTGAAGTGAGTGGCTTCCGCGCAACAAACTTAGCGTTACGATGGATTATTCAATACTCACGTCAGCGTGTTGGTAGAAGTATGTCAATAAAATTAGCTAATGAAATTATTGACACAGCAAACGATATCGGTAATACTGTTAAAAAGAAAGAAGAAACACATAAAATGGCAAATGCAAATAAAGCTTTTGCACATTTCCGTTACTAATTAGTAACAATCGGTTCTCGCTAAAAGCCCGTTATATTATATTATCGAACTTAAACTTTAAAGGAATTTTTAGATATGGCACGCGAAAAATTTGAACGTACAAAGCCACATGTTAATATTGGTACAATTGGTCACGTAGATCATGGTAAAACAACATTAACAGCAGCAATTACAGCAACTTTAGCTTTAGAAGGAAATGCTGAGTTTAAAGGTTATGCAGATATTGATGGTGCACCAGAAGAACGTGCACGTGGTATTACAATTAATACAGCACACGTTGAGTATGAAACAGAAACTCGTCACTATGCTCACGTAGATTGTCCAGGTCACGCTGATTATGTAAAAAACATGATTACAGGTGCTGCACAAATGGATGGTGCAATTTTAGTTGTATCAGCAGCTGATGGTCCAATGCCACAAACACGTGAACACATTTTATTATCTAAACAAGTAGGTGTCCCAGATATTGTAGTTTTCTTAAACAAAGAAGACCAAGTTGATGATGCTGAATTATTAGAATTAGTTGAATTAGAAGTTCGTGAATTACTTTCAGCATACGATTTCCCAGGTGATGATATTCCAATTTGCCCAGGTTCAGCATTACAAGCAATTGAAGCAATTTCAGCAAATCCAGGTATCAAACGTGGTGATAACCCGTGGGTTGATAAAATTTACGCATTAATGGATGCTGTTGATGAATATATTCCAACACCAGAACGTGATGTTGAAAAAACATTCTTAATGGCAATTGAAGATGTTTTCTCAATTACAGGTCGTGGTACTGTAGCAACAGGTCGAATTGAACGTGGTGTTGTAAAAGTTGGTGAAACAGTTGAAATCGTTGGTGTTGGTGAAACACAAACAACTACAGTTACTGGTATCGAAATGTTCCAAAAAACTTTAGATGAAGGTTTTGCAGGTGATAACTGTGGTATCTTATTACGTGGTGTAACACGTGAAGATATTGAGCGTGGTATGGTATTAGCGCAACCAGGTACAATTACACCACACACAAGCTTTGAATCAGAAGTTTATGTTTTAACTAAAGATGAAGGTGGTCGTCACACACCATTCTTTACAGGTTACCGTCCACAATTCTATGTACGAACAACTGACGTAACAGGTTCAATTACACAATTCACAGCAGATGATGGAACAGTTGTAGAAATGGTTATGCCAGGTGACCGTATTAAAATGACAGCAGAACTTATCTACCCTGTAGCAATTGAAGAAGGTATGCGTTTCGCGATTCGTGAAGGTGGTCGTACAATTGGAGCTGGTGTAGTTTCTAAAATTGTTAAATAATAAAATAAATTTATGGAAATAAAAACGAATGCGAAAATTCGTGTCCGATTAGAGTCATTTAATTCGGAACTTTTAACTTCATCATGTCGCAAAATCGTTGATACCGTTCAAAATAATGAAATTAATCGTTTATCAGTGGTAGCTTTACCGACTGATAAACGTATTTATTGTGTATTACGTTCTCCACATGTTGATAAAGATTCACGTGAACATTTTGAAATTAGAACTCATAAACGAATGATTGAAATTCATTATGACCCAAGTATCAAAATGTCAGAAGTACTATTAAATTTAGAATTACCTGCTGGGGTATTATCTCGTATTGACTTATGTTAATTAAGTTAAGACATAGAAATATTCTTTAAATTACAATTTAAAGAATATTTCTAAAACATTAATATTTTTTCATTAATATTTTCGTTCAAACTTTGGCAAAATTTAAACTATATGTTTTTAAGATAAATTAAAAAATTTTTATTTTGTATTGGGGACGGAGGGACTTGAACCCTCACGCACGCACTCGGCAACGGATTTTAAGTCCGTCGTGTCTACCAATTCCACCACATCCCCTATAATGTTGTTTTAATATATTGTAAAATATAGAAGATAAAAAAGCAAGCTTATTGAACTAAAGAATTAGGCGGCACCCAGATTCGAACTGGGGATCGAGGATTTGCAATCCACTGCCTTACCACTTGGCCATACCGCCATTTCTGTTACCATAATAACGTGCTTTTCTTTTGATTACAACCTTTAAGCTTTCGAGATTAAATTTACAATAGACAAAAAATTATTAGAATTATAAGGTTTTTTATACAACAAAAAATTAATAGTTTATTTTTTAAAGGAGCTACTATTTTTATTTGTAACGGGCCTTATAAAGTATTAAAAATTGGTAAATCTACACGTTCTGAAGCTGAGCCAGAAACAAATTTATAGTTATTACTTGAAAATAAAAATAATTTATTTGAATTAAAAAATATCACTAAAGAATGTAAATGCAAGCTTTGTCGAAAACAAAATTACACTGCAACGTACTTCTATGTTATTTGGTAAAAACGGGGGAAATATATTAAAGGATTCAATAACACAACAAATGAATGAATTTTATTTAAAAAAACTTATTTTTAAATCATCTTTTGGAAAGTCTGCGAAAGGGAGCTTTACATTATTAAAATTTTTTTATAATTTTGATTTAAATTTTAAAGTCTCGAAATAGTTTTTATGATTTTTTTAACGTTTAAGAAGCGAAATGTATTAAATTAACTATAAAATTTAGAGATTCTGTTGTATAATGTTAAAGTAAGTAATTAGCCATGTTTATTAGATACAAGATGAGAAAAGGCTTAGTTGAGAATAAATTCATTAACAAGCTAAGTTTTTGTTCATAAGAACAAATAATTAAAACTAAAATTCAATTTTCCACCGAAGTTAAGGAGAAGGAGAAGAAATGTTTGAAAAATTTACAGAAGGTGCAATTAAAGTTATTATGCTATCTCAAGAGGAAGCACGACGAATGGGTCATAACTTTGTTGGGACTGAGCAATTATTATTAGGTATTATTGGGCAACGCCATGGAATTGGTGCTCGTGCATTAAAGAAACAAAAAGTAACTTTAAAAAAAGCACGCCGTGAAGTCGAATTATATATTGGCCGTGGGACAGGCTTTGTTGCTTCAGAGATTCCATTTACACCACGTGCAAAACGTGTATTAGAAATGGCTGTTCATGAAGGTAAAGATTTAGGTCAAAATTTCGTTGGAACGGAACATATCCTACTTGCTGTTATTAGTGAATCTGATGGTATTGCAATGCGAACATTGGAAAAATTAGGTGTAAATATTCCTAAATTACGAAATACAATTTTAATGTATATCGAAGAAAATCAGGAAGAAATTTTACGACCATTAACACAAGCAGAAAAGTTCTTATTAGAACGTGAGAAAAAAGGTAGTTCAACACCAACTTTAGATGAATATTCTGAAAATATTTCAAAAGAAGCTGTGGATGGTAAATTAGATCCTGTTATTGGACGAGATACTGAAATTCATGAAGTTATTAAAGTTTTAGCAAGACGTCGAAAAAATAACCCAGTATTAATCGGGGAACCGGGTGTAGGTAAAACAGCAGTAGCAGAAGGATTAGCTCAATTAATTTTAGCTGAAAAAGCACCTGATTTCTTAGATGGTCATTTATTAATGGCTCTAGATTTAGGGTCTATTTTAGCCGGTACAAAATATCGAGGTGAATTTGAAGAACGAATTAAACGAATTGTTGAAGAAGTTCAAAATGATTCAGCCGTTATCCTAGTAATTGATGAAATTCATACATTAGTAGGTGCTGGTGCAGCTGAGGGTGCAGTAGATGCTGCAAACATCTTAAAACCAGCATTAGCACGAGGAAAATTCCGATGTATTGGTGCAACAACTATCGATGAATACCGTAAATATATTGAACGTGATCCTGCTTTAGAACGTCGTTTCCAACCAGTTCGTGTAGAAGAACCTAGTGTTGGTGTTACAATTGAAATCTTAATGGGTCTACGATCAAAATTTGAAGAACATCACACGTTAAGTTATCATGACAAAGCAGTTGAACAAGCAGCAATTCTTGCAGATAAATTTATTTCGGATCGTTTCTTACCAGATAAAGCAATTGATGTACTGGATGAAGCGGGTTCTCGTGTTCGTTTAGAAAATCGTCGTTTACCACGTGGTATGAAACGCTTATTAAAAGAGTTACAAGATACATTACGTGATAAAGAAGAGAGTATTAAAGAACATGATTTTGATATTGCAAAGCAATTAGTTGACCACGAAATGGAGGTTCGAACACACATTCGAATCATGAAACAAAGTATTCTAACGAATGAAGCATTAGGCTTAGCACGAAAAGAAATTGATACGGTTTTAGAAGTTGATATCTCTGAAGTTATTGCTGGCTGGACAGGTATTCCTGTGAATAAAGTTTCTGATTCTGAATCAAAACGTTTATTAAAAATGGAAGATTCATTACACGAAAGAATGATCGGGCAGCATCATGCGATTATTTCAGTTTCAAAAGCAATTCGTCGTGCACGAGTTGGTTTACGAAGCCCAGATCGTCCAATTGCAAGTTTTATTTTTGCTGGACCAACTGGAGTTGGAAAAACTGAGTTAACAAAATCTTTATCAGAGTATATGTTTGGTGGTGAAGACTCTATGATTCGACTTGATATGTCAGAATATATGGAGAAACACACTGTAGCAAAATTAATTGGTTCGCCTCCTGGTTATGTTGGTTATAATGAAGGTGGTCAACTAACAGAAGCTGTTAGAACAAAACCATATTCAGTAGTTCTATTAGATGAGGTTGAAAAAGCACATCCAGATGTATTTAATTTATTATTACAAATTTTAGATGATGGTCGATTAACTGACTCAAAAGGTCGAACGATCGATTTCCGAAACACCTTAATTATTATGACAACAAATTTAGGTTCAAAAGTTATTGAGCGAGAAAGTGGTATTAAACCAAAATCAAAACAAGACAAGCCAGCTTTCCAAATTGATGAAGACGGTTGTTTAGGATGGGAGCCAACACCTGAGCCAATAAAAGATGCAGCTGTTTTTGAAAAGGTAAAAGAATTAGTAAATGAAGAATTAAAAGAATTCTTCCGTCCAGAGTTCTTAAACCGTATTGATGAAATCATTGTATTTAATCATTTAACAAAATATGATATTTGGGAAATCTGTGGTTTAATGATTCGTTCGTTACAAAAACGATTAGAAGAAAAAGAGTTAATTCTAGAAGTTGATGTTTCAGTCCGAAACCTACTAACAGAAGAAGGCTATGATCCAGTTTACGGTGCTCGTCCATTACGTCGAGCTGTTATGAGTTTACTAGAAGACAGCTTAGCTCAACAATGTTTATCAAAACCTTTGTATCCGCGGACAATTTTAAAAGTTTCCCGCGTAAAAGAAGAGGGAACTTTAGCAGGTTATACAAATGACGTAACCGTTGATATTGATTATAGTCGTGTAGATCCTCGTCTAATTGAAGAAGCTGAAAAAAATAAAGATGAAGGAATTAATCTGAAAGATCAATTAACCGAAGAAAAACAATAAAAAATTGATCAAACCATTAAATTTATGGCTGATTGAATTAAATCATTCAGTCATAAATTTAAAAGTTTATTACTTATGAAAACGATTGACTTATATTTTTTAAAGGCGAACTGGCATTAGCATAATATTTTTTTTCCATTCTTCCAGCTAAATAACCTAACCTTCCAGCTTTTACGGCTAAATTCATTGCTGAAGCCATTTTTTCAGGATTATTCGCTTGTGCAACCGCTGTGTTTAACAAAACACCGTCCGCTCCTAATTCCATTGCTGCAGTCGCTTCACTTGGGGTTCCAATACCTGCATCAACAATAACAGGAACATTGGCATTTTCAATAATAATTTGAATATTTGCTAAATTATTTAATCCTTGTCCTGAACCAATAGGTGAACCTAATGGCATAACTGTTGCACACCCTAAATCTTCTAAGTGTAATGCTAACATCGGGTCAGCGTTAATGTATGGTAATACCGTAAATCCTTTTTTTACTAAGAATTCCGCAGCTTTTAACGTCCCAATCGGATCAGGTAATAAATATTTAGGGTCAGAAATTACTTCTAATTTAACAAAAAAGTTATCTTCTTGACCAATTTGACACGCTAACTCATGCCCTAAATAGGCCATACGAATTGCTTCTTCAGCTGTTTGAGAACCGGCAGTATTAGGTAATAACCATAACTTTTCCCAATCTAAATATTTAAGAAAACTGGTATTATCATTTGTGAGATTAGTAGGTAAACGCCGAATTGCAACTGTTACAATATCACATTCACTACTTTGAATGCTTTTAACTGCATCATCAATTGTACGATATTTGCCACTTCCAAGCATTAACCGCGAATTAAATAGTTTATTGCCTATTTTTAATTTATCGGAATTATCAATCATCATGTAAATTTTAAGAAGTACTCCCCAGGTAGGATTTGAACCTACGACCAATCGGTTAACAGCCGATTGCTCTACCACTGAGCTACTGAGGATATGGTAACTAAATATATATTACCATATCTTTTCTATAGATTCAAGCAAATGTTAAATTTTTTATTAGATATTTTGTGCAGTTAACTTTTTATTTAAAACTAAAAAGCGAAGAACATTAGAATCAAATTTTAAATCTTTAGTATAATTAGTTAAATATTTAGGTAAACTCGAGAAATTAATTTGAATGAAGTTTCCTTTTTTTTGATTCTTAATATCATAGGCTAAATCGCGTTTTCCACGTGAAATTACCGAAATTTCTGAAGCACTTAACTTACTTAAAGATTTCGCGTAATTGAAGGCCCATGTTTTTAGTTCACTATCATTAAACTCCTCAGTTAAAAGGATCATCATTTCGTACTTCTTTGTTGCAGACATAATATATTTCTCTTCAAAATTAAAAGCATATTACTTGGAAAGGATTATGAGTGTCAATTCAAATTTTTTATTAAATATCAATTTTAGGATTTTTTACGACTCCTAAAATTGAGCAATAAACATACGGAAAGTAATAGTTTCTGTCATTTTTACGAACAAGTTTAGGAGTACTAAAAAATTATTCTTTAATTTAACACTAAAATTTTTTCTTTATTCTCTCTATGGATTATCCTAAGAAAATTCGTCAAATTCCATTAATTTTTAGTAAAATAGTAAAGTGTTAAACAATTTATATAAAAAAAATTATTCACGAATCATAATGAACTGGGATAGTATTCAAAATTTTTCATCAAATCTCGTTTTCGGAATTCTATTGTTCGCAATGACGATCTATTGGATTAGTTTGTCGTTTTCAAAATCAACGAAAAATTTATATCAAGTTGGTAGAATAAGTGCAATTGTAGCAAATATTTTATTATTCTTCATTCTTTGTTCACGATGGATTGTCGCAGGTTATTTCCCGTTAAGTAATTTATATGAATCATTACTTTTTTTAACTTGGACTCTATTATCAATCTACTTATATGTAGAATTTAAAACAAAGAGTAAATTAATGGGTGCTATTTTAATTCCAGTAGCTTTATTAATTAATGGGTTTGCTAATTTAACATTATCGGCAGATATGCAAAAAGCAAGCCCTTTAGTTCCTGCTTTACAATCAAATTGGTTAATGATGCATGTTAGCATGATGATGTTAAGTTATGGAACGTTAATCATGGGTTCTTTATTGTGTCTTTTATTTTTAGTTATTTCAAAATATCAAGACGTTGATTTAAAATCTATTGATGAATCATCGGTACCATTGTATAACATTATGTTAGACTATTATGAAGCAAAATTATTTGCCCCTTCCGATGAAATTTCGGAATTAGGAAAATTAAAATTATTGCAAAGTTTAGATAATTGGAGTTATCGAATCATTGGTTTAGGTTTCCCATTTTTAACAATTGGAATTATTGCAGGTGGGGTTTGGGCAAATGAAGCTTGGGGTTCATACTGGAGTTGGGATCCAAAAGAAACATGGGCATTAATTACTTGGCTGGTTTTTGCAACTTATTTACATTCGCGCATTACAAAAGGTTGGGAAGGTAAAAAGACAGCAATTCTTGGTGGTTTAGGATTCTTTGTAATCTGGATTTGCTATTTAGGCGTTAACTTCTTAGGAAAAGGGTTGCATAGTTACGGGTGGTTATCATAAAAAGAGAATTCTAAAGATTGAAAAGAATCTTTAGAATTCTTTTTTGTCATAAAAGACTAGAAAAAAGTTTATTATTCTATTTCATCAACAATAATACATTCAGTTGTTAAAATCATACTTGCAATTGATGTTGCATTTTGAATACCTGAACGGGTTACTTTTGCTGGATCAACGACACCTTCGTCATACATGTTACCAAATGTATTTGTTGCAGCATTATAGCCAATCTCAAATTCTTGCTGTTGAACTTCTTCAATAATTACAGGACCATTAATTCCAGCATTTTCAGCAATTCGTCGTAGAGGTGCTACAATTGCTCGTGAAATAATCATCGCTCCAATTAATTCATCCTCTTTTAAATTAACTTTAGCCCAAGTTAATAAATTCTCTGATAGATGTGTTAACGTAGCACCACCACCTGGTACAATCCCTTCTTCAACCGCTGCCCGTGTAGCATTAATGGCATCTTCTAATCGAAGTTTTTTGTCTTTCATTTCGGTTTCAGTAATAGCACCCACACGAATAACGGCAATACCGCCTGATAGTTTCGCAATACGATCCTGTAATTTTTCTTTTTCGTAGTCAGTGTCGGCAACATTCAATTGTTTTCTTAACTGTTCACACCGCGCTTTAATATTTTCTAACTCGGCTCCTTCACCAACAATTGTTGTGTTTTCTTTACTAACAATTACTCGACGTGCTTCACCTAAAAGATTTAATTGAATATTTTCAAGACTTAAACCAGCATCCTGTGTGATTACCGTTCCACCAGTTAAAACAGCAATATCTTCTAACATTAATTTACGTAATTCACCAAACCCAGGAGCTCGAATTGCAACAACATTTACAATACCTCGTAATTTATTTAAAATTAATGTTGCTAAAGCTTCTTTTTCAACATCTTCTGCAATAATTAATAATGGACGTTTCGTTTTTGTAATTTGTTCAAGAATTGGTAATAAATCTTGTTGAACTAAAGTAATACGTTTATCCGTTAATAAAATATATGGATTATCGTATGATACTTCCATTTTATCAGTATTCGTTATGAAATATGGAGAAATAAATCCTTTTTCTAACTTCATACCTTCGGTAATTTCTAATTCCGTAGTAATACCCTTTCCTTCTTCTAAAGAGATTACCCCTTCTTTTCCAACTTTTGCTAATGCATCAGCAATTAAAGAACCAATTACGTCATCATTCCCAGATGAAATTGAGGCAACTTGTTGAATGGCTTGAATATCTTCAACAGGTTGTGCAAATTCATTAATTTGTGTAACCAAATATTGCGTAGCTTTTTCCATTCCAAGTTTTATTGAAATTGGATTCGCACCCGCTGCAACATTTTTTAACCCTTCTTTTACCATAGCATAAGCTAAAACTGTTGCTGTTGTTGTTCCATCACCCGCTACATCATTTGTTTTCGAAGCGGCTTGACGAATTAACGCAACTCCAGTATTTTCAATATGATCTTCTAAGCTAATTTCCTTTGCAATTGTTACACCATCATTTACAATTTGCGGTGAACCATAAGCTTTTTCTAATACAACATTTCGGCCTTTTGGTCCAAGTGTTACTGAAACAGCTTCAACCATAATTTCCATACCTCTTTCTAAAGCTCGACGAGCATTATCTTGATATAAAATTTTTTTTGCCATATTTTTGGTTATTTATTAAATTTCTAAATAATATTCAGAATATTATTTTAGGGTAACGTGCAATAATTATGCAAGGTAATATGATGATTTTATTGAAAATTTTAAAAAATAACTTTGATTTTGTGGTTGTTAACGAATTAAAATTGTGATTTTAAACACATTTTTGTAATTTTTTATTATCGAATATTACGCGAGTTTGATTACTAAACCTGATTTTCGAAAACCTAAACAAACTTAATTATTATAATTTACCTCTTTCTCAGAGATTTTGACATTCTCTTTTGTCAGTGAATATTTTCAAATAAAGATTGACGAAATACAAATTTATTAGTTAATATAGTCGTATATAACACAGTTAGGGCTTGTAGCTCAGTGGACTAGAGCACGTGGCTACGAACTACGGTGTCAGGGGTTCGAATCCCTTCTTGCCCAATAGATGTTGAAAAGGTATAATTTATGGATTCAACTAATTTTCAACTGTGTTATTATTTTGGGGTGTCGCCAAGCGGTAAGGCTGTGGACTTTGACTCCGCCATTCGTAGGTTCGAATCCTGCCACCCCAGTTACATAACAAAAATTTAATTAATTTTTCGTGTATAAAAGTATATTTTATGGAAGCTAAGATTCAATTTATAAAAGGATTAGATGAAAAAGTTTTACCGGATGTTCGTTTAACAAGATCTCGTGATGGTAGTACAGGAACTGCTACATTTCGGTTTAAAAATCCTAACATTTTAGATAAAAACACCGTACAGAAAGGTGAGATTACCGGAATGTATTTAATTGATAGTGAAGGCGTTTTAGAAACACGAGATGTTAATGCAAGATTTGTAAACGGGAAACCCGCATTAATTGAATGTATTTATATTATGAAAAGTTCTGAAGCCTGGAATCGATTTATGCGTTTTATGGAACGATATAGTGAAAGTAATGGATTGGTATTTACAAGAGCAAATTAAAAATTGTATCAAAACATCTTAACTCATACTTAAATTATTTATACCAGAAATCTAAATTGCGTTATGAACAAGTAAGAGAAATATTAAAAATAATATTTTTAATTATCCTCCTCCTACGATTGTGACAATCT
>Ga0315330_10003307_pt1 | contig 11056 bp, 10 predicted proteins | sample M140m34915metaG_FD_203453 | JGI IMG/M metagenome (GOLD analysis project Ga0315330, IMG submission 203453) | Ammonia-oxidizing marine archaeal communities from Monterey Bay, California, United States - M1 40m 34915 | ecosystem: Environmental > Aquatic > Marine > Intertidal zone | place: USA... | reverse complement strand
TTATTCGGCCTGTGAGCAAGAAGATGTTTTGACAATTCGATGAATATGTCGGTATATCCTGAATCCCTTAATCTCTCTATTCGGCGACCAAAAATGATGTTAGCCCGCTGATCGGTGAAATCTAAACGTTTACATCGACTAACAAATTCATCAATATTATTGGTTAGCAAATCATCCTTTGCAAGATTCTCCCACCAAACATCAGGATTAAGTGGGTCTCTGATAAAAGCAGCTTCGAGAAGTTCTAAGCCTAATTTGAGAAAATCTATTCCCTTGAGTTGATCGAGATTTTCAGAGTCACGACCAAGAACTGAGAAAATATCTTCTAAAAGTGCACATAAGCCGTCACCGTCTCCAAGAATTACCTTGATATCAGCGAGACAACGCCAATTACGCTCATCAGTGAAATCATGAAGTATTGCTTGCCTAGCATTCTGCTCTGCCCACGAAAGGTTTTCGTCGAATCGACTTTTATCTCTATTAGCTAATCCGATAAATTTCCTAGATTGTGAGCGATAACGGTTTCCAAGATTACGTCTAGGGTGTTGAAGTAAATCTCCACTATCCTGCGACAAAATGATTCACCTCATTGAACTGACATGAATCCACTTTTGTCATATCCAAATGGAATAGTTGCGTCAAATCCAACCTTTGAAGTGGTTCCATCTTCATTTCTTGAAGGGTCAAGTGAACTTCCCTTCTGATTAGATAAAATAACTGTATCCTTGTCAGGTTGCCATCTTGTTGCCATAGCCCATTCAACTCTAACCGGGTCGGAAATATCAATATCCTCATCAACAATAGTTACCATTTTCATGCTACGGTGGCCATCTAAAGCAGCATTTATCGCCTTAATGCCGTCATCATGATTGATCTTCTTGATTTTAACAACTGCTGATAACCAGCCACAACCGCCTTCAGTCATGTGAACATCCAAACATTCGCATACCTTGTTCACGGCGTCTTTGATAGTGGGTGCTCTGGGAAGACCCATCAAAGTCTTGTGCTCTGCCTCTCCAGGAATTAACGCATGGAATATGGGATTATCTCTGTGAAATACACCTTCAATTTCAATTACAGGTTCTTGACGAACATCATCTACAGTCCCAGTAATATCAACATATGGCCCTTCATCATCATTCTCTAAAGTTATTCTTCCCCACATAACATATTCAGAATCCGCAGGAACTTGTATCCCATTGGGCATCTTGGTGAGTCTCAATGGTTTTGAGTATAATTTTTCATGAAGTGCTGCTGCAATTGTCAATTCGTCAATATTATCATTAAATGACATCGCTGCAGCAAGTAAAACAACTGGATCAGGTGCATTGACTACTGCGATTTCTACTTCTTTACCTTCCTCTCGAGCCTTAAGCATCATTGTTCTTAGATGTCTTGGAACTAATCTAACTACAGTGTGATTTGAATCTCTTAGATACTGCCGATGGAATGACATATTTCTAATTCCATCATATTCTGCAATAATTACACTTGCCGATGAGTAGCGCCCTTTATCTTGTGGCCAATGATGAGGAATAGGTATCAATTCTAGATTGACTTCTTCTTGCATATTCTCATAACATTCCGCTTCAGAAGCATCAACTAAAATAGGTTCAGAAGGATTTTCCATAGCCCATGCAAGAGTATCAATATATTGTTCGGGAGTAATACCAATCGCTTGGCACAATCGCTCTCGAGTCAGTAAATTTACTGCGGCTTTATGACCTGGAGTCTCAATAATTTGGTCAAAAACTGTCAAGGAATGATTATTCTCGTTAGAATATTTCCACATACCATGAATTAGACTGACCGGAGTAGCCTCAGTTTCTGCAAATCCCAGATGGTCACGAAACGCCATATCCTGTCCAAATGGAATTGTCGCTTGAACCTTTCATCTAAATACCCATAAATTAAGCGATATTTGGATAATATGTAATCTCTTCAACTATGATAGAAAATCAAGTTCATGGGTCGTTGTTAAATAGGGGCTTCGAGTCGGCGAATTGCTTCAATGAGGTTGATATTATGGGTAGAGGACTGTTCGCAGGTGCCAAGATGGCAAAGGATCGACAAAAATTCCGTTGGTCAGATCGCAGATACAAGAAGCGTATGCTAAAGTCTCGTGCAAAGCACGACCCTCTTGCTGGTTCAACTCAAGCCAAGGGTATTGTTGTTGAAAAAGTAGGTATTGAAGCAAAACAACCTAACTCTGGAATCCGTAAAGCTGTCAAAATTTCCCTTATCAAAAACGGAAATAAATTGACTGCTTTTGCTCCAGGAGATGGTGCAATAAATTTCATCGATGAACACGACGAAGTTATGGTCGAAGGTATTGGTGGTCGTATGGGTCGTTCTTACGGAGATATCCCGGGAGTTCGTTACAAGGTTATCCAAGTCAATGGTGTATCTCTAGATGAGATGGTCCGTGGAAGAAAGGAGAAGCCAGTCCGCTGAGGTGTTTTTTATGACAGAAGCAGAAGTAGTAGAAAATGTACAAGAAGAGGTCGAAGATTACCGACCTATCGCTGGAATAGGAACACTAGTTTTTGGAAAGTGGGATGCTTCTGAAGTAACTTGTAAAGATCCTGGACTTGCTCCATACATCAATCTTACAACAGTGGGAGTACCTCACACTGGCGGACGTCATGCAAATGCATGGTTTGGAAAAGCAAAATTATCAGTTGTTGAGAGATATATCAACAAACTAATGAGAACTGGTCCTTATACTGGTAAGAAGCAAGGTGCAATGAAGGCTTTTGAAGCAGCACTTGACAATATTGCTGATAAGTCAGGCGTAAATCCTCTACAAACTTTTGTAGACGCAATTTGTAATGGAGCACCTATGGAAGAAATTACAAGAATTAAATTCGGTGCAGTATCTCAACCTAAGGCTGTAGATTCTTCACCATCTAGAAGACTCGATGTTGCTCTAAGAAACCTTGCAAAAGGAGCTCAACAAGGCACTCACAAGTCAAAGAGAACTCTTACTAGTTGTATTATCAACGAACTCAATAAAGCAGCTGCTGGTGATGTAACATCATTTGCAGTTTCAAAGAAAGAAGAACTTGAGAGAATCGCTGCATCTGCAAGATGATACCAAAGTGTCTGGTGCACAAATAGTGCAACTGCGACTGTAAAAGTAACTATATTAGTTCTAACTTTTCATCGACCAAGCATACATTACATGCGAGTCACTTAAGAACCCCTTTTTGGTGGCCACAGATAGCGAGAGTTAGGTGATACCATGGGCCGTAAAGAAGACAATATCAAGAAAGCAACAGAAGTTATGCATATACTACCACAAATTCGTAATTTGTGTATTGCAGCTCACATCGATCACGGAAAAACAACTCTTTCAGACAACTTGATTGCTGGAGCAGGTATGATGTCCAGTGACCTTGCTGGTGCTGCTCGTGTTCTTGACTTCGATGAACAAGAATCCGCTCGTGGAATTACAATTAACGCTGCTTCTGCTTCTATGGTTCACGCAGTTGAAGGAACTGATTATCTAATCAATCTAATCGATACTCCAGGTCACGTTGACTTTGGTGGCGACGTAACTCGTGCAATGCGTGCTGTCGACGGATGTTTCATCTTAGCATGTGCTGTTGAAGGACCTATGCCTCAAACAGAAACTGTTGTTAGACAAGCGCTAAAGGAAAAGGTAAAACCTGTTCTATTCATTAACAAGGTAGACAGACTAATCAACGAATTACAAGTAACTCCTGAAGATATGATGGAGAGATTCAAAGGTACAATTACAAAGGTCAACAGATTGATCAAGCAATTCGCTCCCGAAGAATTCAAGAAATCTTGGCAAGTTTCAGTTGGTGATGGTACTGTAGCATTTGGTTCAGCGTACCACAACTGGGGAATTACAGTGCCTTACATGGCAAAATCAGGAATTTCTTTCACTGATATTTTCCAGTATTGTAACGATGAAAACCAAAAAGAGTTGGCACAAAAAGCACCAGTTCACGAAGTACTTCTTGACATGGCTGTAACAAAATTACCAGGTCCTGTTGAAGCTCAACCTTACCGTATTCCAAATATCTGGACTGGTGACTTGGACTCCGAAATTGGAAAATCAATGGTATCCTGTGACCCTGATGCTGAACTAGCTATGATGATTACAAAGATTTGGATGGACCCTCACGCAGGTGAAGTCGCTGTAGGACGTATTTACTCCGGTGCGATTAGTCAAGGTGAATCTGTTTATGCAATCGGTGCTGCAAAGCCTGAGCGTGTCCAACAGGTCAGCATGATGGTCGGTGGAGATAGAATAACTGTGCCTAAGGTAGTTGCAGGAAATATCGCAGCATTAACTGGTATTCGCTCCGCTGCTGCTGGTGTAACACTTTCCAGAGACAAGGATTTCACTCCTTTCGAAGCAATTAGACACTATTCAGACCCTGTTGTTACAGTTGCTGTCGAACCAAAGAGTATGAAGGATCTTCCAAAATTCATCGATGCTCTACGTTCTTTGGCTAAGGCTGACGCATCTCTGCAAGTAACTACAAACCAAGAAACTGGAGAAGCATTGCTGGCTGGAATGGGTGAACTTCACCTTGAAATCACAGTCTATCGTATTGAAGAAGAACAAAACATCAAGGTAAAAGTTAGCCCACCTATTGTTGTTTATCGCGAAGGTATCGAAGGAAATAATCACGGTAGAGCATTCGAAGGTAAATCACCTAACAGGCACAATAGATTCTACTTTGAAGTCGAAGCACTCAGTACAGAAGTTGTTGAAGCACTACGCTCGGGTGAACTTGGAAATGGACCAGTTCGTTCAGGTGATGCAAAAGAAGTTGGAAATAAGTTCGGTGCTATTGGAATGGATAAAGATCTAATGAGAAAAATTTACGCAATAAATGGAACCAATGTATTGGTAAACGATACTAAGGGTATTCAAGGATTGCACGAAACTCGAGAATTAATAATTGAGGCTTTCAATGAAGTATGTTCAAAAGGACCTATTGCAGACGAACCTGTTCAAGGAATGTTCGTAAGACTTGTTGATGCAAAACTACACGAAGATGCAATTCACCGTGGACCTGCTCAAACTATTCCTGCTGTTAGAAATGGTATCAAGGGTGCCATGATGAGAGCTCGTACAGTTATTCTTGAGCCAATGCAAAAAGCATTCGTTTCAGTTCCTAATGATTGGCTTGGTCAAGTTACTCGTGAAGTAACAAACCGACGTGGTATCATCGAAGACATGCCATCGGAAGGCGAAGTTACTACTGTTGTTGGTGTTCTACCAATCGCTGAAACATTTGGTTTCTCTAATGACATTCGTGCTGCTTCACAAGGTCGTGCGGTTTGGAATACCGAGAACTTAGGTTTCGAACCTCTTCCTCAAATGCTATTTGAAAAAGTCGTTGGCTCAATTAGAACTAGAAAAGGATTGAAGCCTGAGCCAAACCCTGAATCTTACTACTCAGATTGATTAGCATGAAGGGCACAGTTTTGGGCCTTTTTGTATCACAGGGCGGAGTTCCTAAACTTCCGGTTGAAAGTTTGTTAGTAGAATCGTCAGGTTGTTTTGGCGATAAACAAAATGATCTCAAACATCATGGTGGCGAAGATAAGGCTGTTTGTTTGATTCAAAATTGTATAATCGCTGACTTGCACTCTCAAGGACATCCAATAAAGCCTGGAAGTACGGGTGAGAATATCTTGATAGATGGCTCTGAAGTGGGAGATATTTCTCCAGGTACAATATTGAAATTTGATGAATTAGAAATTGAAATCACACAAGATGCTCCGCCATGCAAGACAATTAAAAATTCCTTCATCGACGGCGAGTTTACGTTAATTTCACATAAGAAGTTTCCAAATGTAACAAGATGGTACGCTAGAGTACTTACACAAGGAACTATCCAAAATAATGAACAATATCAAATAATCAACTAATTCTTTTCAGTTGATAATCTGTTAATTCTCTCAAAGCTTTAAGAGCAGGATTTTGTGGTAATCTATCGAGGCATGCATGTGCTTTTGAATGGTACATTTCGGCTCTCTCTCGGGCATAATCAATTGAACCAAGGTCAGCAAGTGCCTTAAGCCCAAGATCAATTTCTTCCTGTGTTGCTGCGTCACCCTTTCCAAGTACTGCCTTGAGTTCAGTCAATGATTTAGAATCATCTTGTGCAAGAGCATGAATCACCATTAGAGTACGCTTACCCTGGGCTAAGTCGGAACCTGCGGGTTTACCAAGAGTGTCTGAGTCTGAAAGTACATCGATTAAATCATCCATAAGTTGGAAGCACAAACCTACAGCAAGACCCCAATCTGCCATACATTGAATCGTTTCATCATCAGCACCTGACATTCTAGCTCCGATTTCAGCACATGTAAGGAACATCACTGCTGTCTTACCTTCAATCATTTCAAAATAATCATCTTCTGAAACTGCAATTCTGTCTTCAAATTCAATATCTAATTGCTGACCTTCACTAACTCTTCTAACCATCCAAGCCAAACGATTTACCATTGCAGCGACATCCTTATTCTCTAATCCCTTAGCAAGAACTAATCTTTCAAAGGCGATTGCCAACATTGCGTCACCTGCATTAATCGCTGTTGGGAGACCATATTCTATGTGAACTGCATTAAGCCCTCTTCTAGTATCATCATCATCCATTATATCATCGTGAACAAGTGTAAAATTGTGAACAATTTCAATTGCAGCACCAATATCTAAGAGACCAGAATGAGAATCGCCCACTGCTTTGGAAACAAGCCATGGCAATGTTGCTCTAAGTCTCTTTCCGCCACCATCAACCAAATGCATCATTGCATCAGATAGAGTCGAATGCTTAGAAGCACGTAAACTATCAGATATTCTTCTTTCAACAAGAGGTTTTACTTCTTTGATTGAAACATTTAGTCCTGCACCTTCAGAATAAGAAAGCATATGCGAAACATCTCCCATATCATGAATTAGTTCATCAGAGATTTGTTCTAATTTTTCTGAGTCACCTATTGCATCCCACCATTCCTCAGTCATCAATCGTGATGCAATACACCTAAACCAAGGGGCAATTTCACCATCTCCTTCAACTTCTGCAACTAACATTTCTTCAAGTTCCCCTTGGCTAACCCATTTTATCTCTGAAACTTCATTCGAATTGATGTTTATATCAACATCAGCCTGAATTACAAGAATATGATCGATTTCTCTCTCAATCCATTCTTCATTCATTCTACTGGAATAAACCATTTTGGTAATGAAATTAAAATCACTAATTGGAACTTGACTCTCATCAATTCCTAATTCTTGCTTCAACTTGCGAATTGCTGCTCGCTTAACACCTAGTGCGTCTTCCAATTCTCTTTCTGACTCAGAGTAGAGCGGATGTGAACAGCATGAATTAGCCCATACATTTGGAAATGTAACTTTGTGTGATGCCCTTTTTTGAAGTAGTAATTTTTTATTGCTATCGAATAAAAGAACACTAAATGCTCTATGTAGCATTCCAGATGAATGATGTGCTTCTACTTTAGAAACAGCAGCCATCTCATTATCTAATTCATCGACCGCAATAATTGCTTCGGACATTAAATTAATTTGCTCTGAATCAGCACTTGAATCATGAAGTATTTTCGTATACTCTTCATTGATATCCATTGAAGGAACATCTTCGATTTGATACCCTGTCAAGTCATCACCAGTCTTTGCAGTCGGACTCGATAAATGAATAGTTCCCTCATTTTGGCAATTAAATAAAAAATCAAGAGATTATTTTAGTGCCCAAGACCTCTTTACCGAGACAAGCATCGAGTACTCTTTGAGGGTATGAGCCATTTACAATTAGGACATCAATTCCTAATTTAGAGACTTCTGCCCCTCTTGCGGCTTTCAAACCAATTCCACCGGTAACATCGATGTCGGAATTGTGCTTACCTTCAAATTTCAAATCGGGCGACCAAACTTCAATCAAATCTTCTTTGCTAGCTATTTCAGGTGGTCGTTTCAAAATCCCGTCGACTCCACCAATGGCAAATACAAGTCTCTTAACATTCGGAATTTCTTCACATAGACGAACCACTAAATCATCACCAGATAAAATTCCAAAAGAACCCTCTCCATCACAATCAACTACATCACCAAAAGTCACACATATTGATTTTTGATAATCGGAAAAAGTTTGTAAAATATCTCCATCGAAATGGCTTCCAGTATTTTTAGCCCAACGATGTGGAGGTTTTATTGAAGGCTTTAATTCGTATTTACTTAGGCACATAGATACATGTTGATTCAATGTAAGCATTTCTTTACGAACTATACTGACAGCCTCAATTTGAGATTTACAATCTTCTTGAGCAGAAAATAGTTCAACTGGGAGAAGGCCTTCATTTAGTCTCCAGTGCTTAGCCCGTAAATGACCAAACGAACCAGCACCATGGACTAGAATTACATCTAATCCTTGGTCGATACACTGATGCATGACATGTGATAGGGAATCAATTATCTCCAAATCTGGCGTACACATTTTTTCTTTATCTGTGATAAGACTGCCACCCCATTTTATGACAACACAGTCTCGCATGATACGCCCAAGAAGACTATGCTCATGAGGATGCCCCTCTTGAAAGGATTCAAGAATGAAGGCATAGACCGAGGTGTATGGCTGATTCACCAACATTGGACGAATACATGCGTCACTTACAAGCATCCTTAGAAGAAGCTCAAAGTATTGATGATAAAATCGAAAGAGAAGAAAGAACACTTCAACTTGAAACATCAATCCAGGAGTGTTTGATTTTTGCAAACCGTTACAAAGAATTGGTTGCTCATGGAATTGACCCCCTTGTACTAGTATCAAGTGATCCAGAAGTTGAATCTCCGCCGCCTGCTAGCAAAGTACAAGCATTAGTACTTGGAAATACAATGTGTAACTCTTGTGGTGCTAGCCTAGATAGCGACTTAGATTTCTGTCCAGCATGTGGAGCTATGAGAAAAGAAGAGTAATCACTCTTCTTCTTCAGCCTCTTCGAGTTCCCACTGTGCAACTATTTCAGTAATTATTGGGTCATCAGACTCAACACGGTAAAGGTAATCACCAGGTACTTCATCAATTAGAAATACTGTTTTCCCTGCTCTGTAGACTGTATGTCCATCAGCAATCGCTCTGACAGTATCCACTTCAATGATTGCTGGGCGATTAATTCTTACATGACCTGCTTCCATTGCATTGACAATTGTCTTGGAAAGGTGAACATGTTTTCTATCACCAGCAGTTATCCCTAATTCTAAGATTGTTTCAACTTGATCTTCTTCACAAGGCCAATATAGGCCTTCAGGAATATCATCTGTTGGCAAGTCTAGTTCCAGTTCAATAGAGTGCCCATAGGTCGCTCTAATCATTTCACCCTCAACTTGGTAACGTCCTTTCTCATCAGCATTTGCAATAGCAGAAAAATGCCACCCTCTAAGCCAGTGATAGTGTCTTCTTTGCTTGGATATCGAATCTGATAATTCTCTCACATTGACCCATCCATTAATATCCATTTCAACATTGAATTTTTCTGGAGCGTGTCTTAGTACTAATGCTAAAATACGTCCAAGAGAGTTAGACTCTCTGTCACTCATTATGAACTTCCCCTCATCATTACACGTTGGGCAGTTTGTTCCACTGAAGTGCCCATGTGTTCTACATTGTCGTAGCATATTGTGAGGGGGTATGTGACCTGTTCTTAGTTCCTGCGCATATATATCGGCAAATTGATGAATCAAACAAGTAATCTAAAATCAACCGTTTCAATCAAATGCTACCGAGTGTTGGATAGTCCATGGTAGATGTTGCCATCATTGGTGCTGGGCAGACTAAGTACGGCAATCATGCATCCGGATTAAAGGGTATGTGGGCAGAAGCCGCAAAGAATGCCTTTGAGAGCATTGACCAAAATTTCCACCCCAGTCGAATTGATGAAGCCTTCATTGGAAGTGTAGCATTTGGCGGTTCACAGTTAGGAAATACCGCTGCACTTCTCACCGAACATTCCGCAATGAAAGGAATATCTGTACGAAGAGTCGAAAATGCATGTGCATCATCTGGCTTTGCATTAAGAGATGCATGGATGGCAATCAAAAGCGGACAAGCCGATGTTGTAGTAGCTGGTGGAATTGAAAAAATGAATGACTTAACTCCTGAAAGAAAGCGATTTTGGCTAGGAGTATCAGGTGATACAGAATGGGAACGATTAGCTGGTTTGACATTTCCGGGAACATATGCTCTAATGGCGAGAAGATATTTTCATGAATTCGATTCTACTCATGATGACTTAGTCAATATCAGCGTTAAAAATCATATGCATGGATTTGAAAATCAGTTCGCACATATCCGTAAAGAGGTCTCATTTGAAAAGGCTAAGAATGGATTTATGGTAGCAGATCCACTGACATTATACGATTGCTGTCCAACCTCTGATGGAGCATCTTGTGTAGTATTGGCTGCTGACCATGTGGTGAAAGAGTTCACTGATGACCCATTATGGCTACTTTCTTCAGGAGCAGCTTCAGATAATCTTGCATTACACGATCGACCATCAATAACACAATTACTCGCAACACAAAAAGCAGCTCGAACCGCTTATTCAATGGCAGGAATTTCTCCCTCAGACATAGACTTAGCAGAAGTACATGATTGCTTTACCATCGCTGAATTACTCGCAACTGAAGATCTTGGTTTTGCTGCTAGAGGCGAAGGCGGAAAATTTGCCAGACAAGGACTAGGAAGAAGAAATGAAGGTGACGTTTGCATTAACCCAAGTGGTGGATTAAAATCAAAAGGTCATCCATTAGGAGCAACAGGAACTGGACAAGCAGTTGAAGTATTCAAACAATTGAAGGGAACTGTAGAACAAAGTCGTCTTGTTAGAGATGCAGAGATAGGCATGACTCACAATGTAGGTGGTTCAGGTGCAACATGCGCAGTTCACATCTTTGGGAGGGAAAGAAATGCTTGATTATTCAGATTGGCAAGGATATAAAGTGGCATTTGATAGTGAAACATTTCACATCTGTTCGCCTTGGAAAATTCAAGAT